>MDSV01104756.1_pt1 | contig 19187 bp, 16 predicted proteins | sample 810851 | NCBI WGS metagenome assembly MDSV01 (sample SAMN05326640, study PRJNA326480) | marine metagenome | isolation source: seawater | place: Atlantic Ocean: North East | collected 2012 | reverse complement strand
TCATTACATGGGTCATGTAAGAATGATGGCCGCTGCTCAACCTTTTATATCTGGTGCAATCTCAAAAACTGTAAATATGCCAAACGAAGCAAGCATAGAAGATATTGAGGATTGTTACTTTGAAGCAGCAAAAATTGGGGTTAAGGCAATTGCTATATATAGAGATGGCTCAAAAGCTTCACAACCACTTTCTGCTTCGTCTGATGAAGGTGACTCTGATGAAAGCGATCCAGAAGTAGCTAAAATCCTTGAAGAAGAAGCGATGCTTGTGCAAGGCAATTATGCTCCTGGCACAAGTCCATCAAGAGCATATGCTGGCGTAAATAGGCCTAGATTCCTTCTTCCTGAAAGAAGAGAAGGCTGGACACAGGAAGCAAGAGTTGCTGGTCACAAAGTTTACTTAAGAACAGGTGAATATCCTGATGGAACCCTAGGTGAGGTATTTATTGATATAGCTAAAGAAGGAGCAACACTTAAAGGTGTTTTGGGTTGTTTTGCAATAGCTGTTTCAAAAGGACTTCAATATGGTGTTCCTCTTGAAGAGTTTGTGGATACATTTACTTTCCAAACTTTTGAGCCACGCGGTATGGTTGAAGGCCATGAAAATATCAAAATGAGTAACTCAATTGTTGACTATGTTTTTAGGGCATTAGGGCTTGAATATCTTAATAGAACAGATCTTGTCCAGGTACCACCAAAGGACTCTCATATACAGGAAACTGAAAGAGTAGAACCAGTTCAAGAAGCCGAACCTGCTCAAAAAAAAACTGAAAGAGTAGAACCAGTTCAAGAAGCCGAGACTATTGAGATTACTGAAAAAACAGAAGTTGAAGAACCAATTCGAGATACTAAAGCATCAAATATTGTTAAAACTGATGAACCAACAACTAGTAAGCAAGAGACACAATTTGTAACAAAAGTTGAAGAAGTTAAAGAAACTGAAACAATAGAAGCAGTTTCCAACTCTGTAACAACTGTTCAAGAAGTTCTAGGAGATATGATGGGAGATGCACCTGCTTGTCCCGACTGTGGTCATATAACAATTAGGAATGGGTCATGCTACAAGTGCTTAAATTGTGGTAATTCTCTAGGGTGTAGTTAAGTAAGAAATCTATATTTAATAGTATTTATTAAATACAAAATACCATCTTTAGATTTGATTTTCTTACCTTCGGAATAGCTTCTACCTTCGTACTTAATTGGTACTTCAATAATGCTTCTATTGAATTTAAGAAATTTACTTAAGAGTTCGATTTCTATTGAAAATCCTTTTTCATATATATTTATTGATTGAAAGAATTTGTTAGGAAAAAGTTTATAACAAGTTGCTACATCAGAAACTTTATAAAAATTAACAAATGAAAAAAATAAGGACATTAATTTATTAGCTATATAAGTTCTTATATAAATATTCTTTCTACTCTCCCTCCCTATAAATCTAGAGCCTAAAATTAAAGAGTCTGTATATTTTTCTACTTTCTCCCACATGGAAACTAGATCTTCAGGAAAATATTCTAAATCTGCATCATGAATTGCCACATGAGAAGTGTTTACGTATTTTTTAGCAGATATTATTGCATGACCTTTACCGCTATTTACTTTATTTGAGATTATTTCAATTCTTGAATCTTCATTTTTTATTTTCTCAACTATTTCAAGAGAATTATCTTTTGAGCAATCATTCACACAAATAATCTGTTGAACTACATCAACTTCTAATAACCTTCTTAAAGATAGTGCAATTGTTTTCTCTTCATTAAAAAAAGGAACAATTACTGCTAATGAATTTTTCATAAGTCTAAAATCATATTAATAGTTATGAAAATTTTTATATCAAATTTAAACGAGTCTTGGATTATAGATCGGATGAAAGAAGAGTTTGAAAATTATAATCCAAACATTGTTACAAATAATATAAAAGAATCTGATATTATCTGGATTATTGCGCCTTGGATGTGGAAAAAAATACCAAAAAAATATCTAAAATCAAAAACTGTAGTTTGCTCAGTTCATCACCTTGAAGAGAAGGATTATTCAGGAAAACCTTTGAAGGAATTTTATAAAAGAGATAGATATGTAGATTTTTATCACACTATTTCTGAAAAATCTAAAATTGAAATTCAAAAACTTACTTCCAAAAATATTGTATCCATACCTTTTTGGATTAATGAAAATATTTTTTTTCCAATTGAGGAAAAATCTAATTTAAGATCAAAATACAACTTAAGTGAAGATTCATTTATTATTGGTTCTTTTCAACGAGATACGGAAGGAAAGGATCTAAAGAGCCCGAAATTAATTAAAGGTCCTGATAGATTTATAGAAATAGTAAAATTTCTTTCCTTAAAAAATGACAATTTAATTGTACTTTTAGCCGGATACAGAAGACAGTATGTAATCAAAAGACTTGAAGAAGAAAATATAAATTACAAATATGTAGAAATGGTTGATTTTGAAAATTTAAATGAACTATATAATTGCTTAGATTTATATATAGTTTCATCAAGAATCGAGGGAGGACCTCAAGCAATTTTAGAGTGTGGCATAACAAAAACACCTATAATCTCTACAGATGTTGGTGTAGCAAGTGAGATTTTAGCAAGTGAATCAATATTTAATATGGAAAATTATGAAGAAGCAAAACCAAACATTGAAGTTGCTTTAAGGAACTCAATTAAATACTCTACAGAAAATGGTATGAGTAAATACTTAGAAATGTTTGAGAAGGTTTTTAAATAATTATTTTATATAATACAAAATAATTATTATTCTAGCATATATTAAAGGGCGCTTAGCTCAGTCCGGCAGAGCGCTTCCCTTACAAGGAAGAAGTCACAGGTTCAAATCCTGTAGCGCCCACAAGTTTGTTGAAGTAAATATCTAATCATAAAGTTTTTACCCAAAAAAAACTCTTGTTTTGTAGAATATGAATTGTGGAGAAAAACTTTAAGTATTTAAAAATTTTTATATACTTTTTTTCAATTCTTTATTTTATTTTTTACTTTTTTTCAAACCCAGAAATATTGTATCAATTAAAAAATTTAAAATTTTCTGAGTTACTTTCTTTATTTTTTATAAGAATTTTTATTTTTGCACTAGCAGCACTTTACCTCAAAGAATTAATCTCTGGATTCAAAATTAAAATAAGTTTTCTTGAATCATTTAAAGTTTCTAATAATTCAAACTTATTAAATTATTTTACACCTTTTAGGGGTGGTGCTGGTTATAGGGCTTTGTATTTTAAGAATATGTACAATTTGAATTTCAAAAATTTTTCAAAAACATTAATAATTTATTACATATTTACTTTTGTACAATGTATGGGGGTTTTATTGATATGTTTAATGAATCCTCAAAAATTTAATTATTATTTTGTTTTTTCTATAATTTTTTTTTCAATTACAGCTTTTTTGTTTTTTAATAAAAAATACAATTTTACAAATGAGATTAGAAACATTTTGAATATCAACGTAGTTTTACTTAGAGTCTTTTTTATTCAATTAGCATTGTTGGCTTCTTTTACTCTAAATAATTATTTCATATTTAAATTTCTCAATATCAATTTAGATTATAATTCAGTACTTATATTGACATGCATCGGAATATTGTCTACCTTGCTAAGCTTGACTCCAGGATCTATTGGGGTAAGAGAAGCTTTTTTTATTTACTTTAATGATTTAATAAATTTAACAACTTTTGAAATAATGCAGCATTCTTTACTAGACAGATCAATAAATATTGTCTTATTAGTTAGTTTTTTTATAATTTCACAAATATTGATTTCAAAAAATGCATAAAATCAATTAATTAATTTGTAAATAAATGTTTTACGATTTGTTTAGAAATTTTTTCTATAGAAAAAGATTCAGCTATTTTTTTTGCATTTTCACTAATTCTATTTGCTTCGTTTAAATTCAAATTTGATATGTTCAGCATTTTTCTAAATAAGTCTTCACTAGAGTTTGATTTAAATAAAAAACAATTTTTCATGTCCGTACAATAATCAACAAAACCGATACTGTCACTAACTAATGCAATCCTTGATGAGGCCATAGCTTCAATTAGTGTCAGAGGGCCTCCTTCAATATGATTTGAGAAAGTCATTGATGGAATTACTACAATATCGGAATCTTTAATTGTATTTAATTTGTTATTTTGCTCAACATATCCAACCAAATTGACAACATTCGCAATATTGTTAATTTTTATAAAGTTGAGAATATAGTCTCTTAACGGACCTTCGCCTGCAATTTGGAGATTTGCATTAATATTTTTTGAATAGAGTTTTAAAAAAGAATCTAATAGTATTTTTATTCCTTTTTCTTCGACTAATCGTCCAATATATAGGAAATTTATACCCTCAGAAAAATTTTTTTCATATTTTTTTTGAAATTTATCACTTAAAAATATTTCTTCAACAGGCATAGGTATTATTGTTGTAGTTTTTGTAATTAATTCATTTTCATTGAACATTTCTGTAATTTGATTCAAAGTAAGCTGACTGTTAACTGATGTTCTGTGAAAGCTAAGAATAATTTTTTTTGAAATTAATTTTCCAATTTTTCCAAACTTTTTAAAAACTAAAACATCAGAACCGTGAGAGGTAAAAACTACTTTTATTTTTAAGATTTTACCAACTAAATAACTAATTATACCTTGAGGAACCAGCCAATGAGCATAAATAAAATCCGGCTTTTCATAAATGCAAATTTTTATTAAGTTATAAAACTGAGAGACCATTAGTAAAAAAAGTTTTAAATAATTAAATTTTGAATTTGAAATTGACTCCCTTATACCAAATTTATAAAAATTTTCATATTTTTTGATGAAATATCTATAGTTGATTATTTTTATTTCACCTATTCTCTCAATTTTTTTTTCATTTAAACTATTTGGCTTTAAAACTACACATTTGACACCCTGACCTGCAATTCCTTGAGTCAAATTAGGCATAAAAGAATTGTCTATATAATTTGCTGTATTAATTATTATTTTCATAAATTAATAAACTTTATCAATTCCGTTTCCATAGTTTTTAATTCTTGAGAGTATTTTGTTTTATTAATTAAAAGCTTTTCTTGATAATCATCATATTCATTTTGAATTAAATCAATTTTTTTTATTAACTCTTCACTATTAAAATTTAGTAAATCAATTTTATAATCTGACAAATCATTATTGTCCAAAAAATTTTCAATTTTAGATGAGTAAGGTAAGGCTAAAAACGGCAAATTGTAACAGTATGATAAGATAATTGAATGTAACCTCATCCCTACAAGAATTTGGGAACTATTAAAAATATCTTTAATTTTTGTTAAAGTCAACTCTTCTTCATATATTATAAAATTTTCATTTTTAATTTTTTTTTCAAGATAATTTGCTATCTTTACGTCTTTGTCAACAGCAAAAGGAATAAAGATTATTTTATAATTTTTTTCTATCATCTTAATGGCAAATATAGAGAAATCATCAATAAAATTTCTTAAGCTTGCTGGTAAGCCCACAATATTTAAATATCTAATGTAAATACTTACGGGAATATATTTTGGATATTTTAAATTATGCATCAGTGATACAACTATTTGGTTTTTTTTAAAATCTTTAGATTGCTTTTCGTAACTTATATGTTTTAATGCTAGATCGCAACCAAGAATCAATCTGCTTTTGTCTAAACCCAGTTTTATTAATATATCTAAGGATTGCTTGTCTCTCAAAATAATCAAGTCACACATTCTAAGTGCAGCTTTAGTCAAGTAAACAGAAGTTGGAAATTTTAATTTTTCTACTCCTACCGAATATAATAAAATTTTTTTATTTAATAATTTAGTAATAAAAATTCTAGTTGTATGGAATATTATATTTAGTAAAGATGTTCTGTCTTGGATAATTCCACCACCTGTGAATATTACAGCATCAATCTTGATTGCATTTTTAATAAAATTGATCAAATTGTTTGGCCTGCTATCAATATTTTTTTCAAGATACGTATTTTTATTTGAAAGCACACTAATTGTTGAATTTTTAGGTAATAACTTTTTTAATTGTTCATAAAGTGCATCAAAAATAACTTCATCTCCAAAGTTTCCAAAAAATGAAGTAACTAGAACCTTAATATTTCACCTAACTTTTGTTTTGTATAATGTTCGATATATATATTATGATAATGATCTATTTTATTTGGATTTAATCTTTGATAAATTTTTACATATGTAACAACGGATCTAAAAAAGTTATCGGTATTATATTTTTCACATCTTTGTGGTTAGGCTTGATAAAGAAATTTGATATAAAATAATTTAATTAAATTGTAAATTTATAATCAAATTGTGATCAACTCTAAAAATAAGTATGTTTACTTTTTATTCGTAATTTTTATTTTACTATTCTTAAAAATAGATTTCCGATTACAAAATGATATATTTTGCTGCAGTGATGATTCAGATTACTATATGCACACTGAGACATTAGTTGAAGATTTTGATTTTGACTATAAAAACCAACTTGGGCTTTATGAAGATGCAAGATTTGTCTCTTTAGATAAGAAAGCTCCTTTGGCTTTTCCGGGAATGTTATTTTTTGCATCACCATTTATGTATATTGGAAATTTAATCGATATCTTTCTAAACAAATTTTCAATAGAGGTAGGGGTAGCGAATTTTAAAATTTTATTTTATTCTTTATCGCCTATTTTTTATCTTTTTTGTTCAATTATTCTTTTGGGAAAGTCATTAGACCATGTAGGAATAAAGTTTAAAATATTTGATTTGTTTATATTATCTTTAGGAACAGGCATATCATATTACGCATTTGAACGCTACAGTATGTCACATGTTTATGAAATGTTTTGTTCATCAATGATAATATTCCTATCAATAAAGTTCTATAATCATAAAAACGAGTCAAAAGGTCTTTTGATCTTTATTTCGTTTTTCATCTTTTTAGCTTTTTATGTAAGGTGGATAAACTATTATTTTTTCTTTATACCTTTAATCATAAAATTAATGTTTTTTAGCAATTCAAAATTTAATTTATACAAAAATAAATTTTTTATTTTTAGCTCTATATTAAATATACTTATATTTCTATCTCTATCAAAAAGCATATATGGATTATTCACCTTAAACGCAGCAGATATTTATGGTCTAAATTTAGCAACTTCTGCTATTGAAAAAACAATTACAAATTCTGGATATATATTAATGTTGCTGGAAAGAATAGTAATTATTTCATTTTCACAGGAGTTTGGAATATTCTGGTTTCAGCCAATAATTTTTTTCAGTATATTTTTTTCAGTATATAAATTTTTGATTTCAGCAAAAAATTATAAATTAAAGTACTTGTTAGTTGCTTTATCATTCTTGCAAATTCTTTTTATAGCTATTTCTTGGGGTGGTACAGGATCTTCTTTTGGTTGGAGGTATTTGATGTCACTAACTCCACTGGCGGTAATTTTTTATTATTATTCAAAAAATAGTATCAAATATAACTTGATTCACTATTTATTGATTACATTTTCTGTATTTTCAATATTTTCAACTATATTTTTTGAAACTACTTCTCAAACACAATTAAGTCTTACTAAAACAATTAATTCTTACGGATCGAACGCTTTATATGTTCAAAGGAACTTTCTGACTGGTTATGCGGAGTCCATATTTACATTAGAAGCTTACTTCAAAATTTTTATAACAAGTTATTTAGGTTTAATAATTTTTAAAATATTAATTTCTTTTGTTACACTTGAAAAATTAGTTCCTCTTTTGGAAAAATATGGTTTACCAGTAGAGAATGAAAAATTTCAATTATTATCTGAAAATACTGAGATGCTATCTTCAATTTATTTTCTAATAGTCACAATTACAGTTTTTGTTTCAAGTTACTTTTTTCTAAAAACTATCAACAATAGAAGTTGACTTTTTACTATAAAAAGAAATCGGGTCTGTGGAATCTGCTTATAAAGATATTCTAAGGGATGTTCTTACTCAAACAAATTTAACACCAGCTTGTTATTAGATTTTATAATTCTCTAATAAATTTGGCTGGATTACCATAATACAAACCACCCTCTTCTAAATCTTTTGTTACAACTGACCCTGCACCAACAAGTACATTTCTTCCAATCGTAACTCCACAGACTATTGTTGTATTTGCTCCAATGCTTGCGCCCTTTAATATCCTAGTTTTAATATAATTTTTGTTTACTGGTTTTGTACTGTTTGGAAATTTAACATTTGTAAATACTACACTAGGCCCAATAAAGACGTCGTCACTTACCTCTACACCATCGTATACAGAAACATTATTTTGTATTTTTACATTCGAACCAATTTTTACATTTTCACCTATGAAACAATTTTGTCCAATGCTGCAATTGTTACCAATTTTTGCTGAGTGCATTATATGAGTAAAGTGCCAAATTTTAGAGTTTTCTCCTATTTGAGCACCTTTATCTACTACGGCTGTTTTATCTATATAAGTCATATCTTTATTTTCAATAATAGTTGTAATATATAATTGTGGTTATTTCTAAATTTAAAGTTGGTATCGTCGGATTAGGATACTGGGGCAAAAATCAAGCAAGAGTATTTGATGAACTTGGTTGCCTTGAGGGAGTGTATGATCCTAAAGTATCCAGAAACAAGGAGACTAGTCATTACAGATTTTATGATTCATTAGATCAATTAATAGACAATGTTGATGCATTGGTCATCTGCACACCAGCAAACACACATTATAAAATAGCAAAAAGAGCTCTTGCGCGGGTAGACATATTAGTTGAAAAACCAATTGCTATGAATCTTAAAGAGGTCTCTGACCTTAAAAAAATACAATCAAAGAATAAAAAAATTGTTTTAGTTGGTCATCAACTGCATTTTCATCCTGCAGTTTTAAAAATGAAAGAACTAGTTCAAGAAGGTCAGATAGGTAAATTGAAGTATGTTTATTCCAATCGACTAAATCTTGGAAAAATTAGACCTGATGAGAATGTTCTTTGGTCTTTTGCGCCTCATGACATATCTTTAATTTTAGAATTCGTTAATTCACAAATAAAAGATATGTCCATGCAATCAAAAAAAGTATTGAATAATAAAATTGAAGATACTACTTTAACCTCAATAAATTTTGAAAATGGTGTAAAAGGACATATATTTTTATCCTGGATACATCCATTCAAAGAACAGCGCTTCACATTAGTTGGTACTAATGGGTCTTTAGTTTTTTCAGATACAGAAGAAAAAAAATTAATACTGTACAAAACTCATATAAATAAAAAAACTGGAAAAATAGAAGATCATAAAGCAAGAAATGTAAGACTAGCAAATAAAGAGCCTTTGAAAGAACAGGCTAAATATTTTTTGAAATGTTTAGATTCTAGAAATGTTGAAATAAACAATATTGATCATGCTTATAATGTTGTTTCAGTTCTAGAGGAAAGCACTAAGCTAATTAAAAAAGAGAGTTTGAAATGATTGAAGATAAAAAAATTGCTGTAGTCATGCCAGCATACAATGAAGAATTACTAATTGAAAAATCTATTGACTCTGTGCCAAGTGAAGTAAGCAAAATAATAGTCGTAAATGATTTATCTAAGGATCAAACAAAGGAAATTGTAGAAAATAAAATTAAAAGCAACCAAAAAATTGTTTTAATAAATAATAAAAAAAATTTTGGAGTAGGGTACTCAATTGTTGAAGGTTACAAAAAAGCATATGATTTAGATTGCGATATAGCAGTGGTAATGCCCGGTGATGCTCAAGCACTCCCAGAAGATTTTTATAACTTAATCGATCCTGTTTTAAAGGGAAGTGTTGACTACACCAAAGGAAACCGTCTTAAGTACAAAGGTGTCTCAAACATTATGCCTAAACATAGATTTTTTGGCAACACTTTGCTTACTCTATTAACAAAATTTGCATCTGGGTATTATCATATAATGGATCCTCAGATGGGATATACTGCACTTAATTTAAAAATATTTCCATACTTAGAACTTTCAAAACTGATAAAAAGATACGGCTATCCTGGACATTTGCTTTATATTTTAAATTTGTCTGATGCAAAAGTAGCAGATGTTGAAGTAAAACCACACTACGGAGAAGAAAAAAGTGGAATTAAATTACTTACTTTTATTCCTAAATTGATTTATCTGCTCATTAAGCTATTTTTTTCTAGAGTATTTAGAAAATTAATACTTGAAAATCTTTCACCCGCTGGAATAAGTTACTTATTTTCTTTTTTAATGTTGTTTGTTGGTGTTCCACTTTTGTCACAAAGAGCAATATCTAAATATTTAAATTCTGGATACATACCTGAACTAACATTTATCGCTTTAACGAGTTCCATTATATTATTTTTTATATTTTTTTTATTTGGAGTTTTGTTTGATGTTCAAGAAAATAAAGAATTGCACTCAAAATAATGCAAGTTCCTTTTATAAATTTTGAATACGAATATGAACAGTTTGAAAATGAATACAACATGCTTTTAAAAGATCATATTCTTCAAGGTCAATTTATTGGTGGAAATTCAGTCAAAGATTTTGAAAATAATCTAAAAAATTATTTAGGCGCAAAATATGTAGTCACAGTTGGTAATGGAACTGACGCTTTAAAAATAGCTTTAGAGTCTCTAGAGCTTGAAAAGAAGGAAGTGATAGTTCCAGCTTTTTCTTTTTTTGCGACATCTGAAGCAATTGTCCAAGCCGGGCTTAAACCAGTTTTTGTAGATGTTGAAATAAAAGACTGCAATATTGATGTAGAAAAAATAGAAGAGAAAATAAATAATGAAACTGGTGCAATTTTACCCGTACATCTTTTTGGCAATTCTTCCAATATGAAAAAAATAATTCAAATAGCAAAAAAATATAACTTAAAAATTATAGAAGATGTAGCTCAGTCATTTGGAACCGAATTTGAAAATAAAAAATTAGGAACTTTAGGAGATGCAGGTTGTTACTCTTTTTTCCCAACAAAAACATTAGGAGCATATGGTGATGGGGGTGCAATTGCTACTAATAACTTTGAAATATTTGAAAGAGCTAATATGCTTAAAAACCATGGAACCAAAAAGAAATATTATAACGAGGTTTTTGGTCATAATTCACGATTAGATTCAATCCAAGCGTCAGTTTTAAATTATAAGCTTACAATTATTAATCAATGGATTCAAAAAAGAATTACTATTGGTAAATTTTACGATGAATCCTTCAAAGATATTGATAACTTAATAACTCTAGAAAATAACAATTCAACTTTTAATTATTACTCAATTCTTATAAAAGACAACAAACGTGATTCACTAAAACAGTTTCTTGATTCTAAACAAATTTCTACTTCGATTTATTATCCAATAACACTTCCAGCACTGCCTGCTCATGATATTAAAGAAAAATTTACAGTCGCAGAACAAATTTGTAAAGAAATAATATCACTCCCAATTTGGCCAGGCATTAATAATGACCAATTAGAGTATGTAGTAAATGCAGTCAAAGAGTTTTATAGATAATTACTTTTTTGAACTTTCTAATGCAAAAGAAGCAATAAACAAAAAGAATGAAACTTTTATATAGCTTGTATAAATAATGACCTCCGGACTATTCCAATGATTTAAAAACAAGAAGTAAGATGTGATTGCCATCATATAAATTATTCGTGCTGCTCTTTCTTGAAAATTATTAAGTAGAAAAATTAATAAAAAACAAATTAAATTTCCGAAACCATAATATGAAAATCTAATTGGTGGATACCAGCCTATAAAAAGCCAAAAGAAATTTATCAAGCAAGAAAAAGCAAATGCTGTAATCAATAAGAATCTGATATTGCTTGAAAACGATTTAAACTTCAATATTAGGAAAGTTAATACAAATAAAGATGGAGCAGCTAAATACTTTAGTAAGCTGAAAAAATCTTTACTATAACAAATAAGTGCGGCTTTAGGTGTTTGACAAAAGTAACCTCCAGATAAAGTTTGTTTGCCTCCAAAATAGTCAAACAACCACACAAATTGACGGTATCCTTCAGCATTATGATCAGAAAAATCTCCAAACACCAAAACCAAAAAATAAAATAAAGATATTGGTATTGCAACCAACACAAATTTATTTAAGTAAAGACTAAATTTTCTGTTTTTAAAATTATTGTATAAGACAAAAAATACGAAAATAACAATAGCTGATCTGTGTACTAAAAATAACAAACCTATGTTAATAAAAGTTATATTTTTATTTTTATTTTCTAGAGTAATTAAAAGTCCATAAATAAATATTAAGAAAGTAAATGTCATTGAAGTTGACTCATAAATGTGCCATTTAAACATTGGAGACATAGAAATAATTGCTGGAATAAAAAAGTAATTATTTCTTACATTTACATCTAACAATCTAAGTATTTTGTAAATCATTAATGAAATTAATGATGTTAATACAAGCTGACCAAGAAAAAAACTCAACTTAATCAAAGGTAGTGTTTGAAGAAATCCTCCAAAAAATAATTTTGAGATTAAATAAAAAATATAAATGTAAAAAACAAATAAAGGCCTGCCCTGGTATACATATTCCTCTATTTTTAGAAATGATAAAAAGTTCACTACACCATCTTGATAAGCTTGAATGTCACAACTATGTGGATAAATTAATTCAATATTTTTTGAAAAAATGGAAAAGGTGTAATTTCTCATATCTGTGCATAAAAAATAATCTACTTGATCCTTTTTAAAATAGAATTGAAATAAATAGATAGCAATATTTACAAATAAGGTATTAATCAAAAAGAATGAAAAATTAGGTTTAAAGTATTTAAATTTCTTCATTTGTTTTCAACAGCCAGAATTTTGTATAATAAATTGTAAATAAAAAATTATGATTATCTTATTAAATATTATCAGTATTTTGAAAGATAACAAAAATTCAAACATAATTGTTCTACTGATAAACCTCATTTTTGTATCAAGTGCATTAGTTATAGCATTTAACTTTAGTCCTTATCCAGAGTTTGATGAGCTGGCATATATTAGCCATGTAGAAACGATTGCGGAAAGCCCTAATAATTATTATCTCGGTGATAGAAATAGAATGCCTATGTTTAACTATTTTTTATTTAGCTTTTATTTAATTAAACTTCCAAACATTGACCTCTATAAGGTCTATCAAATAGCAAATATTTTTTTTACTACAGTATTTTCAATATGGTATTGCGTAAAGATTAAAAAATTTTTTAAAACCAACTTAGCTTATATTTCTTGCATAGTTTTTACAATTTTTATTCCAGTTTTTAGTTTTATACATGATGTTGTAGTAGAACCAATCTTTTATTTATCTTTTGGTTTATATTTTATATTTTTTATAGAGTTGCTAGATAAGCTTAATTTTAGAAATTCAATTAAGTTTGGGGCAATTTGTTTTGTAGTCTATAGTTTGAAAGCTACAGGCTTATTTCTTTTAATAACTTCAATTTTGTTTTTAATTACTAAAAAAATAGTTGAAGATAAAAAGATTTCTTTCTTGGAGCTTTCTAAAATATTTTCCTCATTGTTATTTTTTCTACTTTTAGCGAGTCCTTATTTGTATGAAAATTACATTAATTACAACAAACAAATTTTTTACAATGTAAATAGTACGTTTTATGTTTGGTATGACACTTGGGAAGAAGTTGAAAACGGAACTAAGCTTTATGGTGACAGAGTTGGATGGCCAAAAATGCCAGAAGAAGAAATACCTTCATTCTCTAAGTATGTTGAGAGCCATTCTATAAAAGAAATTATAAATAGATTCACAAAAGGTTATTTAAACATATTTAAATATTATTTTTCAATTAGTGAATTCACAGGATCTGTAACTTTATCTTTGGTAATTTTGTTGCTTCATTTAAAAATAAGGATGGAGAAAGTCGACAGAATGGTTGTTTTTGATAAGACAAAACTATGGACATATTATCTAGGTTTTGTTTCGCTTTTTATACTCACAAGTACTGCTTGGTATCAATTAACTAGTTCCGTTCAGCGTTTTTCTTTAATGCTTTTTGTTCCATTATATTTTTTAATATTTATATACTTTGATAAATTATTTAATTCGACCAATGATGAAAACGAAAGAAAAGATTTTTTATTTATAGTCTTTGGCTTTACAATTACCCAAACTACAATCTTTGTTAATTATTTAATATGAAAATCTCAATATTTACTTCTATGACCGATCCAGAAAAAAGAATGGATCCTTGGCGGGAAGCTTTAAATTGTTATGAAGATTTTTCAGATGAAGTAATTATTGTAGGACAAAACTGGCCTGAAGAATTTAAATTTAGTTATATTGGTGAAGTTTTTCAAAATGGATTTGACCAATCAAGTGGAGATTGGGTTATACATATGGATATCGATAACTTTTTTCATGAAAGAGATTTAAAAAACCTTAGATCAATATTAGAAAAACATAATGATTTGCCGACAATTGCTTTCCCAAAATACCAAATTTTTACACCTAACCGATATCATATAAAAGCAAATATGTGTATTGCTCTTAATAAGAAGAAATACCCAGCTATAAAAATGAATGGTGGTGGTGACTTATGCCAGCCCACTTTGGATAACAAACTTTTAAACCCAAATGAATTACCCCTTATCAAGATTCCAATATGGAACTATGACTCTATGTTTAAAACAAAAAAAATAATAGCTAAAGATAGAGCACGGTTTGCCAGAGCTTGGTACAGAGAATTTGATAATTGGGGCGACAGAGGTGGAGAAACAGAAGAACTAGCATTTAATGCTTGGTTGAATATGGTTGAAAATAGATTCAAAAATCATGTTTTAAGATTAAAAATCGAAGATCATCCAAAGTATATAAAAGAAAAATTAAATAATTTAGATCAAACTCAGTTTGGATATAATTTGTTTGGAATAAAAGAAAACACAAAACCAGGAATTAAAAATTACATAAAAAACTATAAGAATAAATTTATTTCTTAATATGTGTTTTTAATTTTGATATTAAGTCAAAATATATAGCTTTAATTGAGCTCTTAATGAATGGAAACTTATATTCAATTTTATTAAAACCAAAAAACAAAATATTTAGGAAAATATAAATATCTATAGTAGATTTGCTGCTTACAATATGGTATTTATCTAAATTTAATTCTCTAAAACTTTCCTGATAATATTTAGAATATTTTATTTTCAAGCCTCTCAATGACCAAGGTTTAAGATTTCCTGTATAGTGAAGAAAAAATACTTTATCATCTATTTCACTAGTTTGGATATTGGCCAATGGCTCAATTTTATAATTCAAAAATTTTGACATCTCTGTATATTTTCCATCAAAAGTATAATTCAATACATCCTGATCCCACCATAAAATTTTCTCTGCTAAATGATTCAGATTTTTTATAAACTTGTTATCGTCGTTAATTTTCTTCCATTCGTTATAGTTTATTACTAGAACACCAGCATTAAAATACTTTGACTGCTTTAGGTCTAATCTGCCAATGTAATCAGGATTGTCTATAGATTCTGTCATTGCTGCAAGTGGAGAATTTTCTTTTTGCATTCTTCTAATAGTTCTATTAATCTCTTCTTCTGGATTTTTTAAACAAAGTATATCTGCATCGATATATGTAATAAAATCTATATCTGAAGGTAAATACTCATTTAAAAATAATCTATAATATGTAGCATCAGAAACATGCGTTCCAGAAACTCGTGGAAAGTTTGCATATCTACTGTCGTATTCGAAAATTTGAATGTTGTGAAAATTATCTATATTTAACTTTTCTATTTTTTCTTGAACAGTAGAAGGATTTTCGTGAATAATGTAAATTGAATATTTTTGATTTGATTTTGACAGAAGGCTATTAATTGAATTTAAAGCTTGTAAGTTGTAATTTGAGTCAAAACAATATAAAAAATTCAAAAGCTATATCCATTGTTTTTAATTTTTAATCTATAAAAATCTATAAGATAGAAAAACAAAATTGAGACAATAATCAAATATAGGTTAATATTTATATTTATTGAAATCATTACTAGATACACCACATTTGAAATATAACTATATGAGTAAATAAATAAGTTTCTCTTTTCAAAATTTCTTACAAACAAGTAATTACAAATAACAAGATTTATCAATTCAAAAAGTATGTAAAAAATAATTAAGTTTCCTAGATTGAAATACTGAAGAAATGAAAAAATTATTAACAAAGAGAGGTAATTGAAAAATACAAGTTTTAACAATTCTTTTTCTTTTTCAGAAAATTTTATGAACATCAGAGTTGGTTGGTAAATAGACATAAACGTTGATCCAATTATTGAGAAAACTATAACAAAAATTACATTTCCTGTATATTCAAAAAAATATTCACTAATCAATCCTCTGTAAATAAAAATAATAAAAGATCCTGCAACAAAAAAACTAGAAATTAGTGTGTTCAAAAAAGCTGTGAAAATTAAAAAATTGGAGGATTCGTTGCCAATTTTTGCTCTTTTAGAAATTATTGGTGTTAACAAACTAGAAAATGACGAGATTACTGGTCTTAAATTATTAATAATTAAAATCCCCAATGAAAAAGTAGCAATTTCTGTATTGATAGAAAAACTCGAATAAATTAAGAATATAACATTTAAAAAAGTGGTTTGAAGTGTTTTAATTATAAAAGCTACTGAAGTGTAGTGAATATCTACAAAGTTGTTTTTAAAGACATTTGCAGAGAAAATATTTTTTAAAAATTCTAAGACTGACTCTTGGTTTCGAGTCAAGATTGATAAGAGAAAATAACTTCTTAACAATATAGAAATAAAAAATAGATGATAGATGCTAAAACCATTATATAAAAATACAAAAAATAGTAAGCTTCTAAGCAGCTTGAGTGTCAGGAACTCATTAATATCAAAACTTTGACTTTTGTTTATTGCAAGCATGTACTTAGAAGTTATCTCAATAGAAGATTCAAGAACAACTAAGCTAGTAAGCATTAAAAATAAAATGTAAATATTTTCAATATAAAATTTACTGAAATAACCTAAGCCATCCATAATAAAAAATAGGCTCAACCATAGTGGGCTAAAGAGACAAATCGTTTTTAAGAATTGGTTTATTTTTAATTTACATTCTTCAAGAGACATATTTGGAAAAAATTTATCAATATATTGAACATATGTTAATTGGCCTAGTTGAGAAAAGACATAAATGATAGAACTTGCTATTCCCCAAACAGCAAATTCATTGACATCTAAAAAATAAGTAATTATGAATACATTTACAACAGTTGTTGCAATCCCAACTGTGTACGTTGCATATCTGGTAAGTACTGCTTTTTGAAACATTGTTATTAAAAAGTCTAAATTAAAGTTTTAATTCTGGACAAAGTTTTAAAAATATATTTCAGTATAAAGTTGAATCTTAATTTAAAAAATAATCCGTAGTGTTTAGAGTTTGTATAAACATTATTTGTAATATGATCTGATAAATAACTATTTTTTGGTGGAAGTTTTTTTTTCTCAATATCAAACTTTCTAAACATTTCATTCCAAGTATGGCAAACAAAAGAATCTTTTAACAATGTTTGAACATTTGAAGTAGAGTCTGGGTCAAATAATATACGAAATTCTTCGGGCTTTATTTTATAAAAATATTCTGTTTTAATTGTTTTTTCAAAAAGATTTTTAGCTTTGAATACATCAGTAATTAAATAAGGTCCGATCTCACCCCAAAAAAATTTATAATTATTTTTATTTATTCTTTTATTTGTTTCATCGAGAAGCATCTGGGCGATATTTTTATCATTTATATACATAACAGAACTTCCAACTAAATCTGGATTCTCAAGTGCTAAAACAAATTTTTGATTATTTGCTAACTTGGAAAAATCAGAAACATCTTTTAAACATACGCAATCAGAATCAAACCACCACCCTCCTTCTTTTAAAATTAACTCATATCTAAATAAATTCGAAAACGAAGACATATTCGATTTTTGAAAATTTTGATTAAATTTCATTAAAAATTCTTTAGATATTATTTCATTTGCATCTCTATTTACTACCTCTTTTGGAAGAGTAAGTTTCTGATATGACCAAACATTTACATTAAATCCGTTATGTAAAAAGGATAAAAAATTTGCTTCTTCGTAAGGTGTTAAGTCACCACCCCAAAAAAAGTTTGCTACTTCAATGTTTTGATTATTCATGAATCTAGATAATTATATAAAGAATTCGACAAAAGTATTAGTATTGAATTTAAACTTAGGATAAATTAAATATGTTTAAAATTAACTCAAAAACCTACTTTTTAAGACACGACAATGAAATACGTCGGTTTATTAATCAAAATTCAAAATGGATCCATATAATAAATAAAGAGAATGATTTTAAAAAATTTTCTGGCTTACAGGGTAATATATTCGAAATCGATGTAAAAGAAGATACATTTAATCAATTAGAGAATATTAGAGAATCTAAATATGATTTAATAGTTGTTACAGATGTTTTCGAAGTTACAGAAAATATTTTTAAGTTTTTAAATACTTTAAATTCAATGCTTAATAATAATGGAAAGCTTATTATCAATTCAATAAACCCTAAATGGAACTTTCTTTTATCAATTTTTGAATTTCTTAAATTGAAAAAAAATTCGAAGTTGAGATCCTACATTCATCATAAAAAAATTAACTCAATTGCCGAATCTTCAGGGTTTGAATTAAGTAGATCCTATACAAGACAGATATTCCCATTTAAGTTTCTAGGAATTGGTAATTTTGTAAACAGTTTTCTAGAAGCTATTTTGTTCAAATTTAGACTAGGAATAAATAACTATTTGTTATTTAGAAAAAAAGAGAAAATTTTTAAACTTGAAACTAAAACAATAATAGTTCCAGCAAAAAATGAAGAAAAAAACTTAGCTCCTTTAATCTCAAGAATTCCAGAGTTTGAATCTGATTACGAAATAGTTATTATCTGTGCAAAATCAAAAGACAAAACCCTAGAGGAAGCATATAGAATTCAACAGGAAAACAAAGAGTTAGATATATTAGTTTTTGAACAAAAATCAAAAGGAAAAGGTCCTGGTGTATTAGAAGCAATAAATTTGTCTAAATATGAATTAATTACAATTTTGGACTCTGACATTTCAGTAGATCCGGAAACACTAAGTGATTTTTTCAAAATTGTGGAAAGTGGTCGAGCAGATTTTGTTAATGGTACAC
>MDSV01203229.1_pt1 | contig 19189 bp, 22 predicted proteins | sample 810851 | NCBI WGS metagenome assembly MDSV01 (sample SAMN05326640, study PRJNA326480) | marine metagenome | isolation source: seawater | place: Atlantic Ocean: North East | collected 2012 | reverse complement strand
TTTTTTGAAGAGCGGTGGACACTCATTCTAACTTTATTTTTATTGTTTCTCTTTAACTTGTTCCTTACGCGCAGTCGTCGCTTTTTGAACAATTCAAGCCTTCCAATAGCCATGTTATCAATCCTTACTTTTTCTTTCCTTCCTTAGCGAAGATATACTCCCCCTTGTATCTTATGCCTTTACCTTTGTATGGTTCGGGTTTACGCCAAGCACGAATATTCGCCGCTACTTCACCAACAACTTGCTGATCAATTCCTTCAACTACTATCTCAGTTGGCTTTGTACACGTAATTTTTACATTAGAGGGAATTTCAAAATCAACATCGTGCGAGTATCCTAAAGAAAGCTTAAGTATGTTTCCTTGCACAGCTGCCCTATATCCCACACCATTTATTTCCAACTCTTTTTTAAACCCCTCAGTCACTCCTATCACTAAATTTGCTACTTGGGTACGACTCATGCCCCACTGCTGTCGAGCCCGTTTTGATACTCCCTTGGGGGCCACTGTGACCCAATTATCCTTTTGGGAGAGAACTACATCGTCTGTCGCTGTGAACGAACGAGAACCCTTTGGTCCTTTGATCTCAATTCGCTGATCCGATATGATTGCTTCAACACCGCTAGGTAACTCAACGGGCTGTTTCCCAATTCGTGACATAATTATCTCCTTAGAAAACGGTGCAGAGTATTTCTCCGCCCACATTTGTAGCTCTTGCTTGTCCATCTGACATTACACCTTTTGGAGTTGAAACTATTGCAACACCAAGACCTTGGCGAACATACGGTATATTTTTGACATTTGCGTATACTCTTCTACCTGGCGTTGATATTCTTCTAAGCTCCCTTATTACAGGTTCCCCGTCAAAATATTTAAGACTTACATGCATCTCTTTTTTTCCACTTTCTCCAACTTTAAACTCATAGCCCCGAATGTAGCCCTCGTCCTTCAATACATCGAGAACCCAGCCTCGCAATTTAGAAGCCGGGGTTCTTACATTTGCTTTATTTCTCATCTGAGCATTTCGAATACGTGCCAGCATATCTCCAAGAGGATCGTTCATAGACATTTTATTTCCTTTCCTCTACCAACTAGACTTAACCATACCAGGAATCTCGCCCCTAGAAGCGAGATCTCGTAATGCTATCCGTGACATCTTAAGTTTTCTATAAAATGCCTTGGGTCTTCCTGTAACTAAACAGCGGCTGTGTAAACGTGTTGCCGAAGAATTTCTAGGAAGCTTTGCTAATTTAAGCCGAGCTTTGAATCTTTCTTCCACAGACAAGTTTTTATCCTTCGCTTGATTTTTAAGCAACAAACGCTTTTCTGCATATTGCGCCACCATTTTTTGTCGTCGAAGTTCTCTATTAACAAGTGCAACTTTTGCCATGAATATCTCCCACCCTACTCAATTTGAAAACGGCATATTAAAAAGCTTTAGCAACGATTTTGCTTCAGCATCTGAAGAAGCTGTCGTGCAAACAACTATATCCATGCCCCATATTGAGTCTACTTTGTCAAATTCTATCTCCGGAAATACCAGATGCTCTTTAAGACCCATTGCATAATTCCCGCGTCCATCGAAACTTTTGCCGGAAAGCCCGCGGAAATCTCTAATACGCGGCATTGCCACATTGATCAGTCGATCCATAAATTCATACATTCTAGACTTACGTAAGGTTACTTTCACGCCCAGCGGCATTCCATCTCTAACCTTAAACCCAGCTATTGATTTTCGTGCCTTATTAATGACCGGCTTTTGTCCCGATATAGCCATCATATCTTCATGAGCAGATTTAATTTTCTTGCTGTCAGAAACAGCCTCACCCACCCCCATGTTCAATACAACTTTTTCTAGCTTCGGTATCATCATACTATTTTTGTATTTGTACTGGTTTTGCATAGATTCGCGAATCTCTTTCAGATAAAGAGATTGTAATCTTGGGACATAATCAGTCATTTAACAGCTCTCCCGATTTCTTAGCATAGCGAACCTTTTTTCCTTCAACAATTTTAAAACCAACTCTAGTTGCAACTCCTTCTTTAGGATCGACTAATGCGATATTCGATAAATCTATAGGCATTTCTTTATTAATTCGTCCACCTTGCACGCTTTGTGTTTGCTTAGTATGCCTTATCACCATGTTTATACCTGTCACCAATGCTTTGTTAGCCTTTGGCATGACTTTGTTAATTTCACCAGTCTTGGATTTATCTTTTCCACTTAATACGATGATTTTATCGCCTTTTCTAAGCCGTGCCGCCATTATAAAACCTCCGGAGCTAGTGAGATAATTTTCATGAAGTTTTTCGCACGCAGCTCTCTGACGACTGGTCCAAATATTCTAGTCCCAATAGGTTCCCCAGTATTACTGAGGATAACTGCGGCATTATTATCAAACCTTATGCTTGTACCGTCTTCTCGTCTGACTTCCTTAGACGTTCGCACTACAACTGCTTTTCTGACATCGCCCTTCTTCACTCTACCTCGAGGGATGGCCTCTTTTACGGACACTACGATTACATCCCCTACTGAGGCAGTTCTGCGCTTCGCACCTCCCAGAACTTTAATACATTGAACTCTTCTAGCTCCCGAATTATCCGCCACATCCAAGTTTGTCTGCATCTGTATCATTTTTTTCTCCCGACCTGCGGCGTTTGACCCCGCGGTTTCGATTAGTTAAGTGATCCCTCTCAAGTTCACTCTTTATATAATTCCCATGTCTTTGTTTTTGATTTCGGTGCACATTCTTGTATTTTTACAAGGTCACCAACCTTTATTCCTGCTTCGCTGTAATGCGCTCTATATTTTTTAGTTTTCCTAATTGTTTTCTTCATAATCGGGTGCGTAAATCTTCTCTCCACTTGAACCGTTAAGGTCTGATCATTTGCATTGCTTGTTACCACTCCCTGAAGAATTCTTTTAGGCATAATTCGTCTCCACTATTGAACTTTATCAGCAGATTTTTCTGCTATTATAGTTGCCACCCTGGCTATGCTTCTCCTTACATACCTTACTCGAGAAGTATTTTCCAATTGCCCAGTCGCTTTTTGGAAACGCAAATTGAAAGCTTCTTTTTTCAGCTTTAGCAGTTCGTCAGCTAATTGATCTCTGCTCTTTTCTCTTAATTCCGCAACTTTCATCTTTTCTCTTTTCAAGTTCTAGTAACTTCGTTCCAGTTATTTATAAACGACGGTGGCTATATTATATTGCTACCAGTCTTCACGAGCCACAAACCTACATTTTACAGGCAACTTCATCGCCGCCAACCTTAACGCTTCCTTTGCCACATCTTCAGCAACTCCGTCAACCTCAAACATTATTCTACCCGGCTTTACTTTTGCTACCCACCTATCGACCGATCCCTTGCCCTTACCCATTCTTACCTCTATAGGTTTTGCAGTAACAGGTATATCAGGGAATACTCTAATCCAAACCCTTCCCTGCCTCTTCATATGCCGCGTAAGCGCTCTTCTGGCCGCCTCAATCTGTCGAGAGGTTATCCTTTCAGGCTCGGTTGCTTTAAGCCCATAGCTTCCAAAATTAATTGAGGTACCACCCTTAGCAAGCCCATGAATTCGCCCTTTAAACTGTTTGCGAAATTTTGTTCGTTTTGGTTGTAGCATCATCTATCCCCAATTGCTCTATTTCTCGATTGACGCAATCCCGCTCCATCTTGCATCTCATTAATGCGTCTATCCCTACCTGATGGATCATGCTCCATTATTTCTCCTTTAAAAATCCAAACCTTTACACCAATGATGCCAAAAGCAGTAGCACCTTCCGAAAGCGCATAATCAATGTCTGCTCTCAACGTATGCCGAGGGACCCTTCCCTCCGCGTACCATTCGGTTCTTGCTATTTCTGCGCCACCTAATCTACCAGCTATATCTACCCTTATTCCGAGTGCTCCCATTCTCATAGCGTTTTGCACAGCCCTTTTCATTGCTCTACGAAACGAGACTCTTCTCTCCATTTGCTGCGCAATGCTTTCAGAAACCAACGCTGCGTCAATTTCAGGCTTCCTTACTTCTACTATGTTTAAATGTAGCTCACTCTCCGTAAGATCTGCTAACGCTTTCCTAAGCGTTTCAATATCTGCACCTTTCTTTCCGATAATTACTCCAGGCCGAGCTGCATGAATAGTAACTCTGCACTTTTTATGTGGCCTCTCGATTATTGTTCGACTAATTCCAGCCTGTGCACAGTTCCCTTTGACAAATTTTCTTATCGCTATGTCCTCGTGCAGCAGATCCGCATACTCCTTACTTTTCGCAAACCACCGACTATCCCAAGTGCGGTTGATTTGAAGCCGTAGCCCTACTGGATTAATTTTCTGTCCCATTTAAGAATTTTCCTCCACCGTCGACACCTGCCGTACTTTAATCGTAATTTCACTAAATGGCTTTAAAATTTTTCCAAATCGACCGCGAGCTCTCGGTCTTCCACGTTTCAAAACCATGTTTTTTCCAACAAACGCGTCCACCACTACAAGCTCTTCGATATCCAAACCATGATTATTTTCAGCATTCGCTATTGCCGACTTTAAGCACTTTTTTACGTCTTGGGCTATTCTCTTCTTTGAGAAGGTGAGTTCGTTTAAAGCTGTTTCGACTGGTTTGTTTCGAATCAGCTCCGCCACAAGATTTAATTTTTGGCCACTGGTTCGAAGCATTCTGCTTTTTGCCATTGCTTCATTTTCAGCCACTCTCCTCTGGTTTTTCTCTTTTCCCATGATTTATTTCCGCTTCGCTTTTTTATCTGCTGCATGCCCAAAATATGTTCTCGTCGGGCTATATTCTCCAAATTTTTGCCCTATCATTTCTTCACTAACATTCACTGGTATATGTTTTTTACCATTGTACACACCAAACGTTAGTCCGACGAATTGAGGAAGTATTGTTGACCTTCTGGACCAGATCTTGATTACATCGTGACGACCCGACTCTTTCGCAGCCTCAGCCTTTTTCAGAACATGGGCATCAACAAAAGGTCCTTTCCATACTGAACGAGACATACTTACCGACCCTTCTTTTTTGAATGACGAGAACGTAGGATATACTTATCAGTAGAAGTATTTGATCTAGTCCTAGCCCCCTTGGTTGGACGCCCCCAGGGAGTAACAGGATGCCTGCCTCCAGAGGTCCTGCCTTCACCTCCTCCGTGAGGATGATCTATTGGATTCATAACTACACCTCTGACCGAAGGTCTTTTCCCCTTGTGCCGATTTCTACCAGCCTTACCTAAATTTTGGTTTGAATGATCAGAATTTGATACGGCTCCAACAGATGCCATACATTCCTGCCTAACTAGCCTTAACTCCCCAGAAGATAGTTTAATCTGAGCATAGCCTCCGTCTCGACCAACAAACTGAGCATAGGCCCCTGCGGATCTTGCCAATTGACCCCCTTTTCCAGATTTTAATTCAATATTATGAATAATGGTGCCTATAGGCATCCCAGTAAATGGCATCGCATTTCCTGGTTTAATATCTGTTTTGTGACTAGCAATTACTGTGTCTCCTTCCATTAACCTTTGAGGTGCGAGTATGTAAGCTTTTTCGCCATCTTCATATTTTATCAAGGCTATAAAACCAGTTCTATTTGGGTCATACTCTATTCGCTCTACCTTACCTTTGATATCATATTTTCGCCGCTTAAAATCTATTATACGGTATAAGCGCTTTGCCCCACCACCTTTTCTTCTCATTGTTATTCGACCAGTATTATTCCGACCTCCTTTTTTAGCAAGCCCTTCCGTTAAAGTCTTAACCGGACGCCCCTTCCAAAGTTCGGATCTATCGATAAGAACCAGTCCTCGCTGTCCTGGTGTAGTCGGTTTATATGACTTTAGTGCCATTTTATCATCTTTCGCATTTGTCCAATTATAATCCTGTGCTTACATCAATGGTATTACCATCTTCCAACATTACGTAAGCTTTTTTAATGTCTTTTCTCTTACCTAATTTCCCTTTGAAGCGTTTAACTTTTCCCTTCAAAATCGTAGTGTTTACCGATTTAACTTTTACTTTAAATAATGTTTCAACTGCTTTCTTTATCTCCGGTTTTGTCGCCGACATCGATACTTCGAAAACCACAGACCCGTTTTCAGAAGCATTAGTAGCCTTTTCGGTAATCACTGGTCGCCTTAAAAGGTCATAAAAGTCAGCTTCTGTATTCATTTCAAACGCTCCTCTAAAGAATCCACTGCAGCCCTTGTCAAAACTAAGGTATTGTTCTTTAAAATGTCGTAAACATTTATACCAAGAATAGGCAATACATCTATTGTCGGAATATTCCGTGCCGCTCTCGCAAAATTTTCATCTACTTTTGGACCGTCTACAAATAGCGCTTTCCGCCATCCCTTATTCTTTATAATCTTGGAAAGTATATTTGTTTTGCCATCTTTTAATTCAGCTTTTTCGATCACCACTAACTCACCTGATGCCAATTTCGATGATAGCGCATGCTTTAATCCAAGCGCTCTAAATTTTTTATTTAATTGATGCTCATGACTTCGCGGGGTTGGCCCTTTATAGACCCCTCCTTTTCTGAATATTGGAGCTCTTCGCGATCCGTGACGAGCTCCGCCAGTGCCCTTTTGCCTATAAACTTTTTTCGTCGAATAACTCACCTCTGATCTTGTAAGAACGCTATGACTCCCTTGCTGTTTTTTCGCAAGCTGCCAACGAACAACTCGGTGCAAAATATCCGCACGTGGCTCAATTCCAAAAACTGTCTCCGAAAGATCGATCGATCCAGCTTTTCCAGCTTCAAGTTTTATTACATCCAACTTCATGCTTTAGGGCTCCCATCAGTTTCACTAGCAACCTCCGCTTTTACTTCGTCCTCGGGTATACTTTTCCCCGTTTTCATTTTAACCGACCCAGGAAACGGCACTCCTTCCATACTAGGCTTCTTGATAGCATCCTTGATTGTAACCCACCCACCTTTAGATCCAGGCACGGCTCCTTTTACCATTATGATGCCTCGTTCTGAGTCAGTTTTTACGACTTTTAAATTTTGCGTCGTCACCCTAGCCACTCCCATGTGTCCGGCCATTTTCTTACCCTTAAATACACGTCCAGGCTCTTGGCATTGCCCAGTTGAACCGTGAGACCGATGTGAAATTGATACACCATGCGATGCCCTCAACCCCGCAAAATTATGTCTTTTCATTGCGCCCGCAAAGCCTTTTCCGATCGATATACCTGCCACATCAACGTATTGACCTGCAAGATAATGATCAGCAGTTATCTCTTCCCCTATACCTATCAAATTCTCTTCAGTTACTCTAAACTCAGCTAACTTTCGTTTAGGCGCAACTTTTGCCAACATAAAATGTCCGCGTTCCGCTTTAGACACGTTCTTCACTTTTGCAGATCCTGCTCCCAATTGAACGGCTGTATAACCATCTTTTGAATTCGTTTTAGTCGATACAACCTGAACATTATCCATGTGCAACACCGTGACAGGCACCTGGTTACCATCTTCAGTGAAAATTCTGGTCATACCAATTTTCTTCGCTATTACTCCAGACCGCATACTTTTGGTCTCCTTATAGTTTAATCTCAACATCAACACCGGCAGCCAGATCCAGTTTCATCAAGGCATCAACTGTCTGGGGTGTAGGATCGATTATATCCAGCAATCTTTTATGAGTGCGAATTTCAAATTGTTCCCGGCTTTTCTTATCCACATGCGGGCCCCTCAACACCGTAAACTTTTCTATTTTATTAGGTAGTGGTATCGGGCCCCGCACCTGAGCTCCAGTTCTCTTAGCGGTCGAAACAATCTCCTGAGTACTGGAGTCCAACACTCTATAATCAAACGCTTGTAACCTGATCCTTATATTTTGATTTTGCATTTTTTAGTCTCAAAGCCTTCTTGTTATAATCGAGCACCCAAATATTAGTTTTGACTACTAGGTTTATATAAAATTATTCTATAATCTTGGCTACAACGCCAGCACCCACAGTTCGACCACCTTCACGTATAGCAAAACGCAGTTTTTCTTCCATAGCTATCGGTGCAATTAATTCGACGGTGAACTTTAAATTGTCACCTGGCATTACCATCTCTGTACCAGCAGGAAGCTCAACAGTCCCTGTAACATCTGTTGTTCTAAAATAAAATTGAGGTCGATAATTAGCAAAAAATGGTGTATGCCTTCCACCTTCTTCTTTCGTCAAAATATATGCCTCAGCTTCAAATTTTGTATGTGGCGTTACAGAACCAGGCTTCACCAAACACTGCCCTCGTTCAACACCTTCACGTTCAACACCTCGAAGTAATGCTCCAATATTATCGCCTGCTTCGCCACGATCTAATAATTTACGAAACATTTCAACACCCGTACACGTAGTTTTGGATGTATCTTTAATACCTACAATCTCTATCTCATCACCAACATTAATAACTCCCCGTTCTACACGCCCTGTAACTACTGTACCACGACCAGATATAGAAAACACATCTTCTATGGGCATCAAAAAAGGTTGGTCTATTGGTCGATCAGGTGTCGGTATAGATTCATCAACAGCCGCCATTAATTCTGTTATTTTTGCTTCTCCAATATCAGCATCGCGACCCTCCAGAGCAGCAAGTGCCGAACCAGATATGATAGGAATATCGTCTCCTGGAAAATCATAAGACGATAACAATTCCCTAACTTCCATCTCAACAAGCTCCAATAACTCTGGATCATCTACTTGATCAACCTTGTTCATGAAAACTACCAAGGATGGCACACCTACCTGCCTTGCAAGTAGTATATGCTCACGTGTTTGAGGCATCGGACCATCAGCAGCGTTAACTACCAATATTGCTCCATCCATCTGAGCCGCACCAGTAATCATATTCTTCACATAATCAGCGTGACCTGGGCAATCAACATGCGCATAATGCCGGTTTGATGTCTCATACTCAACATGAGCTGTGGAAATCGTTATACCACGAGCACGCTCCTCTGGAGCCGCGTCAATCATATCATATGCCTTGAACTCACCAAATTGCTTCGTAATAGCCGCTGTCAAAGTGGTCTTACCATGATCCACATGACCAATAGTCCCCACATTCACATGTGGTTTGTTACGTTCAAATTTTGCCTTCGCCATGCTAGTCTCCTTGTAAAGTTCTAATCAAGCAAATTTCGCTTGTATTTCTTCAGAAATATTTGACGGCACCGAGTCGTAATGGTCAAAAATCATAGTGAAATTTGCTCTACCAGATGACATCGATCTAAGATTATTAATATAACCAAACATATTTGCTAGTGGTACAAATGAGTTCACCACTATAGCGTTTCCTCTTGTTTCCTGACCGGTCACCATGCCACGTCTCGAGGTTAAATCGCCTATAACATTACCAGTATATTCTTCGGGTGTTACTACCTCCACTTTCATTATTGGCTCTAGCAATTTGGCTCCAGCCTTCTTCAAACCGTCCCTCATTGCTCCGCGAGCCGCTATCTCAAAAGCCATCACACTAGAGTCAACATCATGGTATGCACCATCCACTAAAGCCACTTTAAAATCTATAACTGGAAATCCAGCAAGAGGCCCGCTATCCGTAACAGACTGTATTCCTTTCTCAACACCTGGAATATATTCTTTAGGCACAGCTCCACCTACAATCTTACTCTCAAAAGAGTAACCTTCTCCTGGTTCAGTCGGCGATATAATCAGTTTAATCCTTGCAAATTGTCCTGATCCACCAGACTGTTTTTTGTGCGTATAATCTATATCGGCTTCGTTGCTGATCGTCTCCCGATAAGCAACCTGTGGGGCACCAATATTTGCTTCAACTTTGAACTCACGCTTCAATCTATCAACCAAAATGTCTAGGTGTAGCTCCCCCATCCCACGCATAATAGTTTGTCCTGACTCCAGGTCTGTTTCAACCCTAAACGATGGATCTTCTGCTGCCAGCCGTTGCAGCCCAAGAGACATTTTTTCCTGGTCATTCTTAGTTTTTGGCTCTACGGCAATCTCGATCACCGGATCCGGGAAGGTCATCGTTTCCAAAACAACAGGATTGGAATTATCGCACATAGTATCGCCCGTGGTAGTATCCTTTAAACCTGCCAGAGCTATAATATCGCCAGCAAAAGCTTCCTCAATTTCATCTCTATTGTTGGAATGCATCATCATCATTCTTCCGATGCGTTCTTTTTTTCCTTTGGTAGAATTAAATACGCTATCACCTTTTCTTATGCATCCCGAATAAATCCTTGTAAATGTAAGAGTCCCAACAAACGGATCATTCATTATCTTAAAGGCCAAACCCGAGAAAGGTTCTGAGTCATTAGCAGACCTTGACACATCACGTTTTTCTGTCTCATCACCTGGACGAAAACCCATATAAGCCGGAATATCCAAGGGCCCCGGCAAAAAATCAATCACAGCGTTTAGCAGCGGCTGTACTCCTTTATTTTTGAAAGCAGAGCCACATAAAACCGGAATAAAAGCCATCGACAATGTCGCCTTGCGGATTAACTCAATTAATTTTTCTTCATCTGGTTCGTTACCTTCCAGGTATGCTTCCATAGCATCGTCATCCATTTCCACAGCCATCTCAATCATTTCGGACCGCATACTATCAGCTTTTGATTTTAATTCGCTTCGAACATCCTGACACGTCCAAGTAGCGCCCAAATCCTCGCCACGCCAAGTCCACTCCTTCATGGTTATTAGGTCAATGATACCTTCCAGATTGGTCTCTGCTCCAATAGGCATCTGAACGGGACAAGGTCTAGCCCCTGTTCGATCAGCTATCATATCTACACAATTTTGAAAATCTGCTCCTATTTTATCCATCTTGTTTACGAAGACTATTCTTGGGACTTTATATCTATCTGCTTGACGCCAAACAGTCTCTGTTTGCGGCTCTACGCCCGCATTAGCATCAAGAACACACACTGCTCCATCTAAAACTGCTAACGACCGTTCGACTTCAATGGTAAAGTCGACGTGTCCTGGCGTATCGATTATGTTGAAACGATGTTTAGGAGACAAGGCATCTTCTCCGTTGATTGTACGCTCCCAAAAAGTCGTGGTCGCAGCTGAAGTGATAGTTATTCCACGCTCTTGTTCTTGCGCCATCCAATCCATTGTCGCAGCACCATCATGGACTTCACCTATTTTATGCGACTTTCCAGTATAATATAATATTCGCTCTGTACAGGTTGTCTTGCCTGCATCAATATGCGCCATAATTCCAAAATTTCTATATCTATCTAAAGAGTACTCTCTAGCCATGTGTTGTCCCTAACTTCTTATTACCACCTGTAATGACTGAACGCTTTATTTGCTTCCGCCATCTTGTGAGTATCTTCACGTTTTTTAACTGCTGACCCTCTGGAATTTACAGCATCCAGCAACTCTGCCGCTAAACGCTCTTCCATAGTCTTTTCATTTCTATTTCGCGAGGCACTTATAAGCCATCGTATCGCAAGTGCCTCTCTTCTGTCCGGTCTTACTTCTACAGGCACCTGATATGTTGCTCCACCTACTCGCCGGGACCTTACCTCTACAGAAGGTTTAATATTTTCCAGTGCCTCTCTGAAAACCTCTACCGGCTGCCGTTTAATCTTCTCTTCAACCCTGTCAAGAGCTCCATAAACAATGTTTTCCGCAACCGACTTTTTACCATCATACATCAAATTATTCATAAACTTTGTTAAAACCGAATCGCCAAATTTAGCGTCGGGAAGTATCTGTCTTTTTTCTGCACTGTGTCGACGTGACATTCAATATTCCTTATTTTGGTCTTTTTGCACCATATTTCGATCGACGCTGCCGCCTATCTTTTACCCCTTGAGTATCCAAAACACCTCTTAATATGTGATATCTTACTCCAGGCAGATCTTTAACTCTTCCGCCTCTGATTAGTACCACCGAGTGCTCCTGCAGATTATGAGATTCTCCCGGAATATACGATATCACTTCGAACCCGTTAGTCAGTCGCACTTTAGCCACTTTTCTCATTGCAGAGTTCGGCTTTTTCGGTGTGGTTGTGTATACACGCGTACATACACCTCTCTTCTGAGGACAAGCCTGAAGGTGCATCGACTTCTGACGCGTAACTCTGGGTTTTCTAGGCTTTCTAATAAGCTGCTGTATGGTTGGCATATCTTTTTTACCTTGTTAAACATTTTTCAGCCATTCCCATGTTAAGAGAACGACAATATCTTTTAACCAAGTTATCACTTGGTATCTAATTCAGAGGATCGAGGGTTAAACCTGGATCATGACCGCCAATTTGTGGCATTGCTTACTTTATTAATACTCGCGACGCGTTAACTATTCTGCATCAACCTAATTGTCAACAGCTAAGACATTTTTTAGGCTTATTTGTTCGCTTTTTAGCAATTTTTTAACATAAATTCCAAAATTACTTATCAAATCACAAATTTACATTACTGTGTTTCCTTATCTATCGAAACCAATTCCTCAGATTCACCACCTATATTGCCGGCTTCGTTTCGAGCCGCTAATATCTCAGCATCTCGAGCAGCTGCTAATCTTTTTGTCTCTCTTGTAGCGCCGCCAGTACCTGCTGGAATCAATCGCCCAACAATTACATTTTCCTTCAAACCAATTAACTTATCACGCTTTCCTTGAGTAGCAGCTTCAGTTAAAACCCGAGTGGTTTCCTGAAATGACGCAGCTGAAATAAAGCTCCGTGTTTGCAAACTAGCTTTAGTAATACCGAGAAGAACCGGTCCACCTTTTGCCGGCTCTCTACCATTTTCCAGGGCTTTATTATTTTCCTCATCAAACTCTGCTTTATCGACCTGTTCTCCCTTAAGAAGAGTGGTGCCCCCGCTATCACTTATCTCCCACTTTTGAAGCATCTGACGAACAATGACTTCAATATGTTTATCGTTTATTTTTACCCCTTGCAATCTATAAACTTCTTGTACTTCATCAATCATATACACAGCTAAAGCTTCTACTCCCATTATAGTTAAAATATCATGAGGAGCTGGATTACCATCCATTATGTACTCACCGCGTCGAATGTAATCACCTTCTTGCACCGGAATATGCTTGCCCTTGGGCACCATATATTCTACCTGCTCTAAGTTCTTCTCAGCAGGTTCTATAGCTATTCGCCTTTTGTTTTTATAGTCTTTTCCGAAGCGAACATAGCCGTCAATTTCTGCTATAATCGCATGGTCTTTCGGACGACGAGCTTCAAATAATTCTGCTACCCTTGGCAACCCTCCTGTAATGTCTTTCGTTTTGGCCCCCTCTCTCGGTATGCGTGCGATGACATCGCCCGGTTTAACAGATGAGCCATCTTCAACAGACAATATAGCGTCCACCGACATGGAGTGCACTTCAGGATTACCATTATCTAGTAAAACGGGTTCACCGCTTGCTTCATCAACAATTACAATTTCAGGTTTGAGATCATTCCCGCGTGGAGCTGATCGCCAATCAGACACAATTCTTTGCGAAATACCTGTAGCATCATCTGTATCCTCACGAAGAGAAATACCGGATAACAGATCTATAAACTTTGTTACACCCCCCTTTTCAGCTATTATAGGCAGTGTATATGGATCCCATTCGAAAAGTTTATGTCCACGTTCGATTTTTTGTCCCTTTGACACATGTAATTTTGATCCATAACTTATTTTATGAGTAGCTCGCTCGATCCCAAACTCATCTACTATTGCTAACTCCATATTTCTTCCCATCACTATTTGATCACCGTCTGTGTTAGTAATTAGGTTAGCATTCCGCAGGACAACTTTTCCAGTTTGACTAGCTTCCATGAAGGATTGAGAACCTCCCTGAGCAATACCACCTATATGAAATGTCCTCATTGTTAATTGGGTTCCTGGCTCTCCAATAGATTGCGCTGCTATGATTCCCACTGCCTCACCTTGATTTACTCGCGTTCCTCGGGACAGATCCCTACCATAACATTGCGCACACACACCATCCTCAGACTCGCAGGTCAGAGGCGATCTTATTTGTATAGATGGCAAAGATGCTTCTTCGATTTTATCAGCTATTCGCTCATCAATCATCTGTCCATTTTTGCACAAAAGCTCCTGCGATGCTGGCTCAATGATATCTTCTGCCGCTACTCTTCCCAATATTCTTTCCGACATGGTTGCAACGACTTCTCCATCATGTATTGTCGCACTTGCCTTTATAGATCTTGTTGTTCCACAATCATCTATTCGAACAATACAGTCTTGAGCGACATCAACCAACCTTCTTGTGAGATATCCTGAATTCGCGGTCTTTAAAGCAGTATCTGCCAGTCCTTTCCGCGCACCATGAGTGGAATTAAAATACTCTAATACCGTTAGCCCTTCTTTAAAATTTGATATGATTGGTGTTTCAATAATTTCCCCTGAAGGCTTTGCCATCAGCCCGCGCATACCACCCAACTGCTTCATTTGTGCTGGTGATCCACGCGCACCAGAATGTGACATCATATATACCGAATTGGGCTCCAGCTCCGTTCCGGTATCATCAACCCGCATACCAGAAATATCTGACATCATACCATCAGCCACCACGTCTGAACATTTTGACCAAGCGTCCACTACCTTGTTATACTTTTCCCCTTGCGTGATCAAACCATCCATATACTGTCTCTCAAACTCTTTGACTTGCTTTCTAGTTTCGTTCACTGAGTCCCACTTAGAATCAGGGATGACCATATCGTCCTTCCCAAAAGATATGCCAGCTTTGAAAGCTTCTCGAAAGCCTAATTGCATTATTTGATCACAAAAGATTACAGACTCTTTTTGTCCACAATGCCGATACACTGTGTCAATTACCTCACCAACCTCTTTTTTCCGTAATAATCGATTAATTATATCAAATGGCGCTTTATAATTCTTCGGTAAAAGCGCGCCAAGACGCAGTCGCCCTGGCGTCGTTTCATAACGTTTTGCAAAGATACTGCCTTGTTCATCAATTTGTTCAACTCTTGCCATAATCTTTGAATGCAAATGTACTGCTCCAATTTCTAGCGCATGTTCAACTTCGTCCATCGACGAAAAAGCCATACCTTGTCCAACTTGTCCCTCTCTCGCAAGGGATAAATAATATATTCCTAAAATCATATCCTGAGAGGGAACAATTATTGGTTTACCATTTGATGGAGAAAGCACGTTATTGGACGACATCATTAGAACCCGAGCTTCCAATTGTGCCTCTAAACTTAAAGGCACATGGACCGCCATCTGATCGCCATCGAAGTCCGCGTTAAAAGCTGAGCATACCAGCGGATGCAGTTGGATCGCTTTCCCTTCTATAAGAATTGGTTCAAAAGCCTGAATTCCTAGCCTGTGGAGTGTAGGAGCTCTATTTAATAAAACCGGATGCTCTCTTATAACTTCCTCCAATATGTCCCAAACCTCTGGACGCTCCTTCTCAACCAATTTCTTAGCTTGCTTTACCGTCGAAGAGAGCCCCCGTGCCTCCAGCCTTGAATAAATAAAAGGCTTGAAAAGCTCCAGGGCCATCTTTTTCGGCAATCCACATTGATGCAACCTTAGCTCAGGCCCTGTAACAATTACAGATCGCCCAGAGAAATCTACTCTTTTACCTAAAAGATTCTGCCGAAATCGTCCTTGTTTACCCTTTAACATATCGGAAAGTGATTTTAACGGTCTCTTGTTTCCACCTGTTATAACTCGACCTCTTCTTCCATTATCGAATAATGCATCAACACTCTCTTGAAGCATTCTCTTCTCATTTCGGATTATAATATCTGGTGCCCGTAGCTCAATTAACCGTTTTAGACGATTGTTTCTGTTAATCACCCTGCGATATAAATCGTTAAGGTCTGATGTAGCAAACCTTCCACCATCTAGTGGTACTAGCGGTCTCAGCTCTGGCGGTATCACCGGGATAACCGTGAGGATCATCCATTCTGGCCTATTCCCACTTTCAAGAAAACTTTCGACTAGTTTGAGTCGTTTAATAATTTTCTTAGGCTTTAACTCACCAGTAGCTTCAGCTAGCTCGGCACGAAGTTTCTCTGTTTCTGCTTCTAAATCTATTGCGGATAGCATTTCCCTAATTGCTTCAGCCCCAATACCAGCCGTAAAAGAGTCCAAACCGAACTGATCTTGAGCATCAAGAAACTCATCCTCAGTCAGAAGCTGTCCATGTTTTAGGTCAGTTAAACCAGGTTCTACAACCACATACTGTTCAAAATACAGTATTCTCTCAAGGTCTCTAAGCGTTACATCTAACATCAATCCTATTCTAGACGGCAAGGACTTCAAAAACCAGATGTGTGCCACTGGAGCTGCTAGCTCTATGTGACCCATCCGCTCTCTTCGTACCTTTTGAAGCGTAACTTCAACACCGCATTTTTCACAGGTCACCCCTTTATATTTCATGCGTTTATATTTTCCGCACAAGCACTCATAATCCTTTATTGGACCAAAAATTCTGGCGCAAAAAAGACCGTCTCTCTCTGGCTTAAACGTTCTATAATTTATCGTTTCCGGCTTCTTAATTTCACCATACGACCAACTAAGAACTCTCTCAGGAGATGCCAAAGAAATTCTTATTTCATCAAACGTTTTCATTGAATGAAACGGGTTAAATGGATTGATAATTTCTTTATTCATTCTTTAATCCTAATCTTGTGATTTTAAAAAATATAAACTGCCGTTACTTACTCAGCCTCTTCATCTAATAACTCAATATTTAGTCCTAACGATCTAATTTCCTTGACAAGTACATTAAACGATTCTGGTATACCTGCCTCAAAATTATCTTCGCCTTTCACTATACTCTCATAAACTTTGGTTCGCCCAGCCACGTCGTCGGACTTTACAGTTAGCATCTCCTGAAGTGTATAAGCAGCACCATAAGCCTCTAAAGCCCACACCTCCATCTCACCAAATCGTTGTCCGCCAAATTGGGCTTTCCCACCAAGGGGCTGTTGAGTCACTAAACTATACGGACCAGTAGATCGAGCGTGAATCTTCTCATCGACTAAATGATGAAGCTTTAAAATATATTTCATCCCTACGGTGACAGGCCGGGAAAATTGTTCTCCCGTTCTTCCATCAAAAACGATGGATTGCCCACTTTCATCTAATCCAGCTCTTCTTAAAGCATCATTTACATCACTTTCCTTAGCTCCATCAAACACTGGCGTCGCAATCGGCACTCCACCAACGACATTGGCAGCAGCCTCAAGCATAGACTCCTCGGGCAAATCAGATATTACGCTCTTATATAATTCATCTCCGTAAGCTGCCTTCATAGCATCCTCAAGTGGGCTCATATTTCCGGAGCGCTTGTAGCTCTGAAGCGCTCTTTCGATAGACTGCCCTAAATTATGAGCCGCCCATCCCATATGGGTCTCTAAAATTTGACCTACGTTCATTCTACTCGGCACACCCAAGGGGTTTAAAACTACATCCACAGTCGTTCCGTCAGCCAAAAATGGCATATCTTCAGTAGGAACTACTTTTGAAATAACTCCCTTATTCCCGTGGCGACCAGCCATTTTATCTCCTGGCTGTAATTTTCTTTTAACAGCAACAAAGACCTTGACCATTTTCATAACACCAGGTGGCAGATCGTCACCACGCCTAACCTTCTCAACCTTATCCTCATAACGCTCTTGCAGAGTATTTTTTTGAGCCTCATACTGCGAATTTAAAGCCTCTATCTTACCGGTAACCGCCTCATCCTCTATCGCTACTTGCCACCATAGACCTTTGGATAGACTTTTTAATGATTCTTCCGTAAGTTTGCTTCCTGCATTTATCGACTTGGGTCCCGAAATAACTTTCTGATCCAATAGTAAGTCGGAAAGTCTCGAATAAATATTTCTCTCCAAGATTGCCAACTCATCATCTCGGTCTCTACTCAATCGTTCGATTTCTTCCCTCTCTATCTGCAAGGCCCGCTCGTCTTTTTCAACGCCATGCCGATTAAAAACTCTAACTTCAACTACTGTTCCACTATCGCCAGGACTCATTCTTAACGATGTATCTCGAACATCCGATGCTTTCTCGCCAAAAATCGCTCTGAGTAGCTTCTCTTCTGGGGTCATTGGACTTTCACCTTTAGGAGTAATTTTTCCAACAAGGATATCTGCTGGTCCAACCTCCGCACCGATGTACACTATTCCGGCTTCATCCAAATTCCTAAGTGCTTCTTCACCGACATTTGGGATGTCTCTTGTTATTTCTTCTGGGCCCAACTTAGTGTCCCTAGAAGCAACTTCGTATTCTTCAATGTGAATCGAGGTAAAAACGTCATCTTTTACTATTCGTTCTGAAATCAATATGGAGTCTTCATAGTTATAACCATTCCATGGCATAAAGGCGACCAAAACGTTCTTGCCTAATGCTAGCTCTCCCACATCTGTGGAAGGACCATCAGCTACAACTTCTCCTTCATTAACAATGTCTCCAACTTTCACCAACGGTCTCTGATTAATGCAAGTATTTTGATTTGACCTTTGAAATTTTCTTAACCTGTAAATATCTACACCAGGATCCCCCGGCTCCACATTTTCGGTGGCACGTACAACTATCCTCATCGCGTCCACTTGATCAATAACACCCGACCTCTTGGCAACTATGGCAGCTCCTGAATCACGCGCAACTATTGATTCCATTCCTGTACCCACATACGGGGCCTCTGATTTCAAAAGAGGAACCGCCTGTCGTTGCATGTTAGATCCCATTAGCGCCCTGTTAGCATCATCGTTTTCGAGGAAAGGGATAAGTGACGCTGCGACCGAGACTAGTTGCTTCGGAGAAACATCTATCAGACTTACATTCTCCGCTGGGTTAAGCATATATTCGCCAGACTTTCTTGTCGAAACTAGTTCGTTCTCAAATCGGCCTTGTCCATCTAATTTGGCATTAGCTTGAGCAATCGTGTGTTTCATCTCTTCCGATGCGGACATGTAAAGAACTTCATCGGTCACCTGTCCATCTTTTACCTTCCGATAAGGGGTCTCAATAAAGCCATACTTGTTTACTCTCGCAAAAGATGCTAAAGAATTGATTAACCCAATATTAGGACCTTCCGGCGTTTCAATCGGGCACATTCTTCCATAATGGGTTGGATGCACGTCTCTAACCTCAAACCCAGCTCTTTCTCTAGTAAGTCCACCAGGACCTAGGGCGGATAATCTACGCTTATGCGTTACTTCCGATAACGGGTTAGTTTG
>MDSV01161711.1_pt1 | contig 19189 bp, 17 predicted proteins | sample 810851 | NCBI WGS metagenome assembly MDSV01 (sample SAMN05326640, study PRJNA326480) | marine metagenome | isolation source: seawater | place: Atlantic Ocean: North East | collected 2012 | reverse complement strand
AGACGTCGCGCGCGCGTTCGTCGCCGCCGGCGGAGGAGGACGGACTCGGATTTTGGCCTCGCGAGAGCGCCTCAGCGTCGTTCATCGCGTCTTCCGATTCCGATTCATCGGACGAAACTTCTATCGGGGCGTCCTTGAGAGTCTGAAAGAGCTCTGCGTCTTCCGCGTCGAGCTCGTATTCGTACCAACTGGAGGGAATGACGTCGGGCAAAGGCACGATGACGCCTCCACGCTCTTCGCTGAGATCGGCTCGAAGTCGCTCGAGCTCGCTCGCAGTGAGCACGGCGATCGCAACGCCGCTCGTACCGAATCGACCCGTGCGACCTATTCTGTGCATATAAGTCGCACCGCTAGGGGGGACGTCGAGATTGATGACGAGATTCACGTGTGTCAAATCGACGCCGCGAGCCGTCAAATCGGTTGAAACCAAGACGCGAAGCTGGAAGTTGCGCATCTCTTCCATCACCTTCATCCGTCGTTCTTGCGGAAGACTGCCCGCAGTGAACGCAGACTTTAGCCCTTGTAACGTCAATCGTTTCGCCAGAGCCTCGCCCCACGCGACGCGACGCACGAATACGACGGCCTGATGAAACGACACGTCGCTGAAAATCTTCAACAGTCTCATCTCCTTTTCGATGATGACATCCGCCAATTTCGTCTCGTCGTTCGCCTCGATGAGGGAATAGAACTGTCGAACTCCTCGTAGGGCCGTCGTGCTCTCGCACAGCATCACCTTTTGAGGTGATCGCATCAACTGCTCCAAATCGCGAAGCAAGGTCTTGGAATACGTCGCGCTAAACGCGCACACCTGCTTCCGTTCCGGCAACATGCTATACGCGAAAAGCACATCCCTCTCGAACGTCCCCGTCAACAACGCGTCGGCCTCATCTAAAATCAACAATCGCGTGCCGTCGCACGCCATCGCCCCCTCTTCGAGCATCTGTCTCGTCCGTCCCGGCGTCCCCACCACCACGTGCGGCTGACTCGCCAGTCGCGCCCTGTCCTCCTTCACCGGCAATCCACCCACAAGCACGCACGTCTGAATCCCCCCTCTCGCGTCGTCGCTCTCTTTAAACTTTTCGATCAACTCCACGAAACAATCGTGCGATTGCACCGCCACCTCTCTCGTCGGCGCGAGCGTCAGCGCCTGCGTCCGCCGTCTCTCGGCATCCACGCGTTCGAGCGCGATGACGACGAACGTCATCGTCTTTCCGGTCCCAGACTTGGCCTGAGCGATGATGTCGCATCCAAACCGTCCCAACGGCACGCACGAGAGCTGAATAGGGGACGGGGCGTCGAAGCCACAGCGTCGCAGCGCGCGCGTGAGTTCGGCATCCAAATGCAAATCCGTAAACGACGCCGAGGACGTCGACGCGGTCGCCGTCTCGCCGTCGCCGCGCGTAGACGCGCGCGCGATGACATCATCCGTGCGCGCGCGCGACTTGGCCGCGGTCTCCGTCGAGGACGCGGACGCGCCTCGCGGCATGACGAACCCGAGCGCTCGACTCTGCGGCGCGCGCGCGCGATGTACGACGACCTGCCGCCGCCGACGGCGCCGAAGGCTGCATCGAGGGACGAGGACGAGAACGACGACGACGTCGTCGACGACGGTCGCGACGTCAAGCGCGCGAGGCTGTCGACGAAGGCGGACGAAGGCGCGAGCGGTGATGTCGACGACAAAGCGCGAGACGACGCGGCGGTGGACGTCCAGGCGCCCGCGGCGACGACGACGACGACCGATGACGCTTTGCGGAGGATCGCGCAACATTTACTCAAGCCGGAAAAGTTCGTCAAGGCGTCGGGAGTGCTGAGGAAACTGCTCCTGAGCGACGCGTGCGGTCGAAGCGAGTCCAAGGCGTTGTTCGCGTGTCTCGAGAACGCCATGTCGCCGCCCACGCGTGCGTTGCGACGAGAGACGAGGATAGATTACGAGGATTTATTCGAGGTCGTCGCCGCGTTCGCTCCGCTCGTGTTCAACGCGAAACAAAAGAGGAAAGTGGAGGTCTGGCAGATGTACGCGCGACACGCCAATGCATTACACACCGACGACTCGTTTCAGTTTAGCAAGGCGGTGAAAGCGATTCAAGACATTTTGGAGGAGATGGGACCGTACGTCGATGCCGAACTTCCGGAAGAGGACGTGGAGATCCCGCCCGCACCCGAGGGCGTGAGTGAAGAGGAGGCGAAGGAGATGGCGGCGGCGTTCGAAAGAGCGGCGAGGGCGGAGCGGGCGGCTGAAATCGAAGCCGTGAGCGTGGGTAACGAGAAAAGAGTCGCTCTGGTGGATGCTTTCGAGGTTGCGGCGTCACTTTACGGTCGAAAGTGGTCGCAGACGACGATCGACCTTATGTCTGAGTTTTTTCACGAACGCCGTGAAAAGTTTTCACCGGAGTGCCAAGAACGCATTGTGAGAATTTGGGACGGGCTCCGTAAGAAGAAGTTGGCGCGAAAGATGGGCGTGGGGGTCGGTGATAACGGCATGACGTCTTACGAACGCGATGCGGCGCACGCGGCTCGATCAAACGTATCCGCGCGCGGTGCGGTCGGAAGCGAAGGATGCAAGGACGGTCGAGGAGAATCCGCCGCAAAAATGTTAGGCTAGCTAGCGCTTGGCGTGATGTTGTAATTTCTCTCTAAAAACACGTCGAATGACAACAATAATCTAGGAGAGTACTGCTAAAATCTGACGACTTTGAAGAAGAGCTGTTCTCCGGAGAAGAGCGCGGAACGCTTATTCAGAGCCGGAGGACTTGAGGAAGTCTTGGAGGACACCCAAAGCCGCGGTCTCCTCACCGAAGTCGGAGATGACGCAGCAAGAGCACTTCACGACCTTGCGCGCGGTGCCTTCGGCATCGAGCTTGCACAAACCAGCCCACTCACCGAGCGCCATGGCTTCCGGAACGCGAATCAAGTGAACGTTGATTTCGTTGCAGAGCGCTTGGATGAGCTTGGTGTAGTCAGCTTGGTCGCAGTCTTGCGCCAAGATGCAGATGAGCGCCTTGCGGGACTCGATCGCCTTGCACGCCTCACGCAAACCACGGTGGAGACCGTCGCACGCGAGAGACTTCTTGAGCACAATTTGCAAAGCAGTCATGAGATCCATGGGCTCATCGGCAGCCGCCTCGACGGCAACTTCCGGTTGTTCGACAGCGTCTTGAACTTCCTCGCTGCGCGGGGGAAACGAACGACACAGTTTAACTCTCGTCAGTCTCGACATCGATGTATCCATCGCGCGGTCGCCGCGTCGTCCTCGCGACTCGAGTCTCGACACCCTAGGGGCGCCCTAGGGCTTTCACCCATCGCGCCTCGCCCGCGTTCGCGCGACCGATGCACGTACTCAGCCATTGTGAATGTAAAAAGAAAGGATTAAGCGGTCCTCAAATGTCCGTCCTTAACGATACCGCGTGCGGTGTCGGCTCGAGACGATCCTCGCGCAAAGTGGCGGATGTCGCGGTCGCTCGAAATCGCGTCGTCGCGGTCCGAGCCCCTCACCCTTGAGTCGTGAACACTTGAATGTATATAGGGGAAAACGACGTACACTACGACACGGCACGGCAGCCGTTTCGTGCGTTTCCGCTCGACTCTCGCGCGCGAGTCGCGCGCGCGCGCGCGTCGATGGCGCCCCTCGACGACGCGTTCGACGTCGAGTTCATCGACGACGCTGTCGATGAGGCCGTGCGCGACGCCTCGCGCGCGAGGGCAGCGGCGGAGCGCGCGCGCGCCGAGGTGTGCGAGGCGAGAGCGGAACGTCGACGCGAGGCGAGCGCGACGCGGACGCGCGCGCGCGGGAGGCGCGAGGACGCGCTCGAGTCTCGCAGACGTCGCGAGGCGGCGAAGACGTTCGATCCTCGCGCGGAGGCGAGACGCGCGGCGGAGGCGAGAGCGCGCGCGAGCGAGAGGATGACGCTCGCGAGCGCGGCGGAGGATGACTTCGACGGCGCTCGCACGATGGAAGAGCACGAGCGCGCGTGGACGTCGTTCGAGCGACGCGTCGCGAGCGAAGCGTCGCGTCCGGTGACACTCGCGGACGTACCGTGGCCGCGTTCGGGGGCGTGGCTCATTCGAGAAAGTCTGGGTGATGACGAGGACGTCGCGCGCGCGCACCGCGCGTTCGCGCGTCGTTGGCATCCGGATAAATTTACGCAGCGATTCGGACGCGCGCTCGCGCCCGACGAGCGCGAGGACATAGTCTCTCGAGTGAAAGAGGTGTACCAATCCGCCCGTCAGCTCGTCGAAGCGCTCACTTTAGCGTCGAATTCGTCTCTCTAGCTATTAGCTTTGCAATCGTCTACGCGCGTTCCTAGTCAATCTACGTCTCTAATCCTCACCCACGCCAGCCTCTGGGACGAACAACGCCGCCGCGATCGCGCGCGTCTCTTCCGTCGTCGCCACTTCCATCGGCGTCTTTCCTCTCCTATCCCTCGCGTTCGCCGCCGTCGCGTCCGCCGCGCCCACCGCGCGCGCGCACGCCGCGTCCCCGCTCGCGCACGCCTTGTGCAGAGGCGTCTCCCCGTCCGCGTCCACCGCCCGCGCGCTCGCTCCCGCACGGAGTAATACGCGCACCACCTCCGCGTGCCCGCCCGCGCACGCCTTGTGCAGAGGCGTCGCGTCGCCCGCCCTCGTCCTCGCGTCCGCCTCGGCGCCGAGCGCCACGCACGTCTCCACGCACTCCACGCTCCCACTCCTCGCCGCGTGATGCATCACTCCGTACCCGCGCGCGTCCCGCTCGCGCACCGCATCCTCCGCCCCCCCCTTCGATCGCTCCAGCGCCCGTCGCATCCCCTCGACGTCCCCGCACGCCGCCCGTCGATGCGCCGACCGATCGAACGCGCACTCATCCAACGTTTGCGTCGTCGACGACACCGGTCCGCGCCCGCACCCACACCCCGCACCACCGAGACCGATCGCGCACGCGCGTCCGCACGGTCGCGCCGTCCATCGCGCGCGGTCGTCGTCACCGTTCGCGTCCATCGCGTCGGCGGGTGCCGGTCGGTCGGTTCGATTCCATTCCATTCGATTCCATTCCATTCCATTCCATTCCAGTCCTCGACCGTCCATCTGTACCACCCGTGTGTCCGGTCAGCCACTCGGTTTTTTTTAGGTGTGTGTTCCGTGGTCGTACATCTTCGTATAGAGGGGAGTTCGAACGCGTACACGCACCATGTGCGCGCACCACCGCACGTTTTGTTTTTGTTTTTGTTTTCGGCGCCATACCGTCGTAGAGCGCGCGGCGTTCGCCCGTCTGGGATGCGTACCCCCCCCCCGCGCCGTGCGAGGGGTCGCGCGCCCCGACGGCCGGTGGACGACGGACGGGGTCGACGTTCGTCGACGCGCGTCGACGCCCGCGGCGGTGGCGACGACGACGATGGCGGGGACGACGATGACGACGCGTCGCGCGTTCGTCGACGCGAGGCGCGGGGCGCGAGGGAGGGCGAGCGGTGGGCGAGGGTGGTCGCGCGCGCGCGCGAACGGGTCGCCGGGGACGCGCGCGGGGACGACGCGGGCGACGCGTCCGGGAAGCGGACGGGGGGACGCGCGCGCGAGGGCGAGCGAGAGGGACGCCGTGGACGCGAGAGAGATGGTGGAGGCGGCGGGAGAGGCCATGGCGAGCGATGAGGCGGAGATCGAGGCGGTGGTGGGCGCGACGACGGAGAGGAGCGAACGCGGGGCGAGCGAACGCGGGGGCGAGGGAGGGGTCGAGGTCGGACGCGCGGCGAGGTACATGCGAGAGTTGATCAAGAAACAGGTGAATTCGAATCATCTCGCGCGAGCCGGCTCGATCACGGATTCGTCCGTGTTGAGAAGAAAGGGGAGGTTAAAGGAACAAGACGCGCTCATCGAGTTCATCGTCGATTTGCACAAGACGCACACGACGGAGGAAGTTTTCGCCAAGTGCGAGGCGTGGATCGATGAGGTGTTGGAATTACCGAAGGAGAAACGAAGGTTTAGTAAGTTGTCGCGAATGGTACCGGCGGTCGGGTTTTTCTTTCATCGATTGCCGCTGGTCAAGGCGCTTCGAGAGTACGACGAATTTTCATCCCTCTCCAAGCGTCGATACGTGTTGCCGAATTTCGCCGAAGTGAGGCACATTTTAAACATCGCCCAGGTGCACGCGTCGAGTAAAGACGTGCGATTGGTGACGTTCGACGCGGATGGGACGTTGTACGCGGACGGCATGCACTTTGAGGACGATAATAACATGATCGATAAGATTATTCAACTCATGGAACTCGGCATACACGTCGCCATCGTCACCGCGGCGGGATATCCAGGAGAACCCTCCAAGTTTGAGGGTCGACTGAAGGGTTTGGTGGATGCGTTCGAGGCGCAAGCGCTTCCGAAAGAAGTTCGTCAAAAGTTTCACGTCATGGGTGGTGAATGCAACTACCTCTTGCGTGTGAATGACGACTATCGTCTCGAATTCGTCCCCTCTGAGGAGTGGCACACCGAGCACATGTACGACTGGAGAGATAACGAAGACGTGCGTGTATTCCTGAATCGTGCGGAGAACTTTCTCATCTCGTACGCAAAGCACCTCAGCGTTGAGGTGGATGTGTTACGCAAGGAATACGCAGTCGGAGTCATACCCAAGGGCGACACAATTTATGAAAACTTGGAGGAGATGGCGCTTGCGTGCCAAGCTGAGCTGAGCGACGCGAAGATTCCCTTCTGCGCTTTTAACGGTGGGAACGACGTCTTCGTCGACGTCGGTAATAAACACATCGGTCTGCAAGCGCTCATGAAGCACTTGGACGTTGCTGGATCTCAAACCTTGCACGTGGGCGATCGTTTTACCCTTACGGGTAACGACGCGAAGGTGCGGGAAGCCGCGTCCATTTTATGGGTGGCGAGCCCAGACGAGACGACCTTCTTCATGCGTTTGCTCTATCGCGACATTCTCAACGCTCGAGTTCTTTAAATGAATTTTTGGCATTATTTCTGAATACAAAACGCAAGGCTGTATACTAATGAACTACTCAATATCGGCTCGCCTCCATGGCCATTTTTGCCGTCTCGATTTCGCTCGTCAATCGTCCGAGACGTCGCTCGAGCGCCACGAGCTCACTATTGAGGAGTTTCGATCGTTTCTGCCAGTACGCGACTTCATCCACCGCGCGCATGGGATACCAACCGAACAGTCGCGACAATAAACCACCAAACGCCCATTGCGTCAACATGAAAAGCAACGCGTGTGCCAACAAAAAGCCGACGAAAAACAGCCCAACTTTCGCCGCTCGCGAACACAGAAAACACAATTTTTGCCACTTATCCATTTGCCTCATCTCGTTCACCGTCTCAGTTTTAGAGGTTTCCACAAAACTCTTGAGCGGCGCGAGCATATTTCGTACAATATCTCGAGAAGACTCAGGAATTTTCAACTTGTTGACGTCGACAATCTCCAGAGGAGCAGCATCCTCCACTTTCTTCTTCGGATTGATGTAGTTCGTGATGATCTTGACCATTTTTGCTATGATTTCTTTGCTTTCATCCGTCACACTGTTCACGATCAATCCTTTCATCATCGTAGACTTTGTGAAGATGACCTCTGTTCCAACAAAGAGAGAACACTTTCGCTTACCGATGGAACGAAGAATCCACCGCGCCTCGACACGGAAATAATCGCCATACGGTATATCTGTTTGCACTTGCGAGGTGCTGAAGACGAGAGTATCATCCTCGTATACAGAATAATATTGCGTTTGGTGGCAGTGCGTTGATTTCGGACCAAACGTTTGCTTGACTGGCACCGTAAACATCATTTCTCTCGCGCAACCTCCTCGCGTCTTACTACGGATCCAATCGGTGATGGAACAGCCGGTTTGCTCTAATGCAGAAGATAGTTTTGGCTGTAGGATGTTGCGCGACTTATTCGACCAAGCTGCTGAAAAGAACTCTTCTATTGAGCAGTTGATTTGACCCTCGTACGTTTTGATCAACGTGGATGGAAGCGACGGCATTTTTCCTGGAACTCGCGCCGTCGGCGCATTTCCAAAGTCACCAATCTCATCCTCGAATTCATCATCGTCATTTTCTTCCTCTATCGCATCGGAGGTCTCGCTCTTTGCCGATGCATTGTCAATCGTCGATTGCGGGGAAGGCGTGACGACCTTTTCATTTTCGTCGGCGACCGCGTCGTCATGAGATCGCAACACCGAGTTGGACGCGAATAATTTTCCGTAATGCGACACCTGGGCCCACTGGTTACACAGAAATCTGAAAGACCTCTCGGGAAAGATGAAGGATGTGAAGAAATCTGTCCGTCCCCGGTACGTGATCTCGATGGCGTTGTGAAACACCCTCGCCGTCTTGGCTCTGTTGATGAGAGTGATTTCACTAAACGGAATGGTTCGCGTCTTCGTGTACCCGAACACGTTGCTGTAGAAGCACACGTAATTTTCGAATACGTACATCTTTCCCTGCAATAAAATCTTATGATGCAGCGCGCACATGTAATCCACCTCCAACTTTTCATCCTCTGGAACGTCGAACAGATTTCGCAGGCGCCTTTGCGCCGCTTCTCGCCTCGTCACGAGCGTCTTCGTCGTCTCCACCGGCTCGTCCGTCCGCCCATCGATCACTCCGTTTATCGGACTTTCTACCGCTCGAGATCCCGTCTGTTTCGTCGTCGGCTTGCCCGCCGACCTCGACGCCGGCGCCTCGGCGCTCGACGACGCGACGCCTTCGTCCCACCACGGCTCTTCCTCGCCCTCCATCTCTTTCCTCTCTCCCGGCGTCCGCGCGCTCTGCGCTCGTCGAAGGAGCATCACCATGGAATCGTCTTCATCGCCCTCGTCGTTATCGTCCATCACCGCGCGCATCGACGAAGACGCGGCGTCGTCGTCGTCGTCGTCATCCGTCGGAGATGCGTAATTCGCACTCAACGGCATGTCGACCGAGTCGTCGCGCTCGACGTCGCGCGCGACGCGTCTTCGTCGCGTTGACGCGTGAGATCGATCGCGCGAGCGAGTTCGCGTTCGTCTCGGCGCTCGCGCTCGCGCGAGAGGATGGAGGCCGAACGCGCGCGCGTTGCACTGGCGACCGCAGTGCGCGACGATGACGCCGATGACGCTCGCGCGCGCGTCGGAGACGACGCGGACGACGACGAATCGAGCCAGAGAAACGTCCGCGCGATCGCGCGCGCGGCGTGCGGTGCCGAGGGCGAGGACGCGACGCGGCGAAAGAGGGGATGAAGGCGACGCCGAGGCGCGGGACGAGAGGGAAGAGGGCGACGAACCGGTGAAGATGGCGCGCGTGAGTCGCGAGCGGGTGTTGGAATCGTGCGCGAAGACGTCGATGGGAATGCTCGTCGTCGGTTTGGGGGCGAGAGCGGCGAGCGGGGCGGTGCCGATGGCGGCGACGGGAGGGAACTGGAACGAGACGCTGCCGCTGTTGGGGAACGGTGACGCGAACGAGGTCGCGCTGGGCGCTTTGGCCGCCGCGACGGCGGTAACGCTCGGGAGAATCGCGCTGTTACAGGTGTGGGAAGAATTCGCGGCGAGCACGGATCGTTCGAACGCGCAGGTGCTAGGGGCGTTGGAGGGAGCGGGCGACGTGGCGCAGGTCGCCGTGCTTCCGGCGCTCGGGGAGGAAGTTTTGTTTCGAGGCGCTTTGCTTCCGGCGATCGGTGGGATTCCAGGGGTGGCCGTGTCGTCGGTCGTTTTCGGTGCGCTGCACGTAGGTGGCGGGAGGAGCGCAGCGTTCGGGATTTGGGCGACCGCTGTCGGGGCGTGTTACGGCGCGTGCGCGCTGCACACTGGAAGCGTCGTCGCGCCCGCCGCGGCGCACGCGCTCGCGAACATCGCATCTGCCGCGTATTGGAACGCGACGCGAGCTGAGAAGAAAGCTCTCTTGGTGGAGGAGAAAGCGGAAGAAGATTAAGACTAGACGATGGTAGGTGTTCAATAAAAAAGAGTTGCATTTTTTCAATCGGCGTGCGGTCTCGCTGGACCGCCGTTTTGTTGATACATTTGCCTCGTCTCTCGCAGCACGTGCCGCACGATGAACATATCAGCGACGAATATGGCGAACATACCCGCCGTCACCGGTACGCACAGCGTCAGAAAGAGGATGGAGACGTTACTCAACTTCAAAGTGTCGTGGAGGTACTCGTACGCTCTCCTCCCTAACATCGGCACCGCGTACAGTGACCGTAACAGTTTCGAAAACCAAACGGCGTGAAAGAAAGCTCGCGAACGCACTTTTCTGTAATCTTTCCTCGCGAAACTCACGATAGCCTCCACGCTCCGATCCCCGCTCTCGTATTCGTACATTTTTCCATTCTTGAACAACACAATCATCGGATACGCTTTGACTCCTATGCGTTTCAGGAGTATTCTATTCTTCGGTCCCTCCACGCTCCCGACGTGAAGCTCTCCCTCGAGCTCTCTCGCCACCTCTTCCCACGTCGGCGCGAGCGCGACGCAGTGTTTACACCACGACGCGTACACCTTGACGAGCACAGGCGCGCCTCGTCCCACCGTCTCGTCGAAATTCGTCTCGCTCAGTTCCATCACCTCCCCGTCCGGTCCTCGTCGATCGAACGACACCACCGCGCTCCCTCCCTCCCCTCTCGCCGCGCCGCACATCACCGCCAGCGCGCACGCGACGACCGCGACGACCGCGGTCCGTCGTCCTCCCGCCCATCCTCGCCTCGCGCCTCGCGACGTCGACGCCATCATCGCGCGCCGCCGCGCCACCATCGTCCGACGCGGTGCGACGCGATGCGATCGATATCACCACCCTCGCGCGCGCGCGCGTCGTCGTCCGCGTCGACGCGTCGCAATCACACGCCCCGGTCGGTCCAACCGGTCGGTCGCGCGCGCGTTTCTGGACGACCACCGACTATCACTATCTGAAATGATAGAATACGACCCATTCGTCCGGATAGCGAGTGGCTAACGGATAAAAACCGTATATTGACAATTCGTGACGGATCAATTTTTCCCGCCGAAATCGCCCCGTCGGATGCGACGACAATTCGATCCTCACAGATTGTCGGCTCGGCACCGCGCGCGTCGGACGAGCGTCGCGCGAGGGGCGACGCGAGGGGCGACGCGCGTACACGTCGACGCGCGCGCGAAAAATCGGTGAACACGTCGCCGACGAACGAGACGCGGGCGACGACGGGCGACGACGAGGAAGCGGTCGCGCGCGCGATGTTGGCGAAACCGACGAATGCGCCCGCGCCCGACGTCGCCGTTCACGAGCAGAGGGAATCCACGGGGGCGCAACGCGTGGAGAGGAAAAAAGGTACGGGATGACGCGCGTTTTTGTCGCGGACGCGTCGACGCGACGCGCGACTCGACGCGACGCGCGAGGAGGACGACCGCGCGTCCACCGCGCTGACGCGAGCGAGATATCATTCGCCCGCGCGGTTGGTGCGCGACCGGCGCGTGGATTGCGAAACGTTGACTTTATTTTGATGGTGGTGTTGAGTATTACAATACGGGTATGGGCACGTTTCACTTTTTATGCAACGTGGATCTCGGCCTATCCGTCCACCGCGGTGAAAAAGATCGGCGAAATCGGAGATATTTATCGATCGAGTCCATCCATTCGTCATCCGACTCAGCCTGAGGAGGGGAGGGGAGAGAGGGAAGAGCGCGAGCGAGCGAACGACTGACGCGATGTGTGTGTTTTTGTCTCGACGTAGGCGTGGCGTGGACGGAGGAAGAACATAAAAACTTTTTGATCGGGTTGCAAAAACTCGGGAAAGGGGACTGGCGCGGCATCTCGAGACACTTCGTCACGACGAGGACGCCGACGCAGGTTGCGTCGCACGCGCAAAAGTACTTCATCAGGCAAACGAACGTGAGCAAACGGAAGAGACGGTCGAGTTTGTTTGATATCGTCGCCGCTCCGACGGAGGATGGTGAACCGGGGTCGATGGTGGTACACAGAGCCACGACGAATGGGTCGCACAAGTCAAACGGGGCGACTAAAGCGAACGGCGTGCACAAGTCAAACGGCGGAGTCCACAAGAACCATCATCATCACACTCACCACAACGGGCACGGGAATGGGCACGCCAACGTGCATCACGGAAATGGACATCGCGGGGCCGACAGGACGACGCAATATTACCACAAAGCGGCGAATGGAAGCGCGTTGACCGCGTCTCTGTCCAATTTAGCCGATATGGCGTCTCGCGAGGCGCACTATGTCGCCACCATTCCACATTATCACCCTCAAATGAACGCGTGGATGCATCAGAACGTGGGCCAAAACGGCGTCAAGCAAGAGGGCGAAGCTGAAGTCAACGTTGACGGCGCGGACCACGCCGCGATGCCACCCATGGTTGGTGTCATGGGTATGCCGTACGGGGTTCCTCCCTCGATGCAAGCGCACATGTTCGAGGCGTACAACCAAGCCATGGCGCAATATATGGCGCAGTTACAAGCGATGTCGGCGCAGCAAGGTGAGGGTATGAGTCGAGTGAATCAAATCAACCAGATGAATCAGATGAATCAAATGGCTTGGATGGCTCAGCAAAACATGGCGTACCAAGTGGCGGCGCAAAACTACGCCGCGGCTACCAAACCGGAAGCGACGAATGGGCAAAACGCCAACTTTTGCCGACCAACCGCGATATACGCCGCGAAACTGGCACAAGAAGGTGAACAGCCTCGAAAACCGGCGAGCGGCGGAGCTTAAAAAGGCGAGTCACCGAAACCAAGAACCAAGATCCATGTACCAACAGGCACGCGCGCTGTACAACCCTTAAAGTCATGCTCACCTTCCCTTGTACGATCACGCACTCTCGCGTGAATCACGAATTGTTGTATCTTACTCGCAACATCGGAAGACATCGGACGCAGTTTATTAGGCGTACCATCTCTAGAATTAGTATCACATCACAATGTAAGGTATGACAGCATCCAACAGCAAGCGACGTCAATCCCGAGAGAAATCCGAGAACGAGAAGAAAACCTCATCTTCACTCTTCGACGCGACGACATGAATAGCCTCGTGAGAAGGAAAATTCAAGACAAAGAAGCCGCGTTGCTGCTGCGCGAATTCAAGTGCCTCGAGCGACAGAGCGCGGATGGTTTCTTGCTCAAAAATTTGTCACACGTGGATGAGGACATATCGAGGTGGAGGTTTCAGCTCGACTCTTCATGTTTCGACACGTCGTGTCCCGGTGGTAAAACTCTCGTGAAAGATCTCGCGAAGCTAAAGGCGAGTCACGGCATGGATCACATTCTTCTCGAGTTTTCTTTCCCGCACGGTGAGTTTCCGAGTTTTCCTCCGCTGTGCCGCGTCGTAGCACCACGATGCGTCTGGTACACGGGGCATGTGACGGCGGGCGGGTGCATGTGTCTTCCCACTCTCGTCAACACGGGACACGGGACCGAGAATGGCTGGAACGCTTCGATTTCGCTGGCCACTATCGTTGAGCTCGTCAAGTGGGCGATGATTCGCTGTGACACGGTGCCCATCGAGACTGTGAACGGTAAGCAAATCGCCGGACCTCTGCGAATTGATCTAGATGGAGCTTATTCGTACGACGTGCTGAGCGAGTACTCAGAGTACGCCGCTTTAGCCGCATTCGATCGCGCCGTCGCACACCATCGAGTCCACGGATGGTAGCGCCTACGACTTTGGGACATTGACCATCCTGGATGACCACTCGTCGTTGATGATTTGAGAAATACTTTGCACCCGTTGACAAATTTCGTCCGCGTGATTTGGATCGAGATACTTTCCAAACTTGCCCGCGAATTTATCGGGATGCCAACGCAGAGACGCTCGCTTGTACGCTCTTCTGTACGCGGTTGATGACTCCTCGTGTTTGGATTCCTTTTTCTCATCGCGTTTCGTCCATCTTTCCAATGCAGCCATCTGCGTGAGCATGACACTCTCGTCTGGTGGCCATGGAATGTCACGCATTTGAATGACGAGGTGCTGTGAAGACTCATCGAAACGTATTTTCTTGATGCGTTCATCGAGATTTGACCACGAGGATTCGTACAGCGACCACGCGTTCATCAAAGCATAAGCCTCGGCGTCACCGCTGATTTGAGCATCTAAAGCTTCAGTCATGGCCTCGGCCGCGCGTTCAGCCGCACGCTCGGCGTCTACCTGACTCGTACTGTACGCATTTTCAATCGTGTCCATCTCCGTCAGCCTGCGCCTGATTTCCTCCATCTCCGCCTCCATCTCCGCTCGCCTCGCGCGTCCCTCTTGCACCTCTCGCACCCGCCGCATTTGTTCCTCAACCTCAAGTCTCGCCCGATGACCGCGAGCGAGCCGCCGTCGAAAGATCTCGCGCTCATTCGCCGCGAATTCGGCCGCGTTCTTCTCCTCGTCCTCGTCCTCGTCCGTCGACTCCGTCTCCCCTCGCCGCAGACGTCGTCTCCAAAGCGGATTGTAGTGCCCCATCCCCGTCCGTCCTCGCGCGCGCCTCACCGCCGATCGTCGCGCGCGCCCCTTCGAACGCTCGCGTCGATTTTTTACGCGCGCGTCTCACCGACCGCGTATCTCCGCGCCCCCCTCGCGCGTTCGAACCGCGTGCGTTTCGAGCGTGGGCGAGAGTAACGCTCGGCGTCTCCAAAGACGCGCGCGCGACGAAATCGACGCGAAGCGCACGACCGCGCCGATGGACGGATCGTACGCGGTGCGTCCGCGCGTGCGGGCGAAGGGAAACGATGTCTCGACACCGGTGCCGTACCCGCCGGGGTACGACCCGCGCGCGCGCGGCGGTGAGGCGACGCGCGCGCGAGACGCCGATCGAACGAAGAGCTCGACGGGGACGACCACCACCGCCGCGACGATGGACGAGAGCGCGATGGAGCGCGAGCGGAGCAAACTCAGGGAACAACGCGCGTTCGCCTTTGCGAAATCATCCGTGAGTTCGATCGCGATGATGGTCTTCATGATGTGGATGAGCGGCAACTCGGTGCAAGTGTTTAGCATCATGGCCGTCTTCGGCGGCGTGGCGCAGACGACCAAGGCGATATTACACTCCAGGGCGACGTTCGAGAGGTTCGTGGACGGCGATAAGAACGTGAGCGTGGCGGTGCCGAGATTGATGTTTTGCGGGATACAGTTGATCGGACTGTATCTGGCGCTGAATAAACTGAACAATATGGGACTCTTGCCGACGCACGCGTCCGACTGGGTGAGCGGGATGAAACCCCCGCGGCAGCTCGAGCGCGCGTACGGCGGCGTGGAGTTGTGATCGATTGCGCGCGTGATTCGCATCGAGTCGATGGGCGCGTCCTTTCGACGGTAGTCGTAGCTTTTAAATCCAAATTCGAGTAGTCTCGTCGCTCTCCGTCGGCGTTCAAATCACGAAAACACACCGTCATCTCGACATTCACCGTCGCGCGTCGAGACGACGCGCGCGCACCGTGACAGCACGACGAGAGTGAAGGGGGTGAGAGATGTCATCTCTGATCACGTCCAGACTGGCGCAAGAGCGCAAGGACTGGCGCAAAGACCACCCGCACGGTTTCATCGCGAAGCCATCGACGACTCGGGACGCCAAAGGTGACGTGACGACGAATCTGCGGGTGTGGGACTGTAAGATCCCGGGGAAGCCCGACACGCCCTGGGCTGGAGGGTTGTATCCGCTCAGGTTGGAGTTTGGACACGATTACCCGGCGAAACCTCCGCGGGTGGCGTTTCCGACTGGATTCTTTCATCCAAACGTGTATCCAACCGGCAAGGTGTGCTTGAGCATTCTGAACGAAGAGAAGGGGTGGAAACCGTCCGTCTCCATCAAGCAAATTTTGGTTGGAGTGCAGGAGTTGCTGGATTCGCCGAACATGTGCGATCCAGCGCAGGCAGAGGCGTACGATCAGTTGCGACGATCGAAAGCGAAGTATGTCAAGCGCGTCAAGGAACAGGCGAAGAGATACGGTAGTCATTCCGGTGGAGCTGGCGATGAAATAATCGTTCTGTGAGGGGAATTCATTCATGCTCTTAGTTTTTAACAATCAAATTTTAGTGGTAGCATACATTCTTCGACTCGAATGAAGTAATCATCGTGCGCTTTGTCAGACAATGGTTTGGTTTAGCGTTTCATCGTGCAGGTGCTTGAGAAACTTCATCATATCCAGATAATCCGCGCAAGAGTAAGCTTCCTTGTTCGCCTCGAAGAGTTGCAAAATTTTGTGTAAACGCTTCCGATCCGTCTCGGGTGAATATCCCTCTTTGGCGAGCAAATACTGCCTAAGACGACGGTATGCCGTATCCATGCCCAGCGGATCTTCGTAACGTTTCTCTTCAATCGTGACTGAATTTTCCCACGCGATTCGAATATCTTTCAACAGTTCTGGAATTGAAACTTGAAGTCCAACTTCATCGAGTAGAAACTTCACGGTTTCGACATCTATATTTTCAGCCGCTTGATGCACGAAGTGCTTTTCTGCACGAAGTGGATAGTTCAAGTCCATGAAGCATCTCAATGCGCTCACGTTTGAACAAAAAATCGCGCTCTCGACGTGAGATCGATCCACCTGGATACCATTATTTACTAACCACGCAACTATATGTATGCCATGCAGAGTGTCCCAATTATTGATCAATGTGGTGAGGTGATTGGGCGTCGGCACTGCCCCTTCCTTGGCGAGGAAATCCAAGTAAGGCACCATCGAATGCGAAACCGCCCCCGTGTTCATGAGAAAATCTGAATAGTAACTAGCAAAGACGCTTGGAGAATGAAAGTATTTGGATCTGTTGTCGTTGAAAATGGCTTTAAAAATGTCAAACTTGTCCGTTCGCATCGCCCATCTCAGAGCATTTCTTGCGTCGTATGGAATATTACTACTTCGTATGAACCCAAACGCTTCTTCAGCTTTCGGGTGCTGAAACAATTTCTGCATCGTCGAAGAGAAAGGGCTCGCTAAACACGACCAAGAAGGATTGTTTTCGATGCAGCTCTTGCATTGCACGAGCACCGCTTCGAGCATGCAGGTACAGACCCCCGATTCACGGACGCAACGAGTTTTCGTCTCCGGTGCCTTGTTCGGTACTGTTTTAGCTTTCTTCGCCGGTAAAACGTGCGACGCATCGCTCGCGGCGGTACCACCCTCCGCCACCATTTATTTCTTTTATTTTCTTCTCACCGAGCGCGTCGTCTGTGTCGCGAAAGTCGAGCGACGCGCGGCGAGTTGTGCGGCTGTTTCCGCTTTTCTCGGAATTATTGAAGAACGTGTTGATTGAACAATGTGAACGATCCATCGCTCGCGCTCTACACTTCTTCTAATGAGGTGGGATCGGTATTTCATCTCAGTCCTATAATTTCTAAATCGCTAATTTACATTTGAGCGACGCTCATCGAGCGCTACGCCGTCTTTGGACGCATGGGACGCAACGGCATCGCCGATCCGTCGGAGGTCCGCGTGAACTCAAACAACACCGCCGGAGATCTGTAGATACGTATGAGGAGCCAGTACAGACGCTCTTCCAACACGAAGTCGCGCACTTGACGAGCGCTATAAATGTCGCTGCACAGCGATATGAGGCGATGCGTCGAAGGTAAATCGATGTGCTGAATACTACCGACCAAATTGTTTGTGAATCCTCTCACGATGGACGCCAGCGTCAAAATGTACACGACGTACACACCAGTGAGACCTCCGACAAACTGACTGAATGTGGCGAAAACGCCGGTAGGAACTTCGGACGATATCAGGACGATTTCTGGACCGTTTTCAAACTCGTGACAAGGCTGCCACCAATTGAGGCGTTGACGTCCATCCGCGGACGCGCCGCGTTTCACCGCCACGTAAGTGCCACAATCGACCGACCACCACGGCGCCGTCGAATTGATGCCGTTTAGAGCTAGTGTACAGCTTACGCTTTGCTCACTCGAATATTTAGGCACCGGTTTGCCTTTTCCGTGTAAATGCCACACCCGCGGGTAAATATCTTCGAGGAAAACATTGTTCTGTTCTCCATTTATCACTCTGATCAAGGCTTCCGCTTCCTCCTGCGAGAACTCGTAATCGATGCCGTCTGAGTACAGAATGGGGTTGTCCAGGGGTAGATGACGTTTAAATATCCAGCCCGTGTTCAGACTCGCACCCTTTGAGAGTGACTTTTTCAGAGCTTCGATCGACGGCGGAGGCGTTGACCAAACCGAATCGCTGTCTTGCGCGAGGCACACTTCTTGGATCTGACCCGGTTTGTTTATCAGTGGTTTCGGGGCATCTGTTCGTAACGCTTGCCACGACGTGCTTTCGATAGTTTTCCTAAAACCACCGTCGAAGATGGGGTAGGTGAACGTGTTCTCAGCTCCAATCAAACTCATGTTGAAGCGTACGTCGTACACGGGATTGATGTCAACCTGTGGGTTCGACGTGCTGAATACGAAGAATGGCACCACTAGCAAGCTGAAGATGATGGTGAATAGACCACCTCCTTCTAGGAACACTTTTTTCCACCACGGCTGCGGTTCGCCGAACGGGTGATATTTTCTGTACGTATTGTTACGCACGTTGATTCTGAACAAGTCGCGCGAGATGTTCTCGAGCTTTAACCAATCGTAAAGATCCAGGGCGCTGTCCGTGCACGCGTACTCAAGCAAGATGCGTAACTCATACATGAACGGTATGGAGAAGTACGTCATGAAAGCACCGAACGAGATTATATCCGATCGTTGGAAAATCAAGCTGTTTGTGAATACTTCGGTGGGGAAGCCAGAGCGAATTTGCCGAGCCCCTAGCGCGAAGGATACAGACTTTACCAAGAAGAACAACTGTATGTGCGAATGATGAGTCGTCGTGTTGCTGTAGAAAATCCTCAAAAGAAATGCAACGAACCCGGCATACGTCAAGTAATGATAGAAGACTTTAGCAACCTTTGCTTTCTTCATGTAAATGACCCCGTCGGCGACGATGAGCACCAAACAGACAAACACCGAGAGGACATAGTCAATTTTGAACAAGCCTTGATAGTAGGTTTCCACCAGCGCATCGGAGTCAGAGTCCACGGTGCTTTGGTAGAAGATAGCGACAAAAATCGTTGCCAAGATATCAAAACAAAGCGTTGCGGTGTAGAAATCTTGTCCCTCCTGATGGAAACCACGAACCGATGTGAGACCGAGCGGCAGAGTGTCTGCTTCGCCGGCGGCTTCTCGCAGCTGTAAGGCTTTCAAAGTATTACTCACTTCGGCACTAGGACACAATAGTGACGTAGACGTAAGAATACGGAATATCGCGACGGAGTGTTCCGGATCGTT
>MDSV01111065.1_pt1 | contig 19198 bp, 16 predicted proteins | sample 810851 | NCBI WGS metagenome assembly MDSV01 (sample SAMN05326640, study PRJNA326480) | marine metagenome | isolation source: seawater | place: Atlantic Ocean: North East | collected 2012 | reverse complement strand
TAAACAGCATGTTTTTGATTACCAAACTTTCCACTTATTACTCCTTTTGTAACGGGCCAAGGGAGTTTTCCTTTATTACTAGTAAAGTCCTTGGATAACTTCTTGGCTTTAGGAGTAAATCCAATACCACCATTTGATTTTTCAGCTCGCTTCTTTGCTTCTGCAATTTCTCGTTCAATTATCCTTTTTATAGCAGCTTGTAACTTCTTAGACTCATTTTTTTTTCTCGCTAAGTTTGTCTTCAGCTTTTTTTCATCCTTTCTGAGTTCAACGTACAAACTTTGACGTTCACCTTGCTCTTCTTGCAAACGATTAAACTCTGCTTTTTTGTACTCTTTAAGGTTTAATTTCCTAAACTTCTTCTCTTCTAACTCTTTTATTTTAACCTCGATGTTTTCAGTAGCTAACTTGATTTGTTGAGACTGATACTTACGATATTCTGCAATTTCATGTATATATTTCACTCTTTTATAAGCTTGATTAAAGTCTTCAGAAGAAAAAATAAAAATTAACTTATTCGTTGCATTTCTATTTTTATAGGCAAACTGAACCATTTTTATATACTGACTCCTTAATTCTGAAAGCTTACTTTTAAGATTATCTATTTGATTATTTTGATCACTAATTTCTTTATTTATGTATAATACTTCATTTCCTATAGTCGAAATTAGATCTTTTCTAGCCCCTATTTTTTTATTTAAAATTAATAGTTGAATTTCAGATTTACGCTTGTTGGTGCGCGTTTCACCCAAAAGACCATTTAACTTCTTTATCTCTTTATGGATTTTAGCTTTCTTTTTTTTTAGTTGAGATTTGGACTGAGCTAACCCAGCATGCATAAGAAGGCACATGATCAATAATAGCCAACTATTTAATTTCCATTTTTGTATAGTCATCTGGAATATCTAAAGGAGCTGTTAATTCATTAAATATTTTAACTCTTTTCAGCTCTATATTTGACAATATAAAAGGTTTATTTTCTTGTAATCCTTTTAATTCTATTTTTTTATTCAAGGGGTATCCGTTAATATCGGATGGTTTTTTGTACTCAACCTGAATCTCTTTCTTAGTTTTCCAATCTTTAAAGCCTACTTTTTGAAGCTTCAAACTATCACATGTAAAAGATTGTGTTTGGTGAAAAGCAGAGTAGTTTTCTGTTTGATTAAAGACATTACTAGAATATTCAATGAAAGGCTCCAATACTTTTTTTTGTCCATCATCTTCATATAAAAAGGTAGGTTCTGCTAAAAAAACATTTTGCAGAAACTGAAAAGGAACATTTATATTGAGAAGGTTTTCAATATCAGAATACACTCCTTCAAAATACTGCTTGTTTAGCTTATCAACATAAAAAACGCTATCCTTTGTGGCTAGTATCCTTATTCCTGTAATTCCGGATTTTGATATTTTAGCAAAAACCAAACTATCATTCTTGATTCTTAGCTGAAGTTGAAAACTATGATTTTTATTTTCAAAGTCAACATCAACTTTGGTTTTAATTTTCATCCAATTGAAATCAATAGACAAAGAATCGAGTTTAAGTTGTGCGTCACTTTTTGTGTAACCAGCATATTTACAATTTGGATACAGGTTCTTTATTAACTTCTGCTTTGGTTTACATCCAAAAAACAAAATCAACACAATAAATATAACCTTCGAAACCTTCACCTATTATTGATTTTATTCATTTAAAACATCATTGGACTGTGTTCCTAACTTTTTAGCTTTATTCCAATGTTTTTTTGCATCTTCCATTTGGCCTAGCTTTTCATACACATCACCAATATGCTCATTTATAACAACACTATCTCCTCCACCATTTAAAACAGACTTTCTCAACCAATCTAGTGCTTTTTTATATTCTCCTAATTGATATAAAATCCAACCATACGTATCTTGAAAAGAAGCTTCGTTTGGATTTAAAAGATTAGACTTTTGACTCATTATTTTTGCTTTTTCAAGATTAATATTTCTATCGGACAGATAGTATGCATAGTTATTAAGAACAAAATAATTTTCTGAATCTAGTTCTAAACTTAACTCGAAGTATTGGTCAGACTCATTATGTTTGCCAATAGCATGACAAGCATCACCTAAGGAACTTAAAAACTGTGCTTTTAATCTTTTATCCTTAGCAAGGACTAATTCATTCCCTTCTTCTAAAATCTCAATAGCATTAGAATAGTTTTGCAACTGAACATTCGCTATTCCATTGTAGAGATATAACGATGGTTGAGAAGGAAATAACTCTAAAGCATCTGAGGACTTTTTAAGCATTTCCTGATAGTTAGAAATATCATAATAGCTGGTTATTAACTGAAGCCATGCGAGGTAGTCACTTGGTTTAGAGTCAACAACTCTTTGATAATATTTTATAGACTCCCCATAGTTTCGGGATTCATAAATAAAATCCGCTGTTATTAAATTAATAGAGGAATCATACGGGTGAAGGTTTGCGGCTAAAACCATTAAATTTTTTGTAAAGTCACTAAGACTTTTATCGAATTCAGAAAATCGTTTAAATTTTAAAAGAATTTGACGTTTTTCCGACAACTTAAACTCAGGGTTTTGAACAACTCTTCTGTATAAGGATTTCGCTTTCTCTTTTTGGTGATTCTTATAATAATAATGTGCCAATTCATTTAATATATAAGGATTTTTTGGATTTAATTCCAAAGCCTCATTGTAAATTTTCATAGCAGAGGAATCCTCACCATGTTCAAATTTAAAGTCAGCAAATTGAATGTGATAATTTGTATTTAAAGGAAAAGCAATAATTAGCTTTTGAATTTCTTTTTCACATTTATCATATTCATCCAAACCTCTATACAGGAGAAATTTATTAAAGTTAATATTATGAGAAACACCTAATTTGTCTTCAACTTGATTCAGTATTTTTAATGCTTTTAAATACTCCTTTCTATCAATATAAAAATCCGACAACTCAAAATCGTAATCAGTATTACCAGGAAAAAATTTTCTTCTTAGTAAATATGTATTCTCACACTGATTATGAAGTCCCAACTCATGAGTTAAGTTGATTTTATAATTCAGGTACCACTTGTTTTTAGAGTTTAGATCAATCGCTTTATTAATAAATTTCAGAGCTTCTTGTTGTTTTGATTTAAATGTGTGAATTTTCGCTAACTCAAAATATGCAGGAGCTATATCTCCCTTTGATTTAATAATTTGATTCAACAACTCAATTGCTTTTTCATAATCTCCTGAATTTTTAAACGAAATAGCGTCAATAAATTTAGAATCATTTAGGATTTCCAATTCATTTTCAGAAATAGGAGAAAAAAAAGAGTGTGCTTTCTCACCTGTTTTACAAGCAGAAAGCACACTCCATAATAGTATAAAAACAATAAGCCTTCTCAAATCAAATATCTGTACTAAAGCTTCCCATACTCAACTCTCTTTTCTGACCTTTTATAGTAACATCCGTTCCAATCATTGAGTTTTGAATTATTTCATTTTCAATTGTAGTATTTTCGTAAACAATTGAATTTTTTAGTATAGAATTTACAACTTTAGAGCCTGCACTTAGGGTTACATGCGGACCAATAATAGAGTTATCAATTTCAACTCCATCACCAATTAAACAAGGCTCAATAATTAAAGAATTAACAGTTTTAACAGAATCTGCAACCATTTTCTCTTCGTCTTTTATAAACTCTAATACTCTTTGGTTCGTGTATACAGTAGCAGTATAGTTACCACAATCTAGCCACTCTTTAACCTGTCCAGGAACAAATCGAGTTCCTTTTTGTTTGAGAGCTTCTAAAGCGTTTGTTAATTGATACTCACCCTTATCCTTAATATTGTTTTCAATTAAATAGTTTAGCTCTGCCTTTAAAGCCGCACCATCTTTTACGTAATAAATACCAATAATCGCTAAATCACTTACAAACTCTTCTGGTTTTTCAACGAAATCAGTAATCACATTACTTTCATCTAATTTAACAACACCAAAAGCACTAGGGTCTTCAATTTTCTGAACCCAAATAATTCCATCAGCATCCCCGTCCAAGGTAAATTCTGCACGGAACAATGTATCTGCAAAAGCAATAATTGTTTTTCCATCCAAAGCTTCTTGTGCACAAAGTATAGCGTGAGCAGTCCCTAACGCTTCTTCTTGGTAACAAATAGTTCCTTTTGCTCCTAATCCTTCTGCAACATTAACCAACATTGTTTCTACCTCTGTTCCAAAAGAGGGCCCAATTATAAAAGCAATCTCTTCTATCTTTTCTTCACAAACGCCCGCAATGTCCTCTACTAAACGTTGAACAATCGGTTTTCCCGCTACAGGAATCAATGGTTTTGGAACTTTTAATGTATGGGGTCTCATACGCTTACCCATTCCCGCCATAGGCACAATAATCTTCATCTTTTAAATGATTTTAGGTTTATTTTATTTAATTCCAGTGCTTCCGAATCCGTCAACACCTCTTTTAGTTTTACTTAACGCTTTCACCTCTTCCCAAATTGCTTGTTCATATTTAGCAACAACAATTTGAGCAATCCGTTCTCCATCCTCTACAACAAAATTTTCACTAGATAAATTTACCAATATAACTCCAATTTCCCCCCTATAATCAGCATCAATTGTACCTGGTGAATTTAATACTGTGATTCCTTTTTTTAAGGCCAAACCACTACGCGGACGAATCTGAGCTTCAAATCCAGGCTGTAATGAAATATACAAACCTGTTTTTATCAAAACTCTATCCAATGGTTTAAGCGTTATAGCTTCATCAATATTAGCTCTTACATCCATACCCGCAGATTGAATGGTTTCGTAATGCGGCAAATTATGTTTTGAATTATTTATTATTTGAATAACTGACATAAATCTAATTAAGTTGTTTTTTTGGCCGTTCAAAGATATAAGCTATTCCTATATAAGCAAGTAAGATAAAAGTATTTAATGTTAATTTAATTGATTTACTGGCCTCACTTACCAAAAAGTAAGAGATCAAAAAAAGTATAATCGCACTAAAAGAATAAATTAAGATTCGCTTTAAATTGTAAGGAATAGGATAATGTTTTTGACCCGCAACATAGGATACGACCACCATGCTTAAATAACAAAAAAGGGTTGCCCAGGCAGCTCCATAATAACCCATTGAGGGAATTAACGCAAGATTCAGGACAACTGTAATTATTGCCCCCATAATAGAAACTAATGCACCATAACCTGTTTTATGCGAAAGCTTGTACCATATAGAAAGGTTGTAATATATACCTAAAAAGACATTTGCTATAAGTAAAATAGGCACCACCTTCAATCCAACCCAAAACTCTTCATTTGGAATAAAATACTTGAATAAATCAATATATCCAGTTACCAGCAAAAAAAGAAACGATACTACCAGGATAAAATAATTCATTATTTTGCTATACATCTCCTTGGAATTCTTTTCTTTTTCTTGAGAGAAAAAGAAAGGTTCTGCTGCGTATCGATAAGCCTGTATAAAAAGTGTTATTACTATTGACAATTTATAATTAGCTCCATAAATCCCCAATTGACTCATGGCTTCATCCAACCCAACATCACTAACTAAAAGTCGTTTCAACAAAACTCTATCTAAGGTTTCGTTTACTATACCTGCAAGACCAACAAATAATAAAGGAATAGAATATTTAAAAAATGGTTTTAAATAAGACGTAATAAATTTTCCTGCACGAACTAAATATAGTTCCGGAATAACTATTATAAGTTTAAAAATACTTGCTATTAAATTTGCTATAAAAACATACCCTACTCCAATATCAGGATTGTAAACTAAATCAATTAGCCAATTCGTATTACCCGCTTCAAATTTGGTTTTACAGTAACCAATAAAGAAAAGGTTTAGACCAATATTTACTACTACATTACCGAAATTAACACCGGCAAATTTTTTTGCACTGTTTTGTTTTCTTAAATAAGCTAAAGGAATAGAAGTAATAGCATCAAATCCAACTATAATTGCAAACCAAACGACGTACTCACTATGCTCAGGATAAATTAACCAATTCGCTATTTCTTGAGAAAAAAATGACGAAACTAAAATGAAACTAAAACTTGAAAAAATTATAGTTGGTAATATTGTAGAGTATATATTTTTAGAATCGTATTCCTTTTTAGAGGCATATCTAAAATAGGTCGTTTCCATCCCGTAAGTTAAGAAAACAACTAAGAAGGCAACATAGGCATACATTTCTGTTATAACGCCAAACTGGTCAGTGGAAAACGCTCCAAACTTTATCCAATATGGGGTTAGAAGATAATTTAAAAATCTTCCAACGATGCTACTTAAACCATAAATGGCCGTTTGCCCTGCTAATTTTTTGATTGGATTCCCCACAAATCAGTATACAGATTGATTTACTTAAATTGTGGTTTTCTTTTAGTTAAAAAAGCCTCTACTCCTTCTTTAAAATCATTGGTGCCAAAACATTTTCCAAATTCATTCATTTCAACATCAAATCCATTTTGGTTTTTATCATACCCAGCATTCATGGCTCTTATCGCAGACTTCACAGCAATAGGTGAATTATTTGAAATTTTTATAGCGAGTTTAAGTGCTTCCATTAAAAGAGACTGCGGACTAACAACATTATTAACTAACCCAAAAACATAGGCTTGTTTTCCATCCACGAAATTAGCCGATAAAATCATTTCCATTGCCCTTCCTCTTCCAATAAGCTGGGCTAACCTTTGGGTTCCTCCATATCCTGGAATTAAACCAAGAGTAACTTCAGGAAGACCCATTTTTGCATCATTACTTGCTATTCGAATATGACAAGCCATTGCTAGCTCAAGTCCACCTCCTAAAGCAAATCCATTTATAGCCGCGATTACCGGGGTACTTAATTGTTCGATTGTATTAAATAATTTTTCCTGACCCTGCTGCGCTAAGGCCTTTCCCTCCTCCTCAGAAAAATCAGCAAACTCTTTAATGTCTGCACCTGCGACAAAGGCTTTATTTCCCGCACCCGTTAAAACAACCGCTCTTACGGCAGAATTTGACTCCAACTCCAAGAAACAGGTGTTCAATTCTGAAATTGTTTGGCTATTTAAGGCATTTAAATTTTCAGGACGATTAATCGTCACAACTGCTATTTTCTCTTTATAGTTAACCTGAAGGTTTTGGAATGACATAGATTTGACTTTTCATAAAAATAGACAATTATTAGAGAAGCTGTAATAAAAAATCCCAAGCTTCGCGCCTGGGATTTAAATATTTAAGTATACAGCATTAATATGCCCTTATGTTTTTTCCTTCTATATAATTAATGAATGCTTGATTAACCACCATATTACCTCCAGGGGTTGGATAATTACCTGTAAAATACCAATCTCCAGTGTGATCAGGACAGGCTTTATGTAAGTTATCCACAGAATTATAAATAATATCTAATTCAGCATTAATATCTTCAGGCTTTAACATTTCTGAAATCTTTGCAGAAACCTGTTCATCTGTAAAAGGCTCATAAATTCGCTTAACATGATTGATTACTTTTTCTTTTGGCTTAGCTAATTGCTTAACACATGCGTCGTAAACCTCTTTAATAACATGACTCTTGTTTTTTTCCTTCAATAATTGAATGGCGGCTGAAAAAGCGATAAAATCGCCTAGTTTTGCCATATCAATCCCGTAGCAATCTGGAAATCTTATTTGAGGAGCAGAGGATACAATGACTATTTTTTTGGGTTTTAAACGATCCATGATTCGAAGAATAGATTTTTTCAGGGTTGTTCCTCTAACAATTGAATCATCAATTAAAACTAGATTATCAGTTCCTGTTTTTACAACGCCGTATACGGAGTCATAAACATGAGCAACCAAGTCCTCTCTACCCGAATCTTGAGAAATAAATGTTCGCAATTTAGCATCTTTAATAGGGACCATCTCCGCTCTGCATGTTGTCGAAAATATTTCCTTCAACGCCTCTTCAGAAACATTAGAACCTAACGCTAAAATCTTCTGAGTTTGTTGTTTTGTCAGTTCTTCGTTTAACCCAGCAATCATTCCGTAATAAGAAGCTTGAGCTGTGTTCGGTATATAAGAAAAAACCGTATTCTTAAAATCATGACCTACTGAACTTAATACTTTTGGAATTAAATACTTTCCAAGTTTTTTTCGTTCTTTATAAATAGCGGCATCACTCCCTCTAGAGAAATAAATTCGCTCAAAAGAACATTCTTTTTTAGGAAGCGGTTTATTGATTTCATTAAATGAAATCTCACCGTTCTTTTTAATTACCATTGCAGAACCAGGGTCCAATGTTTTGACTTTATCAAACGTAACATTCATTGCTGTTTGAATAGCTGGACGTTCACTGGCAACAACTACAATCTCATCATCAATATAATAATGACAAGGACGAATTCCTGCTGGATCTCTTAAAACAAAAGCGTCTCCATGACCAATTAAGCCACACATTACATACCCACCATCAAACTCCTTTGAAGCACGTTTTAAAACTCGAGGAACATTCATGTGGTCCCCTATTAACCCCGATATCTCTCGATTAGGCCTCGTTCCATTTTTAAAACGCTCAAAAAGCTCTTGATTTTCAACATCAATAAAGTGACCTATTTTCTCCAAAACTGTTACTGTATCAGATTTTTCCTTTGGATGCTGACCTAAGTTAAGCAAGAGTCCAAAAAGTTCATCTACATTGGTTAAGTTAAAGTTACCGGCAAGAACCAAATTCCTTGTTTTCCAGTTATTTTGCCGCAAAAAAGGATGACAGTATTCTATATTATTACCTCCAAAAGTTCCATAACGCAAGTGACCTAAAAGTAATTCACCAACAAAACTAACATTTGCTTTAAGCCATTCTGGATCTTTTAATTTATCCGGCTTAGTTTCAGAAAGCTCCCAAAACTTCATGTTTATTTTATCAAAAATCTCCTTTATGGGTTTTGAACTATTACTTCTATATCTAGAAATATATCGATTACCAGGATCGACATCTAATTTAATGGTTGCAACTCCAGCTCCATCCTGACCTCGGTTGTGCTGTTTTTCCATTAAAAGGTATAGTTTATTCAAACCATACAACGCTGTTCCGTATTTTTTTTGATAATATTCAAGAGGTTTTCTCAAACGAATCATTACGACTCCGCATTCATGCTTTATTGGATCACTCATTTGCTAGCTGATAGTTTTCTCCGACAAAAATAAACTATTTATTATTGTCGGGATATGTAATTAAAAAGAACTATTCATTAAGAACGATTAAACCCCTAGTAATGATTATTACCAAAACAAAAGATGTGAAGTGAACTAAAACACCTTTTCAGGTGCAGAACATACCACGATAATGTTTAAAAAAAGCTAAAATAAACCTATAAAATCAATAAGCTCTTCCATCTTAACTTGAACATCCTTTCCTGACCCTTCAGCATTGTTTACAATAATCGAAAAAGCAAACGTCTTTCCTGATTTATTCCTTATGTAACCAGCATAACTTCTAACACCCGTCATTGAACCACTTTTACATTGAATATATGCGTTTGATTTACTATTTTTTAAAAATGAACGGACTGTTCCTGACTTACCGGCAACAGGAAGACTCTCCTTAAAGGCTTTATTATTTTTCATTTTAATGAGTACCTGAACTATTTGTTTTGACGACACCGCATTGAATTTAGAAAGTCCACTTCCATCTTTTATTTGCATACCTGCTGTCCCAACTTCCATTTTCGTTTCTAGATACCATTTAACCCATGCATTCATATCCTTCTTTGATTTAGAGAAGTGATAACTATTTTGCAATAAGTTCTCTGCTAATATATTCACACTTTTATAATTTGTTTTTTTTACGATTTCAGTGACTGAAGGGCTTTTTATAACAGCAAATTGTTTTGATTTTTTTTTCGGGATAGAATGAGCTCCATATTTCCCCTTAATAGTTAATCCCGCATTTTTAAGCTCATTAAATACCAAGTAAGAAAGCGCTCTTTGAGGTCGCTGCAAAGCGGCTTTCACTTTATATTTTCGTCTATTTGATGGAATCGTTCCCTCAACCACTAAACCTCTTTCATAGGGTCCCCCGAAACAATAAGCTAAATCTTTGTTTAAAGTAGATGCTTTGACTCTGTTTTCAATCTTCAAAAGTGGCAAATCGGGAACCATTTTGACTATTTTAGTTTGATTTCCCGACTGTCCGCTCTCAAAATAAAGCTCTAGTACATTTTCATTAAAAACAGTTCCACAAGGATTTGCACCATAATAGTTACCAATATCTTCCCAAATCCAAGTTCTAGGAAGAGTTTCTATATTCATTGTAGAATCGATAACTTTTATACCTTGAATCACTTTGATTTTATTCTTTAGCAACCATTTAGAAATTGAACCTGTTATCTCTGATAAATCTCTATTGAATCTCTTATTACCAAGGGTAGGATTAAAATTTGGGAAAATATAAATATCACCTCTTAAAACACCATCACGAATAGTTCCAGTGTGAGCTAATTTAGTTTCAAACTGATAATCAGTCGGTAAGCTATGAAGAGCAATCGCTGTAGTTATTAATTTTTGTGTTGACGCAGCAGTTAATACTTTTTCAGAATTTTCTTCAATTAAATATTCATCTTTCTCTAAATCATAAACTGCAATACTCATACTTGCAGGCTTAAAAAGTTCTGACAATAACCAATCATTCACAAAATCAGAAGTTGATAATGCCATAAAAAAAAGAGAAATGAGTATTAAAAAAAAGACTTTTTTCATAATTGTGTACTTTAAAACAATTTGAGTACCAAAAAAAGGATTTTAACGCAATCTTATTTATTATAAATCTTATTTTACTAAGAAAAGCTCGTTTAAAACCTTATTAATCAAAGGGATCAAATAAACTAGCATCTAAAGCAATATAGATTCTAAATTTTTACCTTTACGACTCATGAACAACACTAAAAACTTTGAATACATTATTGTTGGAGGGGGGTTAGCCGGGATACTTTTAGCTTGGGAATTGCAAAAAAGAGGTAAGCATTTTTTAGTTTTCTCTAACGACTCCCCCGCTTCCTCAAATGTTGCAGCCGGGACATGGAATCCTGTTACATTTAGGAAAATGATTCCTACCTGGCGCGCTCAAGAAATGATTGATAAAATGCTTGAAGTTTATCCGGAGGTAGAAAAAGAACTGGGTATAAACTTACTGTCCTTAATCAAGGTAGAAAAAATAATCGCCAACGAGCAGGAAGCAACTTTTTGGAAAAAAATGGCTCTAACGGAAGAATCTAAAGGATTTATAGAACCCAAACTTATAGATATTAATATAAAAGGTAAAGTAAAAAAATCAGGTATTGTAAAACAAACGGGGAGGTTAGATATTGCTTCTTATATTAAACATTCAAGGGCTTACTTTCATAACAAAGGGAACCTTATATACGAAACACTCAACCCTTCAGAGCTAAAACTTTCAAAAACAAGCATAAAGTACAACTCTATTCATGCGAACAAATTAATATTTGCAGAAGGAACCTATGCAGAACAAAACCCTTTTTTCAATTGGTTGCCTTTTAAATCCGTTAAGGGGGATATTATAACTATTGAATCGAACGATTTAAATGTTGACAAAATTCGGAAGAAAAACATATTCATTCTTCCCATTAGCAAAAACACATACAAAATTGGAGCAACCTATCATTGGTCGGATAAAACATGGGAGCCAAGCACTAAAGGAAAAATTGAACTTATTGAAAAATTAGAGAAAATTTCAGATTGCACCTACAAAATAATAAATCATGAAGCAGGAATACGACCCGCTACACATGACAGGAGACCTTTCATAGGAAGTCACCCTTCATATCAAAACATACTTATATTTAACGGGCTTGGGTCCAAAGGAGTTTTCCTGGGACCATTATTAGCAGATGAATTTTGTGCCTTTTTAGAAAATAAAGGCACAATTCACCCAGAAGTTTCAGTGGATAGATGTGTCAAAAAATATTTTATCTCTGTAAAAGATTAAAACAACTTCTCCAATCTTCTTTCGAAATCCTCTATTTGAAGTTCCAATTGGTAAAGCTCGACACTGGCCTCAGTCTGTTTTTTTTCCTGAGTAGTTTTTCTCGTATATTTCTCAAGAATTGCCACTCTGTTTTTTTGAACCAAATCACGCTTATCTCTAAGCTCTGATAATCGATTCATTAGTTCTTCTTTAGAATAAATAGATCCCATAAAACATTAATTTTATTAGAAATAATCTAGCGATGATACGTGCAATATAGTACCTCAGGATATAGTATAAAAATGATTTTTTGTTAATAAATTCATAAATCCGCCTCAAAATCCTTTAATTTAAAGGATTATTTACATTTTAAACTGTTGATAAGTTAACTTTTCCAAACTATCATTTTTGATGATTTGACATAAAACCATTATGAAGCCACCTATTGCAAAAAAAATAACCAAAGAGCTAACTATTCATAAACACACAAGAATTGATCCCTACTATTGGTTAAACGACAGAAAAAACCCCGAAGTCATCAAATATTTAAACCAGGAAAATAACTACGCTTCCTATAAGATGAAGCATACAGAAAACCTTCAAAATGATTTATATGAGGAAATCACTGGGAGATTGGACAAAGAAGAGAGCTCTGTTCCTTATTTTTTAGATGGCTATTTTTATTCTCAACGTTATGAAAAAGGAAATGAATACCCAGTTTTTGGGAGGAGAAAAGAAACCTTAAACGCGAAAGAAGAAATTTTAATAGATCAAAACAAATTATCAGAAAACCAAGCTTATTGTTCAATTGGTCAAATAGGAGTATGTTCCAACGATAAAATAATGGCCTACTCCGTAGATTTCATTTCGCGCCGAATGTATGACATCTATTTTAAAGACTTACAAAGCGGTGAAATACTCAAGGATACAATAAAAAACACCTCCGGTGGTTTTGCTTGGGCCAACGATGGGAAAACCATTTTTTACACCCGAAAAGACGAACAAACCTTAAGAAGTAACCAGGTTTTCAAACATATTGTAGGAACAAGTTCAAAAGAGGACGAGTTAATTTTCACAGAAGAAGACGAAGCCTTTATCTTAAATGTTTATCGTTCAAAATCAAAAAAATACATAATTATTGGTTCCTACAGTACACTCTCAACAGAATACAGAATGGTTTCCGCTGACCACCCAGGCGATGAATTTAAAATTTTTGAGCCTCGTCAACGCAATCATGAATATTCCATTGAACATAGAGGAAATGAATTTTACATCATCACCAATTTAAAGGAAGCTAAAAACTTCAGGCTAATGAAATGCTCTCTTCAATTCACCAACTATAGCCATTGGAAGGAGATTATTCCAAATCGAGAAGATATACTATTGGAGGGTATTGAAATCTTTGACCATTTTATGGTTCTTACGGAAAGAAAGAAAGGACTCACTCAATTTAGGGTTTTAAATGAAAAAAACAAATCAGAGCATATCATCGATATGGGGGAGGAAAGTTACACCGCTTATGCATCTACAAACGCTGAATTTAAAACCAGCGTTTTTAGATATGGTTTCTCAAGCTTAAAAACCCCCACAACAATATATGATTACAATGTTGGATCTAAAATTAAAGAAACAAAAAAACAAACTAAGGTAATTGGAGGGCATAACCCATCAGAATACACTACAAAAAGAGTTCTTGCCAAAGGGAAGGATGGAACTTTAATCCCTATGAGTTTAGTCCATAAAAAAAGTACTGTAATGAATGGAAAAAACCCAACTTTACTTTATGGATATGGAAGTTATGGGCATGTAGTTGATCCTTCTTTCTCCCCTGCCAGATTGAGTTTATTAGAAAGAGGGTTTGTTTTTGCAATTGCGCACATTAGAGGAGGAGAGGATTTAGGCAGGAATTGGTATGAAGATGGTAAAATGCTGAAAAAAAGCAACACCTTTTATGACTTCATTGCTTGCGGTGATTTCCTGGTAGAGCAAAATTACACTTCACCTAAACACCTATTTGCGATGGGAGGAAGTGCAGGCGGACTATTAATTGGTGCTGTAATTAATATGAAACCTCAACTCTGGAAAGCAGCCATCGCAGCAGTACCCTTTGTAGACGTAGTCACAACGATGTTAGATGACTCTATACCTTTAACAACAGGTGAGTATGACGAATGGGGAAACCCAAACAAAGAGGAGTATTACAACTATATACTGAGTTATAGTCCTTATGACCAAATAGAAAAAAAAGACTATCCTTCTCTTTTAGTCACAACTGGCTTGCACGATTCTCAAGTCCAATATTGGGAACCTGCAAAATGGGTAGCCAAGCTTCGTGAATTAAAAACAGACTCCAACGTTCTTCTACTAAAAACAAATATGGAAACAGGTCATGGGGGAGCATCTGGTAGATATGAATATTACAAAGAGGTTGCCTTAAATTATGCTTTTTTAATAGATCAAGCAAATCTAACAGAATCACAAAACCTATAGATCGGGTGTTTGTAACAAATAGATTTGAGGTAGTAATAGCAATGAAAATCAATTTTTTAGTACCTTTGTTCTAAATTAAACACCACAAAGATGGAAGCATCGTTATTATTTATTCAAAGAATGGGACCTTGGGGAATTGTTCTAATTGTATTAGTTGTTTTATTACTTTTCGGAGGAAAGAAGATTCCTGAACTTATGAAAGGACTGGGTAAGGGAGTTAAAGAATTTAAAGATGCAACAAACAACCCCGAAGGGACTGATAGCACTAAGGGTGAGGTCAACGAAAAAAATAATTAATTGCTCTTAAATAAAAATAAAAAGACTGCTTTTAGCGGTCTTTTTTTGTTTAAAAATAGTTAATTAACTTTATTATTATGGATTCACGATATGATTTCTTGATAATCGGTGGAGGTATAGCAGGACTAAGCTTTGCACTTAAAGCAGCTGACAAAGGTAAAGTAGGGTTGATTACCAAAGAGAACACCAGCGAATCTAATACATCTTATGCTCAAGGAGGTATTGCAGGGGTGTGGAACAATAATGATGACTTTGAAAAACATATTGCCGACACATTGGATGCTGGTTCTGGTTTAAACAATACTAAAATTGTTGAAATTGTTGTAAAAGAAGCGAAAGAGAGGATTAATGAGTTAATTGATTGGGGAACACACTTTGATAAAAACAAAAAAGGAGAATACGACTTAGCAAAAGAAGGGGGGCATTCAGAAAACAGAATATTACATTACAAAGATCTTACAGGAAAAGAGATTATTAGGGCTTTGATAGAGCAAATTAAGGCTCACCCTAATATTCATGTTTTTAAAAATCATTTTGCACTAGATGTAATTACCCAACATCATTTAGGTGAAAAACTAACTCGAAAAAATAACGATATCGAATGTTACGGAGCCTACGTCCTAAATAAGGAGTCCGATGAAATAATAACCGTACTGGCTAAAAATGTAATTATGGCAACTGGTGGAGCTGGTTTGGTTTATAAATCTACGACCAATCCCTTAATAGCAACTGGTGATGGAATAGCAATGGCTTATAGAGCCAAAGCAGAGGTCAAAGATATGGAGTTTGTACAATTTCATCCTACCTCCCTTTTTAATCCGGGAGCTTATCCCTCTTTTTTAATTTCTGAAGCTGTTAGAGGTTTTGGAGCAATTTTGAGAGATCAAGAAGGGAGGCCTTTTATGCATAAATATGATCATCGTGAATCATTGGCCCCACGCGATATTGTCGCTCGATCAATTGATACCGAGATGAAAATTCATGGCGTTGAATTTATGAACTTAGATTGTACGCATTTAAACATGAAAAAATTCAAGACTCACTTTCCCACTATATACAAAAAGTGTAAGTCACAAGGAATTGACCCTGCATTTGATTTCATACCTGTTGTTCCTGCTGCACACTATACTTGTGGCGGAATTTTAGTAAATGAATACGGTCAGTCATCCGTTAAAAACCTTTATGCAATTGGGGAATGTGCTTGCACAGGATTACATGGTGCGAATCGATTGGCAAGTAATTCTCTCTTAGAAGCTATTGTCTTTTCTCATAGAGCTTATTTAAAGTCAAGTGATAAACTTAAAAACAAGACCTTCAAAAACAACATACCCCACTGGGATGCAACAGGGACTGAAGCTCCTGAAGAAATGGTTTTAATCACTCAAAGCCTACATGAAGTTCAGGGAATAATGAGTTCTTATGTTGGGATTGTCAGAAGTGATTTACGTTTAAAGCGCGCATTAGATCGACTTGAAATATTATATCGTGAAGTAGAGGATCTTTATGAAAAAACAACACCCTCTCAAAAAATCTGTGAAACAAGAAACCTAATTAACGTAGCTTATTTAATTATAAAGTTTGCCTCAAACCGAAAGGAGAGTATCGGTTTACATTATTCATTAGATTACAAAAAAAACTTAAGTAAAAATAAAATTTTAAGCACAAATTAAACCTTTTCCTTGTAATAAATTTTCACCTCAGCTGTATCCTTCAAGAAGTCTACTCTTCCTACACTTACCTTAAAAACATCAAGGCCGGTCCTGTTTCTTAAATCAGCAATTAGTAATTGCTCGTTTTCCGGTTTAATCAATTCTATTTTTTCAAAAACAATTACCTTACTTCTCTCATGATTATTAAACCAAATTGCTTCAATCCCGAAAGTAGATGCTACAATCATTATATCAACAAACAACACCTCTGCGTGACTGATTTTTTTGTTAGATAAGGAATTAATCATTGCCAAACCTATTACAATGAATAAATAAGTCATCTCCTTAAAAGGTATAGTTTCCGTTCGATACCTTATAATCCCAAAAACAGCAAATAAACCAAATGCAAACCCCATCTGCATTGTTGTTTTTCGAAACAAAACACAAATGAAAAAAGTGACAATGTTGAAAATATAGAATGTAAATAAGTAATCCTTATCTCGGTTGTTTCTAAAAAAAACATACCTTACGGTTACAAACATAAATAGAAAGTTAAGAGAAAACTTAAAAATTAATTTCAAAAAATCATCAACATTAATAAACTTCATGCCAAAGACTTTTGCTGCTTCTAAAGTTGCCTGAGCAAAAACAGGCATACTATCTATTCCAAATAACTCCATAATTTTCATGTATTTTGTTTAAATAAAGCATGTTAGCTTTAAACTGATTATATTTCAATCTTTTATTTAATAATAAAGCTCCAGATACATACTTACTAAAACTAGTCTGCCTAATCGAATGTTTTCTAAGCACCTGAACTATCTTTGAATTTAGGTCTATTTTCTCCTGTTTAACCTCTATAATTACAAGATTAGGCAAACTTTTAAACAAATCTTCTTTCTTAAAACTGAGTGAAAAATCAACGGTCAACCTCTCTTTCTTTTTTTTATTCACTAATGTAATTCGAGTAAATTCATTTTTAAGAGAATGCTTTAATTGGTTAGGGGAAAAAGGAATTTTATTATCAAGAAAACCAACATCAACAGGATCAGTAATTTTATTATCAACCCAAGAACTAATTCTTGACTTTAACGTCCTGCCTTTGTTGTTTTTAAATTTAACTTCAAGAAATGATAAGCTTGAGCCCACATACTCTCTATACCGAACCTTAAATCTATTCTGCTTACCATTTGAGTGGGCAGTAAACATCTGAAAATCATTTGTGTCAAAATAATCTGTTTTGTAATTAAAAAATCGATTCCCATTTATTTCCAGAGAGTTATAAAAAGGTTGAATAGCATTTAAAATTACAGGTAATAAGTTGATTTCAAATACAAATTTCATATCTGTTCTATTCATCAAACTTACTCTCTCCATTTCAACTAAAGTAATAGGGTCAAATAACTGAAGTTGATTTTCAAGATTCTTAAATTGCTCATTACTCATTTCTATTCCAAAAAACTTATTTTATATCTTTCTAAATACCTTTAAATTATTCGTAATAACTCTTCTTGGCAGAAGAGGATAGTTTTTAATGAAAAATAATGAAACTAAACATACTCTCCTCGATGCGGCTTTAAATCATCTCGTATTTGAATCATATTGTTTTTCGTTGTAAGAATATACGCCATGTAATAATGTGGGAAAATTTCTTCACAAAAAACAGTTGTGTTTTTTAATCCTTTTGATGCGATATATTCAGTAACATGTTTTACATGATGTTCAGCAACTTCCTTTGCATCAATACTTCTAAGATCCCAAATTAATTTAATTTTTTCCTCACTCATAAAAAGCAAAATTAATCTAATCGTTCCGCTAAAAATATTTTTTTTGTTTTTTTTGCGGAAAAAGTCGTAAAACTCATTTACTCTTTTTAATTCATCTATTAACGTGTAAAACTTTTCAAGAAAACAAAAACAACAAGAAGGCTTGTACGTACATTTAAATATGAGTAGACGAAAGCCTAAAAAATCTTCCTATAACCCTTCCCAGTCAACTAGTAATAAACCTAAAAAGAAAGGAGGGAAAAGAGAGGGAAGAAAACTCTCTAAAACGAAACGTGAGAACCTTAGCACTCATGATGGGATGGAGAATGCGATTATAGGATTATTTAATAAAAACCCCTCAAAATTAATGACTTACAAAGAGGTGAGTAAACAAATTCGAGTGGGTAGTAAGTTAGATCAAGGAAGAGTTCAATCTATTTTAGAACAACTCACCAACCAGGATAAACTTGAAGAGTTGGGTCGAGGGAGGTTTCAATTAAACATAAAAAGCGAAGCTATAGAGGGTAATGTTGACAGTACTAGAAGAGGTGGAGCCTATATCATAACTACGGAACGTGATCAAGATATTTATGTCCATTCAAGAAATATGAATCAAGCCATGCATGGCGATACAGTTAAAATAAAAATAATTTATCGAAGAGGAAAAGAAGAAGGTATAATTACAAAAATTATAAAACGCGCCAGAACACAATTTATAGGAACACTTCAAATGAATGACCGATTTGGCTTTTTAATCCCTGATAATGAAAAAATTGGTGTGGATTTATACATTCCAAAAACAAAATTAAATGGTGCTGAAAATGGAGAAAAAGTAATTGGTGAAATTACCGACTGGCCCTCTGACTCTAAAAACCCATTTGGGAAAATAACGGAAGTACTAGGAGATGCAGGAAACAATGATGTTGTAATGCACTCCATTTTATTTGAATACGATTTACCTTATGAGTTTCCAACTGAAGTAGAAGCTCTTGCAGAGAAAATAAACTTTGAACTAGATCCTGAAGAAATAAAAAAAAG
>MDSV01085903.1_pt1 | contig 19201 bp, 15 predicted proteins | sample 810851 | NCBI WGS metagenome assembly MDSV01 (sample SAMN05326640, study PRJNA326480) | marine metagenome | isolation source: seawater | place: Atlantic Ocean: North East | collected 2012 | reverse complement strand
GTCGCGGCCGCCGAGCAGGCCGCCCGGCGCGAGGAGGCGCTCCAGCGTCAGCGTGGGGATCGTGCGCTCGTCGACGAGCCTGCCCTTCGTCGCGCACTCGCGGCTGTAGTAGTTGTCGGCCGCCGCGTCGAGCAGCGACGCGCAGCCGTCGATCTTACCGAAGAGCTTGAGCGTTGCGAAGCCGTCGGCAGTCTGCTGCGCGGTGGGCGAGACCGCGAACGGCAGGGCGATGCCGCGCTCGTGGTGGAAGCCGAGGGGCGATCGTTTGTCCTGCTTGCTGTTGCGCGCCACCAGCGTGGCCCACTTGTCCAGAAGCGGCTCGAACGCCACGACAAAGGCCGACTCCTGAGCAGGCAGCAGCTCCTGATCAAGCGTGTCTCTGGAGTTGGCACCGATATCGAGCACGAGCGACTTGTCTGCGGGGATCTCCAGCGCGCCTGTCTGGGCGTCCAGCCGGGCGAGCTGCACCCACGACTGCAGCTTCCCGTCGGCCGCACGGATGCTCTCACCACCAAGGGCACGACTGCTCTCTGCAAGCCTGCGTTGCGTGGAGGTCTCCGACAGCACGATCGCCAGCGTCCAGCAGACCAGCGCACCCGTCCACGCGGCCATCATCGCATTCCATTTAATATTCATTATCTTGTTCAAAAAAAATTTTTTTCGAAAAAAAGTATGTCTTTTGTGAATCATTCTGCAATCAACGAGCACGTTTCTTCTGTGTATAACGCTATCCAAGCAGATACGCTACTTCAGAAAACAAGGACAATCCTGAGAACAGAAGATTACGAACGTCTGTGTTTTCTTCTACAATCTGACTGATCATGTCATATTTTGAAGTCGGTTTTTCATTTAATGCACATTCTTGTCTCATACTTCGAATATGGACTTGTCCAGTTTCTGTGTTTACCAAATTATTCACATCATCTGTACGCAGCTCATGACGAGGACGCTTGCGAGAAGAAGATTTAGGAATATTTTTACTAGAGGTGATTATATCTTCAGCATTCTTTTTCAATTCTTTATTAGAATCTATTAAGTCTTCAAATCTTTATTAGACTTTTCCAAATCTTTATTAGAATCGATTAGGTCTTCAACATTCTTTTTCAAATCTTTATTAGAATCGATTAAGTCTTCAACATCCTTCTTCAAATCTTTGATTAGGTCTTTAACATTTTCAAGCTCATGGTGTTTATCTACTGCAGAATTCGTTGGCATATTTTATCGAAAAAAAATTGAGTAAACGAGTGTTTTTTTTCAACTATTGTTAAATGAAGGGTGCTGTTGTTCCTAATTGGTACGATTTAATATGTATAATTAATTCAGTATGTTATGCATGTATTGCTTTGAAATTATACAATTTGACAAGTGACATTGTGTTTTTGCCATTGTTGGCAAGTGGTTTAGCGTCAGTAATATTTAGAATATATCGTTATTGTTATAATAAATGTGATTCAAAATTATGGTATTGTAATGAAACCGGTAAAGTATTATTTATGATTGATTTATTGTTGGCGGTAGCATCAATAATGCTTGTATTTAAATATATTGATAACAATATGTTCTGTACTATGACTGTTTCTAGTGTATTATCGTGGTTTTTGTATGCAATTTCAAAATGTACAATATCATATGTTTTACATATTATTGCTCATATAGTGTTGACATTATCTTTAATAAATGTAGTTCATAAAAAAAGAAAAAATCGATGAAAAAAATTCAGAATTGTCCACACATAAAGCGTATAGTTTGTAATGCATTACAAAATTATCATATTGAGCATCACATATCGAGGTATGTACATATTTTACGAGATAGTGAATATTTGAATATGGTTAATATGACGAAAGAACAAGCAAATCGTGAAATTATGAATATTTATGAAAAAAGACGTTCTTTGCAAGCCTTTGATGAAGTAAAAGATGGACTTCGTGTGAAAAAAGTATCATGTATACTTCTGCAAGAAATTCTGGATTAGATTTGTATAATTATGCAGAGAGATATACATGATTCGTTTGACTTTAAAAAAAAGATGTATAGTAAACAAATGCTCAATCTTTCAAATAAAGAGTTGTATATTTTCATGAATGAAGTATTATCACAAAGTTATAGACGAAGACCAATTGTCATGGATGTTCAAGATACAGTAAGAACTAACCCCAACCTAAGTCCTACAAGTAAAGAATTGTTGAATGACCCTAATATGCCAAAGTCAATAATACAGTTTTTTGCTACATATAAACCCTATGACGAAATGCATAAAAAGTTTGAAGACATGACAAAATTGACTATGGGAAGTCCATGCTATGGGGTTTACAAGAAAAAAATAGACATAGTTGAATTTTACTTACGAATGATAAAATATTTGCAGCAATCCAATATATTACATAAAATCGGACAAGTCGTTTTTATGCATTCCTCAACCACAAAAGAAAATATGTGGAAAGTTCCTGATTTTACAGATTTTGATAATGAAAATATGCATGTTCCGCTTAAAAGTGTACCACAAGTTACGAAACTCTTCATAAGTCTCTACAACAAAATAGTAAAAGATGTTATAAATGGTAAAAGCGATGAGCTTAGATATATTGCAAATACATTAGGTGGTCCCCATATTCAAACATTTAGTAATTGTGCTGGACCTCATTTCGAAAAATCAACACCAGAGAGTAGAAGAGATAATTGCAGCCTGTTTTCTCATGACATAATGTGTGTTTGTCATGGACATCAACCAAACGCTCTTGCCATGATGATTCGAGAAAAAGAGAACAAATGCAGATTATCATTAGACACGCGTTTTTCTGGACTGTCGATTGGAATTGGATATATTGGAGACGCTATCAAAGTCCAACCAACAGAATTAATAAATGAATTCTGTGGATCCTTAGAGGAAGCAAAGACAGAATTTGAACATATTTTACAAAAACCTGCATCAGCTCGGGCTGTGATTGGACCGGTTGTGGGGAAAACAAAAGAAGAAAAAGTCGTGCGACTTGTATTCTTCAAAGACGGATTCACGCAAGCAGTTATTCTTGTATGCGATGAAAGATTAACAGATGACAAAATAAAATCAGAAACATATTACAATACGATAGGACATTTTTATGGTGATATAAAAAAGAAGGAAAAAGGTGTTTTCACATCAATTGATGCTGGACGCTCTAATGTATGCAACAAAACTTTAATAGAAGGTGAATTTACCCGACCAAATACTTTGTTAAAATTTGGATTCGATCCAAAATCAAAAGTCATTAAACCTAAAATTGAGCCTAAAGAAAATAATAAGATGTCAATCACATACGCTTTCTCAACTAGGGATAAATTTTGTGGTCAGATTTATGATTGCAATTCATCTTCTTTCGAAGTTGTCAACTTTGTTGATAAAAATGAAAAACAATCTATAGTGATTGGAACAGATTGTGAAGGTTTTGTTCAAGATTTGGCTCTGTTGAATGAAGCTGCCAAGTTTTTGAAACCAAAGCATAAGTCAATAGATGTTGTATTTTGTGGTGATGTTGTCGATCATGGCAAACACAATTTTGAATGTTTAAAATATATTGAAAAAATGAGAAAGAGTAACAAATACAAATTCACAAGTATTATAGGGAATAGAGACATTAACAAGCTTCGCCTAATGGAAATTTTAAAAGGTGAAAATGTTACCTGGTGGAATTACATGACAGATGAAAAGTATAAATATACATCAAAAACTACATATGAATATCCGGGAATTAAAGACTGGAAAACATACGCTGAACGTTACAGCAGATAACTATTCCTTTTTATGTAAGTGGAATCACTATTTGTTTTGGTCAATGTAAATTTTTTTTTCCATAGCCTTGTTATTGAATGTTAACACCAAGAGGATGTTCTTCTTTGGACTAAAGTCCATTCTCCTTGATTACAATCTTGGTTGTATGTTATGTATTTGTTGTATTCTGTATTGTATTTTGTTTCATCGTACTTTGTTCTGTAATCAATGTTGATGTTGTATTTTGTGATTGTTTCGTTTTGTGCTATGTTGGTTGATGTGTTGTTATTGTTGCTTAATGTGTTGTTGCTTAATGTGTTGTTGCTTAATGTGTTGTTATTGTTGCTTAATGTTTGTTTTTTTTTCTTATTTTTCAGTCTTATTTTTTCCCTTTTGTGTAAATATGTATTCAATTTTGATCTTTCTTGAACTGTATGGTAGTAGTAAAGTATTAAGAGAAGGAATATCAAAAATAAAAGAATACAATCAGCTAAATTTTTTTCAGATATCATGTCATCGAAAAAAAAATTATGGGAAGTTGATAAGTACACTCAGAATAACTGTCACTTAGAATTATTCTAATTCGAGAATGCTAGGTTCTGTATTATTTTCTGCATCATTTGATGAAGTGTTTGCAGTATTATTTGTGAGTGAGTTGTTGTTTGTTTCAGGCTCGTTTTTATCCATTGCATCTTTGAAGCGTGCAACTTCTTTAGGTTGATTTTTATGATTTCTCATTATATGATCGAGCTCTTCGGAACGGAATATTTCTTTATTTGCATTTTCGTATGTCATATTTTGTGGAAAAATCCATTCACATGTAGAAACAACATCAATATCGAAATCTTGGATTTTATCTCCGCATACATTTCGTATATAAACATTAGCATCTTCCTCTTTATCAAAGAATGCGAATATTTGACAAAGAAATTCTGGAATATCAGCATCATCTTTCACGAAAGAAACAACTGCTAGTTTTTGACCACGTACATCAAGTTTACTACTTATTTTGTGTGATTTACTATTTTTTTCTGTAGTTTCTTTCGGTTGATCTGGTTGATCTGATTTCTCATTTTTTGTTGTGTTTCCTGCTTTTTTATTTTCTACATTTTCTTTAAATTCTTGTAAGTTTGTATGAAGCATTTCTTGATGTTTTTTAATTAGTTTAGATGTGTGTGACTCGATATATGTATTATTTGTCATACATTCTGTATTTTTTACTGCTGCTATCCATTTGTGTGTTTGGTCAACAAATATTGATATATTATGTTCTTTGATAACATTATGTGCATATTCTACAGCTTCTTCTCTTGTAGGGAATGCACCATAAATACAAATTGCAGGGTTGGAATTATTGACTGGGATTGGTGCAAAAGACTCTTGACTAAGTGAGAAAACGACAAATGCTTGATCATCAAACTTGAAGCTAAAATTATTATTGTCTTCTACTTTAGTAAATGTTTTATCATCTGTAAATCCTTGTTTAGTTATTTCAGAACGTCTTTTTATTTCGTTATGATGTTGTTCAAATGTGGATTTGATCGCGTTTTGCATACTTTCTTCTGAAGTCATTTACGATAAGGAAGAGAAAAAAAAATCATAAACGCAGTAATTTTTTCGAAAGAATAGTAAATGATTTACAACATTGATAGTGATTACTTTTATTCTTTTTTACGAGAATATACTAAAAATGAACGAAAATGGGAGTCTAAGTTTGGACAAAAACAAGATAAGAAGAAAATGACTTATATAGATATTGTAAATGGTGTATCTTCTTGATGTTATTCTTTAAGAATTATTTGTCGCTATATTTTGTAGAGCAATAATTTTTCCAAGTAAAATGCGTTAGTACATATATTTTTTTTTGCATATGGGTTAATAATGGAGGAAAAGAAGAGAGTAAGATTATATCCAGTAAACAAAGATGACAAATCTGGTGCACCTTTACATATTCACATCGTGAATCATACACATAGAAATATTTTAATTAAAGAGGTGCTTATAAAGGTACAAGACGATAATAGTAATCTTGAATTATATGGTGAAATATTTGAAATGTTGCTTTCTTTTTGGAATATATGTGGAGATGAAAAACAAAAATTTTTTGTAACGTTTGATTTTTCTAAACATGTTCCTCTCAATGTGCTTTTAATACAGGAATCTGCTAAATTTTTTATGAATGTCAAAAAAATTACTCAAAAAATGTGTTTCTGTACATTGATATTATGTGATTCGCCAATTGTGACATCTATATTGAATATGGTAAGGATGTTTTATGTACCAAGTAGACCGATGCATGTAGAGTGTTGCGAAACTTGTGCTGTAGATTATGTAACTTCAAATTATGATGTTACAGAAGAACTTTCGTTAGGAACATTTTAGTTTTTTCTAAAGCCTGCATAATAAAATACTCGTTTTGTTCCACAATTACGTCTTCCCATATAGTGTCGTATTGTATCTTTGATATCTCGGTGACGTAATATATCTTTTATTAGAGGTATATGAGAACCACGCGTGCTTTGACGAAGTTCTGATGCAGCACCTGCCATAAAGTTTAGAATTGCTCTTTCTGCAAATGATACACGTTTTGCACTTTTGCTTTCTTCAAGTGTGAAAGCGATATTTGCACTTAACATGATAACCATAATTGCATATGTCAAATCCGTATATAGCATTTCCCCAGTTGTTCTTTTATCTGCATGTTTATCTGCTATAGTTTGAATATACGAAAGTACAGGTGCTCTTTCAAGAAATTCATTATTTGAAGAGTATTGTCTCCATTCGCAAAAATCACGACCAAAATCAATAAAACGAACATCAACTGGATCGTCTTTGAAAACCATGTTTGATGGTTTTAGATCGTAGCAAAATAAATTTTCTTCTGCCATTTTTTTTAAGTGATTACATACTTGAGATCTTAATTCTTTAGCTATTGGAATGACATCTTGTGAGTTATCACACAATAGAGTATGAACATCTTTTGGATAATATTCACATACGAAATGAAGACCACATCTTTGTAATTTTGATGCATGACGTACATACCATGCATCATATATTGATGGGCATGCTCCAATTTGTGATGCGATTGCGGTGTTTCTGAATTCCCAACTAGCGTTACCAATTCTTTGTGTATCACTGTTTCTTCTTGGATGACGTACAACAACTTTCACGCCATCTTTAGTTTGAGCCAAGTATACTGCATTATTTGATCCTTTTCCAAGTAATTTGATGAGTTTAATACCAAATTGTAATCCAGTTCCGTGTCTGGATTGAATGAGTTTTGTTCTTTGGTAATTGGATGCGTCATCTAAATTTAACTCTTTCATTTGGTAGAGTATGTGAAAAAAAAATAATAAAAACGCCGCACTTATTTTTAAAGACAGTAACGTTAGTCAGGAAAAATATTAGGTAAGTCTGTATGGAGCAACATTAATATTTCTGCGGCACTTGATCTTTTTGAAATATTATACGTGAAAATTTTTTCGTATATTGTGCCACTTAATTCTGTATATTTTGATATATTCATATCAAATATATCTTTGTTGTACCATTCGTATAAAGAAATTACTTGCATAGTTGTTTCGTTTGGTTTTCCAAATTTTGTTAAGATCATAAAAATCATGTCAATTTCACAGTGCCCGGGGAAAAGATAAAAATTCTCTTTTTTACGCGACATATCCATTTCAGCAAAAACACAACCAAGTGACCATATATCAATTTTTTCATCATAATATGAATTACCTAACAGTAATTCTAAAGATTTATACCACAAAGTCACAACTTCTAGTGTATGTGATTGATTGGGATTTCGAGAATACATTTTAGCAAGACCAAAATCACATATTTTCAAAATGTCATTCTTTATAAGTATGTTATCCGGTTTAATATCTCTATGCATAAACCCCATTGAATGACAATAAGCCAATCCATTTGATAATTGTTTTTTGAAAGATAATAGTTGTTTATTCGTTAAGTCAATACGTTTCATGTACCTTTTTAAACTTTCTTCCATAAATTCTAGTACAATAAATGTTTCAGTGTCTTGTGATATAACATCAAACATTTGAAGTATATTTGGATGTAATTGTATTGATTTGTATGCACCTATTTCACGAAGGGCATGAACTTGTATGCCAGTTTTTTCAGCTTCAGTTGATTCTATTTTTTTGAGTGCAACTTTTCGTTGTGTTTTGTATTCTTTGCATATTAAAACAGTTCCATGTGTACCTCCTGCAATCACTGAATTCGGTACTGTCTTGTATTTTTTTATTTTTCCTATTAGCTGTATCGCCTTTTTGCATTTTTTAACGTCAACCATTTGTTCGAAAAAAAATTGACTCAAATTTAAAAAAAAAATAAAATAAGTAGATTATGCCGTCTTTTTTTGACAATGATGTAAAGAAAGTTGTACCATTAATAATATATGAGAATGGATCATATAATGTATGTGAGTCAACTATGAATTGGTTGGAAACATTAGATGAATTTGCTATAATTTCATGTGCTGGAAAATATAGAACTGGAAAGTCGTTTCTCCTTAATCGTTTAGCAAATGCCGAAGCAGATAATGGTTTTGGAGTAGGTGATTCTGTACAAGCATGCACTAAAGGGCTTTGGATTTATAAAGAAGTTTTTGAAGAAAACGGAAAGAATTTTTTATTCGTAGATACAGAAGGAATTGATGCTCTAGATGCAAATGATACCCATGATGTACGAATATTTACACTTGCACTTTTAATATCAAGTTCATTTATTTATAATTCTGTTGGACCAATTGATGAAACTGCATTACAAACATTATCACTAATGACTCGTGTTACTGAAAATGTAAAGGTCGATTGTAATAATGAAGGTGATTTATCTCTGCATATGCCACGATTCTATTGGGTTTTACGAGATTTTTCATTGAAGTTGACAGACAAAGACAATAATATTATATCACCAAATGAATATTTGGAAAATGCACTTCAAACAATTGATCCTAACAAAGCAACAATACGTGATGCAATAAAGAACTCATTTCATAATCGAAAACTAGTGACATTACCTCGTCCTACAAATTCTGATATATCTGTACAAATGGAAAATCGTTTATTATCTCTTTCGAAACAATTTACAGGTGGTGTGGCATCATTTCGTTCTGAAATATTTAAAGAAACAAATCATCTTATTGCTGATAGTACAATAATTAATGGAAAAATGTTTGTTGTAATGTGCAGACATTTCATAAGTGTTATTGAAAGTAATTCGGTGCCAATTATTAAAGATTCTTGGTCATTAATGGCATCTATACAAGCTAGAGATTTGAAAGATAAGTTACTTGCGGAAGCTGCACAAAAATTATCAACAATGAAGCCAAAGCTAAAAGACTTATTAGATTTGGAAATGAAAAATTTATCAAAGCAAATAATTGAAACTTTTAGTAAAAAGAGTATGAAACCAATTGATAAAAGTGTTCAAAATGATCTTATAAATCAAGTTGAATCTATGTGTGAAGATTCAAAACGTAAACTTGAAATAAATATTACAGAACATGTGGAAAAATCTTTATATGAAATTGAACCATTAATTGATGCGAATCCCGAACAACTATCATCTATTTTAAATAAGGCACTTTCAGATTTTTCAGATATTCATGATAATGAACAAGAGTTTGTGAAAACCTGGATGGTTGCAGCAACAGAAAGAGCACTTTGTAGATGGATACCGCGTTCATTACAAGCGTTATCAGTTGAAAGAAATGAAAAAATAGAAGAAACAAAGAACATTGTGAATCAACATAATATTCAATTGCAGAATTTAAAAGAAGAATATCAAGAATATTTACGTGATACAAAAATTAAGACATCTGAGCTCGAGCAATTATATGAATCAAATAAATCTCTACTTATATCTGAACAAAATGATAATACTCGTCTTAGAAGTGAAATAATTACAATTTGTTCAGAACTTCGATTTTTAGAGCAACAATTACAAGATTTCACAAAAAAAAGCAATATTGAAGTTGAGATTTCATCAGATGCTTCAAACAATGTACATGATGAATTGGCAAGTTTATCTATTCAGTATGCGGAGTTAACTTCAATACTTTCGATGGAAAAAAATAATCATCAAAAATATCTGAAATTGTATACTGATTATAAAGATCGACTTGAGAAAACAATGAGTATGCAAGCAATTCTTGAGACAAATTGGAAATCTGGTATCGAAAAATTACAGACCGAACAACAAACAGTATATGATAAACAAAAATCAGATTATGAGAAACAATTATCACAGTTGCAAAGAGATTTAAAAAATATAGAGTCTGTATTAGAAAAAGAAAGAATGTGTGCTGAGGAACTTAAACGAGAAAACAGCAAACTTTTGGAAAAAGTACAACAAAATGATCAGGATAATCAACAACAAATATCATTATTACTAGAATCAACTCAAAAATATAGAGAGCAAGCAGATAAATCTCAGAACAGAGTTCTTGAAATACATAAGACTATGTTAGATGATTTACGAATTAGAGACGAAAGAGCACGCGATCAACAACGTCAAAATATGTCACAAACAGCAAATTTTCAGCAACAAATCAATGAAATATCACGAGAAAACGAAGTGAATAAAAATGAAAATGTTCAATTAAAACGCAAAATTGTTGAGCTTGAAGCAGCTGAAAATGAATTGAAGCGTTACAAAATATCTGATCGTGAAAAAGATATTCGTATAACACAATTACAGACAGAAAATAAAGAAGTACGATTAGTAAATACTGAAATGTCTGCAGAATGTGATAAGATAAGAAAATGTTCTATGGATATGGAAGGAGAACTGTATATGCTGAGAGCTGAGAAAGATATGAATGATGTTCGAAAAGTTATGAATTAAAGATATAGAGTTAATTCGTATTTTTTTGTTTACCTTGTGATTGATTTATATTCGCTGTATTTTTTTGTTTATCTTCTGTTTGAGTTGAAAGAGAAATTTCCGGTTGTTCTATATATTTTACAGTTTGTTGTTGTTGAAATAATTGATTCAGTGGAAACAAAATATAACCAACAATTAACATTATTATTCCAGTGATTGCAAATATTATTGAAATAATTGATACTATTATATAATTGTTTGTATAATCTGGTGGTGGAAATGGTGGTTGAGAAGGGGGTGGAACTAAAGGTTGGGGTGAAGGGGGTAAAGATGGTGATGGAGAAGGTGGTAATAAAGGTGACGGACTGTTTTGGCCCTGATATAAAGTAGGAGCATATGGAAAATCGGGTGGATAGGGAATGGCTGGTGGCATTGGTGGTGAATAACCACAATTTTCACAGAATTCAAGATATGTGGTTATATTACTGCATGCAGATTGTTCAATGCTAAAACATTCTGATACATTTAATGTGTTAAAAATTGGACCACTAAAAGCAGGACATGATTGTGTACACAAATTGTTTTCTGATATGCAATTGCACAAAATTTCAAGATCTTGTAATGGTGGTATTCCAAATATAGGACATTGATCAAAATTACAAGCATTGCTTGCATTACGTGAAACAAATGTACCATCTGGACATAAACGAACATCGGAAGCACATAACGCCATTTTACTATATATTATTTTTTAATTCAACTACACCAAAAAGCACTTTTTTTCCAAACCTTAAAAATTGCTATAAATAAGCTTTATTCTTACTCATATTTTTAACCGACAGGCCATCTTTTTAGTTCTTTGACAAATATAGCGTCTTTATAATAATGTTTTACATAAGTTACATCGTCTGGATGATGTGATAAAAATGCTACAACTCCATAATCAGTGTGACATCGCATGATTCTACCAATAGCTTGCATTTGTTTCATAAGACGAATGTGTTGTATTCTTTCATTATATTTTACATCATTGTGTAATCCAATGATTTCAGAATATTTTTTGTCAACTTGTTTTGGAGGTTCATTAAGTGAACGCAAAATTGCAACTAATCCAATGCATCCAGGTAGATTTAAACCGATGTACATTTTTTCGCTACCAAGAATTATAATTTTTGACCAATCGATAGTTTCATTTTTCATATTCTTAACTAGATTTTCATTGTCATTGTACAAGAGTACATTATGATTTGGAAATTGTGTAATTAAAAGTGGATATAATGTTTTTAATTCTGCATGTGTACCCACAATTAAAGAACCTCTTGGATTTACAGAAATAAGTTTTGTAAGGTGTGAAACTCTGATTTTAAAGTGTTCTTCATGTTGTTCAGGTGTAAAATGATATCTCCACATTTTAATATATGGATGGTATATCGTGAGACGGCTTGTATCAAATACACCATTTGCTATATGTAAATTTGCGTTTGGAATTCCAATATCTTTCATAAATATTTCAAATGGATTAGATAATGATTTGTTTGTGATGGTTGCGCTCATAAAAAGTGGTGGAGTAGTAATAAGTTGTTTAATAGGTTCCCAAAGATGTTTATTAAATAGTTTACTTTTTAATTCTTCAGTTGCTTCATATTCAATGTATTGTTCGTTTTCAATATTTGACAATTTTGGAATTATTAATTTTTTGTCTGAATCAGTTACCCATGAATCTTTACATTTTGCAATATTAATTAATTCTATAGATTTTACAAGATCAAAAATCTTTTTTGTTTCTTTTCGTAGAATTCCAATTTTTTTATTTGATTTGAATGATGTTTTTAGCAGAATATTAAAACACTGTTGATGTGTAAAAGTTATAAATATTGATGGTAATTTGTCTATAATTGATTTTTCGATTTCTTGCACCACACAATGACATGTTTTTTGAATTGTTAGTTCATCCGGTGTTTTCGATATATATTGTATGACATTTTCAATAATACTTTCATTTTGTATTTGGTATATAATCGAATCTGCAATATTACGTTCACATTGTGTAAAATATGAAGTATTAATAGAATACATTATATCAGAAAGATAAGTTGTGATTGTCTCTATTTTTTTAGTTATATCCATATTATCGTCAATATTTGGTTTTTTGATTTTACGGGCGTTTCCACGGTCGTTCCAATTGAAAAAGAATTCTTCTTCTTCAATATCATCATTAAATTCGATATTTTTGTCTAGTGTGTGAAATTCTCCACAAATCTTTATAAAGATTTTGTTTAAAGTACTTGTTATTTTGAAAAATGAATGCCAAGTAATTGATGGAATATGTGATGTTAGCTGAATACTATTACAAATAGTTGGACATTGAAACAATATATCATTTGGATAGTTTCTTATTTTTTGAGTTAGCTTACCTTCGAGCACGGATATTTTATTTTTCTTGTGATCTTTTAAAATATCTTGTGTTGCTGAAAATGAAAATGTAGGTGGTAAATATGGTTTAAATAATTCATCTCCATGTTTTGTGATAGTATGTGCTTCGTCCCATATTGTTATTTTTGTATTTTCAAATAAATATTCTAATATTCCTTGGGCGGCATACATCATTACCATTGAAGAATTGATAATTGCAAGCTTTGACTCATAAATATGATGTTTTGCTATAAATTGCATATTACTTTTGAGTTTGAGTTCAGGATTTTTTTCTTTGCATTGACTTGCATTTATATATTTCCAAACGTGATCAAATACTTGTGATATTCCTAGTTCTGCAAATTTCTTTTCAACTTGTGTTTTCATTGGTGTAGTCCAAAAAAAATTGTCTTTCGGTAAAGAACATAATCGAGTATCACACAATGTGTTCAGATATTCTCTCATTATTGTCATTTGATTTGTATCCAATGGAAGATTGTAAATGCTTAGACTTTTTAAGAAAGATTCAACAAGGTGAATACAATAATAATTAGTACGACCAAATAAAATACCAACATTTCCACCAAATTCCGTTGTTTTATTTGCATCTTCAAATATTTGTGTTTGAAGATTTGTTGTAGAACAAATATAATCAATTCTACCTTCAGATTTTAACAGCATCCCTAAGAATAAACCAATATTTGATTTTCCGGTTCCAGTAGGAGCTTCAAGAATTAATGGAATTTTAGATTCAGCATGTTTTTCTAAAATTACAAATAAATCTTTTTGACTGTTGTAAGCTTCATACCCAAATTGTTGTTGCCAGTATTGTTCTAAAAATTCATGATTTCTACTTCGATTCATTTTTTTTTTTTGAAAAAATCTGAGATCAATATTTTTTTGTGATGAGTAGTAAAGATGAGTGAAAACGAATCGAAATGTATTCGCGATCCAAAGAATATGGATAAAATAGGAGTGGCAAAGAGTCGTGAAAGAAGATTCAGTATTTTAGCTTTATTGGAAGAAGGTGTTACCGATAGTAATGGGTGGAGACGTAGAACAATTAAAGAAGTTGCAGAGTTATCTCATTGTTGTGAAAAAACAGTTTCTAATTATGTTAAATTGGCAAAAGATCAAAATATATCGTTATTGCCAATAACAGATGGAAACGGAAGAGGAAAAATGTACCAGGATGCTCCTCTTCCAGGTAAGCAAGGTGGATTTAGATGGTGTCGTTTGACAAATAAACAACAGGAACATTTAGTGCAAATAGCTGTGGAAAATCCAAGAGATACGATAACCCAAATGAAACAGAAGTTGCAAGAAAAATATGATGATTTACGTGGAAATTTATCAGATTCAACTGTATGGAGAACTTTAAAAGCGTCTAATATAGCATATATGCGCGCAAAGCTAAAAGATCCACTTGGTGAAGGAGAGCTGGCAACGAATGCAAAAAACAATGAACTTAAAGATTTTTTATTAGAACAGGATAAAGGAGATGAAGGAATGTTAAATCCTTTGAATTTATTCTTTATGGATGAAACTACTGTATATTTGAACGAGACTGCAAAAAGAGGCTGGGGTGGGAAAGAAGAAGGAGTTGAAATATATAAATCAAAAGGGAAGACTTTAACTTTAAATTTATATGTGGGATTAGGACTTGTATCTAATTCGAAAACTAAAGAAGAATGGGCAAGAGTAAAAGCTCCAAATATGAAAATTTCGAATGAAGATCCGCGTGGTAGTCATATGATCTATAATTCGGTGAGTAAAACATGGTCTAAATCACCTGATGCTCCAAAATTTGCATTATTTTGGTGGATAAGACCACCAACGAGAAGTTCAACTGCATTGAATAAATTTTTGACAAAAGATGATATAATTGATCCAAATATGATGTTGTTTGATCCTTTTTATTTAAAAGAGCAAAATAAGAATAATGATATATGTACTGCTGGTAGTGCTGAACATATATTAAAAACATGTGGTTTCTTCAACCCAATTGAGAAAGATTTTAAAGTTGGATTTGAAGATATTGATATCAAAACAAGTTACATTAAAATACCAGATCATAAGTTGAATAATGGAAAACAAGTAAGATATACTTATGGTAATACAGTAATTGGTGGTTTATCAAGTGGCAAAGTATATTATGTTAAAACAATAGATGATGACAATATTCAACTTGCAGGTAGTTCTGATGATGAAAATTATGTTGAATTAACTTCTCAAGGAACAGGTGTATTTTCTGTATTTTCGGATAAAATATATGATTTTCTCAAACCATTACCTATAGCTTTGCAGACTATTGATAATATGAAAAAATTACTTTGGTTGAATATGATAGAATATAGACAAGTTGATAAAAACGATGGATCTTTAATTCAAGTCACGAAAAATAATACTAAAACAACTACACATGTTGATACTTCATTGGCTGATATGATAAAATTATTTACAGAATTTCAAGTGCTTGTAAAAAATGCACTGGGTCTAGAAAAATCAGTAGTATCTCAATACATTCCGCGCCATTATTTTACACCAAATGGACGGTCTAAAGTTGGTGGAAAAATTGATAGTGAAAGAGGAGATAGAACATTGTTTATAAAATATTTGGTTGAAACTGTAAATTATTATGAAAAGATATTTCCTGAAGATGTAATTAAAAATCTTCGTATGGCATGGGATTCAGCACCTCAACACGGTAAGATTGATGTTGATTCTAAACATTATTCTTATATTCATAATTGGACTTCTGATAATTTAGGTGTGCCTTGTATGTTTTTACCAGTAAAAGCACCAGATTACAATCCATCTGAAAACTTGATAGGTTATATAAAAAGTCAAATTCGTTTAAAGCAACGTAGTTTTACAGGACAAGCTACTGTTGAAAAAATGATAGATTTAATTGATCAAGCGATGATGTTAGTAAATAAAAAAATGCTTGAAGGATTTGTTAGGTATTCATGTTTTCAAAATCCAAATGATCAAACACCTCTTGATAAAAGAAGATGTTTAGATCCTTTGTTACAAGTAAAAGATCCACCTAATTTTTTAGATATTGCATTAGAAGTTTGGAAAAATGATGTTTTATTATCATATAAATTTTTGTATAATAGTAACATTTTTCATAATGGAAATTATAGACCAGATATTATAAATGCTATAAAATATTTTGATGAAAATAGTATAAAAACAATCGAACAAGAATTAGTCAAATATAAAAATTTGTACGATGCTTATGATGATATAGCACCATTGAACAAAAAACCATCAGAAAATGATGTATATAGTATAGATTCTACAATAACTATACAAACGGTAAATTGTTTTTATGCAATCGAAGAAATGAATGATATATCAAATATTACAATAAAAGAAAAAAAAGATAAACTAAAATTAAGCGTGCATAAGAAAAATGGATATATAAATGTTTTTACAGTTGATAAAATTAATGAAGTTATTAATGAAGTAAATACGATAGAAAAAGTTGAAGATAAATATAGATTTTCATCCGATACTTTAGGAGTTTATATTAGATTTGGAGACTATATATTTAAAAACACAGCTAATAGTGTATCTACTGCAAATATTGTGGTACCAGAATACAAAGAGTTTATACAACTTGTACGTAATTGTAAAGAAGATTCTAATTTTACATGTATTGCAATGATTTTAAAGACATTAGCAAATACACAGATTGAATATATAAATAAAGATTTAATTCAAAACCCTAAAGGTCCAGCTGCTAGAACTAATGTTTCACGATTAGTTGAATTTATTATATATATACAAGAATATTTAAATAAAACACGAGGTCCTGCTTATCATGTGAATAAAAGCATGCCGTTTGTGATGGATATAATTCGGAATATAAAAGTCGATAAACCTGAATATATTGAAGATATATCATATAGTTCTATGATAGAAGTTATTATGAAAGGTTATGAGACAATGTTTCAAGAGGGAAATCGATTGAAATTAAAATTTAGTAATAATGAATGGCGTACTGAGAATAATCAAGTATTAACAATTATCGAAGGAGATCCACCAGATGAAGGAGAATTTGTGAATGTTATAGAAAAAAGTGATAATTTATCTTTTAAATGGGGAAATATCGTTTTTGAAAATATATTGAATTTTAATATGAATACTAATGATGTTGAAATAGAAAAAGTCATAAAAAATATAAGTGCAACATCTTATATAACATCAATACCCATGAAACATGATGAAAAAATATATTTGTTAGATATTTCATTAATAATTTTAAAAATTATGAAGCATGAAGAAGGTGTTTTGAGAGATATTAATAATATATTAGCTCATAGTTTAAAAGAAGAAATCGTGTATGATAAACCTGAAGTAATGAGTTGGGGTAAAATTATGAGCATATGTAATGATGCTATTTTGAAATTAAGAAGAAAATGTACAGATTGTAAAGATGGCAAATTTAAGCGATATCCTTTATTTGATGTTAATAAAGAAAGAGAAAAATATGTACAAATTATGCAAATGAAAATGAAAGCTTTTGATAAGAAAAAGGTAGGTGATAGAAGATGGCCTGGTTATCCAATGAAAACAAATGATGAGTTAGTTGAAGAAAATTATAAAGAGCGTGGTAATGGACCAAATTATATGGTTGTCGGTAAAGCAGGTGAACGAAATTTATCGAATGTGTTAAAGGATGTTTATGTTCATGGTGATGAAATAAAAATAAAAGTATTTAGTCCTACAAACGATGAGATTAAGGAAGAAGTTATAAAAGAAGATAGTGAGAAATGGGGTTTGTATTTTGGACCATTTGCTAAAGAAAATTTGATGAAGTTGGAACTTGCTCGGCAACGTGCAAAGGAAATACAAAATAGATTTGACAAAATTAAAGGCAAAAATATTCAATCTATGGCAAGTAAATTAAACCGATCCGCTGATTTTGTATCCCCTAATGGCATCGTATTTGCATTTAAACACGAAGACCAAAATAATAATAGAAATAAGAAGTTGTTTTACGATTCAGAAAATCAACGATTGTATCCGAATAAAAATGAATCTTTAAGAGATATTAAATATGGAGATGGAGAGCAAGAGTATTTTTTATATGTATTTGTTGATAATAAATTAAATGAAAAAAGTTTTGCAGATAGTGTTGCAGTGATGGAATATGGGAATAAACCTTTGAAATTAAAGATTAATGAGTTAAAAGGAAAAGGAAAGTTTGGATTTACATTAAAAATGTTAAAGCATTATCCACGTCGTCATCTTGGTATAATCGCTCATTTTGAAAATTTGATTGAAAATGGTAGCAAGTATTATATTGTACATGAAAATGAAATTGAGAATCAGATGCATGAATTGGATTCTATTTCATCACAGGATTATTTGAGTTACAAAAAATATAAGAAAGGAGATGATTATTATCTAAAATTGAACAAGTATTTTGTCTTATCAAAACAAAAATTTAAAGAATACTTAGAAAAATTAACATTAGAAAGTAATAAGAATAATATGTGGTTAGAAATTTTGAAATTAGATGCTGATGATTTAGATGCACTGAAATACCACAAAATATCGAGTGTTTTTCAAGTTGCGTCTGTTGCGTCTGCTGCTTAGATGAACAAAAATATATCACAATTATGAAGATTTTGCAAAACTTGTGAATGTGGTACATTATCTCAGACAGGTGTCAATCTGGTGAAAAATCAGCGATAATTGATATATTCTTTACACGACGCTTCGGGAGATAGATATAAAAATATTGTTTTAGACGAAAAAGTCAATTTTGGAAATTTCTGGGCTACCAAATTAACAGATGTTCTGTACAATCATAGTAATTTTAGATTTTCCTTGGACGATTTTCCAAAAAGAGCAAAAAAATTTGCACTTCATTACACTTGCACAAATGAAAATATAATCAATCCGAAAATTCAATAGACTAAAGATTATGATATATAAATGTCTCTGCAGATTGGTATTATGATAATTTGATCAACCCGTTTTCTAAAAGCACATTTCCTTTTTCGTCTTCCATTTGTACACATGAAATTCTTTTTTTTTGTTTTGATTCGTGCACCATTTTTTCCATTTCTTTTTGTTCTAATTCTTCCATTTTTCTATCGTGTTCACTTTTTATATATTTTGCGGAAAGATCATGGAATTTTTTAGATCCAAATCTAAAATTTG
>MDSV01206409.1_pt1 | contig 19204 bp, 21 predicted proteins | sample 810851 | NCBI WGS metagenome assembly MDSV01 (sample SAMN05326640, study PRJNA326480) | marine metagenome | isolation source: seawater | place: Atlantic Ocean: North East | collected 2012 | reverse complement strand
ATTTAGTAAAAAATAAATTAGATATAACTTTTGCAAATGAACAAGAAATTATTTCATTAATTGATGCAAAAAAATTTGAAGAAGTGATTGATTTTTCAAAAAAAATTGAAAAATTAGTAGTTATTACACGTGGAGAAAAAGGAGCAATAGCAGTGAATGGTGATGAAGTTGCTGAATGCTCAGCAGAAAAGAATCTTAAAATTAAAGACTTAACAGGAGCAGGTGATTTATTTGCTGGAGGTTTTCTTCACGGAAATGTTAATGGTAAAACTTTAAAAGAAAGTTTAGAAAAGGGCACTGAAATGTCTTCAAAAATTATTCAAACAATTGGAGCAAGGCTAAATTAATGATTAGATTTTTTTAAAGATAATTTAAACTAAGTTTTTTTTCTTTTAAAACTACCTTTTCCTTTTTTTGGTTTTACAACACGCTTACGATATTTTTTAGTAAAAAGATCTAAAGCGATTTTATTTCTTTTTTTCATAAGTAATAACCTTTTTTATCATTTAAAATAAATTTTTCGTCAAAGAATTTATCTTTAATTTTTTTTCTTAATCTGTAAATATGAGTTTCTACAGTATGAGTATCTACATCTTTTGCATACTTCCAAACTTTTTTTAAAATTTCCTTTTTAGGAATAGAACCCTTATATTTTAAAAACAATTCTAGAAGATGAATCTCTTTTTCAGTTAAAGTAATATAATTATTTTCTTTGGAGAGTTTTTTTTCGTTTTTATCTAAATTATATTCTTTAATTATAATTTCTGAATTTTTGCTAAACTTTTTTTTTGCAATTAAATTTTCTATAATCTTGGTTAATTCGCTAACACTAAAGGGTAATAATACTTTGCTATGAAATTTAGTTGATATTATTTGATTGGGTTTTGATAACACAATTTTAATTTGATCATTTTTTTCAAATAAGTCACCTATAAAATTGTTTTTATCTAAAAAGTCACCATGTGCCAATAACACGTCATAATCTTTATATGAATCTCGTTCTAAATTTTCTGAATAAAAAGTTATTGTAAAATTGAAATAATCTTTAAGTTCATCTAATGAAGTGTTAAAGTTTTTTGAACCAAATATTAATACTTTAAATTTATGCATATTCTTATTAAAAATAAAAAACTTTCAATTGCAGACTATAAAGTAAAATGTGCCGTTGGTAAAAGAGGAATTAAAATTAAAAAGAAAGAGGGTGATTTAATCACTCCAAAAGGCACATTTCGAATTAAATGTGTTTTTTATAGAAAAGATCGTGTTTCAAATCTTAAATCAAAAATTAAAAAGACACCTATTAAGAAAAATATGGGATGGTGTGACGATCCCAGATCAAAAAAATATAACATGCTAGTAAAACTACCTTTTAATTATAAAACTGAAAAACTTTATAAATCCAATAATACTTACGATGTTGTTCTTGTATTAAATTATAATATGAACCCAATTAAAAAAAATAAAGGCAGTGCAATTTTCATACATATTGCAAAAAAAAATTATGTAGCTACAGCTGGTTGTATCGCAATACAAAAAAAAGATATGAAAAAAATTATTAAAAAGATAGTAAAAAAAACCTTAGTTAAAATAAACTAATTTCTTTCACCAAAAATAGAACTCCCAATTCTTAAGTAAGTAGATTTATTTTTTAACGCTAGCATGTAATCAGAGGACATTCCCATACTTAATTCTTTTAAACCCATAGAATAATTTAGTTCGGACAAATTTTTAAAATATTTTTCTGTGTTATTATCATTTGGAGGTATAGCCATTAGTCCTATAACATTCATATGATTTTCTTTAGTGCAGTAATTATAAAATGAATCTACTTCGTTGTACGGAATACCTGACTTTTGAGACTCATTTCCAATATTTACCTGAATGAAATAATTAATTGACTTGTTCATCTTCTTTTGAGAAATAGATAATACGTCAGCTAACTTTTGACTATCTAATGAATGAATATAGTCAAATATTTCTAATGCTTTTTTTGCTTTATTACTTTGTAATTTACCTACCATGTGGATTTTTAGCTCTCTTTTTGATAGTTTTATTTCTTTCCACTTAGAAATTGCTTCTTGTACTTTATTTTCTCCAAAATGAAGATGGCCGTAGTCAATTAAGGGCATTATATGATTTAAATCAAATGTTTTACTAACAGCAACAATCTTTATCTTATCTCTATTGCTAGAATTGCTTATATTAGATTTTATTTTATTAAATCTTTCGATTATGTTGATCATATGTTTGTTTATAAAAAAAAATATTTTTTTATTATAGAAAATATCAAAGATATAGACTTAAATAATATAAAAATCTTTGAAAAGATTACTATTATATACAGAAATCAAGGTAAATTAGTAGATATTAAGAAGTTATCAATATTTAGAAACAAATGTAGAGCAAAAAAAATAGGGTTTTATGTAGCAAATGATTTTAAATTAATGTCTAATCTTAAAGCTGACGGACTTTATATCTCTGCTTATAATAATGATCTGAGAATATGTAGATATAAATATTCAAAATATAAAATAATCGGATCTGCACACAATTATAAAGAGCTTAAAATAAAAAATATTCAGGGTTGCTCTTACTTTATTTTCTCAAGATTATTTCAGACGAAATATAAAGATAAACCTGGTTTTTTGGGATTAATAAAGTTTAATCTGCTAACTCTTTTAAGAAAAGAAGTACTAGTGCCTCTAGGTGGTATTAACATTAGTAATCTCAACAAAATGAATATAGTCAATTCGAATTCTTTTGCATTAATGTCTGAGATAAAAAAAAAGCCGGTTAAAATAATTAACCGGCTTTTTTAAATTATATAATCTTATGACTATTAAAACGCCATAGTTACATTTATTAATGTTTGGTCTGTTTGAGCTGAAGCAGCTGTAGAGTAAGCATTATTGTCGTGACTTGCTCTTGATACACCTACTGTCATACCACCCATGTTATAAGCTAACTGAACAGCTGTAGATTTTTGCGTAATATCTGCTGTTGCTGCACCTACTGCATTTTTAGTTGACTCCTCTACTTCGTAAGAAATAGATAATTCATCATTTACCGCCATTGCGATCGACTTGTTCGTTTGATCGTAGTAGTCAGCATTTGTAGTAGTTTGGTGCTCATCGTCATCTAACAACATAGCTTTGTATGCTCTTGAGTAACCTACTGTAAAGTTACCGAAAGCGTACGTAGCGTAGTATGCACCTGACTCTGGAGCTTGCTCTGTAGCATTATCACCAGCATCATCAAATTCGTTGTAAGATACACCAATTGCTAAACCATCGATTGGAGCAGCTTTAACTTGATATGATGTCATGCTTCTACCTTCATAGTCATCAGCTTTTGTATGCGTTTGACCAGTCGCGTCACCACTATTAATAGTGTCGTCTAAGTCTGGAGCATAAGCTACTTTAGCTGTAATTCCGAAAGGTAATAAGTCCGCAGGAGTGTGATACTGAAGGTTGTTATAACCATCTATTGTATAGTTATCTGACGTCGTTGATGGATCACCTGAATCCGTTGGTCTTGACATTACTGATTGAGACGCTGCATCTTCTAAGTCTAACGCACCTTCACTAACAAAAACTCCAAATGTACCATAAGGAGTAGATAGTGTTAATTGAGTGTCATCGTTAGTTGATACACCGTTATCTTGTGCATCAGTTGGATCTATTTCCGTAGAGTATGACCATGTGTAACCATTGTCTAACTCACCTGAAGCAGTTACGTTTAATTCATTTGTTACACCTAAACCTTTACCTTGGTGAACATCACCTGATGCAATGTTGTAAGATGCTTTCGCAGTACCGCTTACAGTCACTTCACCAGCGTTTGCCACGCCAAATAAAGAAATCGAAGTAAACATAACGATTAAACTTTTAATTATGTTTTTCATTGTTTATCCTTTTTGTTATTAGTTAAAATTTAACTATGACGAAAAGTAAGCTTATTTGATTATTTTGGTAGGTAAATCCACGTTTTTCGGCATTATTCTTGTTAGATGTTGCATTTTTATCACATTTCTAAATGCAGAAAAAAGCCAATAAAATCAACATTTTATAAAAATTAAATGATATTTATAGTTGGTAATACTGAAAATGATCAATATTATGTGAATTAATTATCATTATAGGTAAAATTTTACCTATAAATAATGATTAAATACATCTTAAATGAAAAACATAAAAAAAATCATTTTTCCAATTTTAATATTATCTTTATTAGAGGGTTGTAGCGGTTCTATATTTAAAAAAGTAGATACCAGAGAAGTTCCTGTCAACGCACAAGAAAGAGCAAAAAAAGCTGTAGAGGAAGGCAGGGGAGTGTCTATTGGAAGTGTGTTAAAAGGAAACAAAAATACAAACTACGAATTTAGTACATCAAATCCGATGTGGAGAGCATCGTTAGAAATATTGGATTTTTTGCCAATGACAACAGTTGATTACTCAGGAGGAATGATCATTTCAGATTGGTATGCAGATAATAATTCAAATGAGTCCATAAAAATTTCTATTAGATTTTTGTCGAATGAAGTAAGAAGTGACAGTTTAAAAATCATTGTCCATAAAAAAACATGTAAAAATAATTCTGGTTGCACTACAACATTAATGAGTAATTCTAAAGTTGGTCAGGAGTTAAGAAGTACAATCATAAGAAAAGCTGCAATTTTAGAAAAAGCTTCCAAAAATAAAAAGAAGAAATAAACTTTAAATGGAAAGAGTAAATTTTCAAGCAATTGAAAAAAAGTGGCAGAGAAAGTTTATTTCCTCAAAACTTGAAAATAAAAACGGGAAAAAATTCTATTGCTTAGAAATGTTTCCTTACCCATCAGGAAAAATTCATATGGGTCACGTAAGAAATTACACAATTGGTGATGTTATAGCCCGCTATAAATATATGAACGGATTTAATGTTCTCCATCCAATGGGTTGGGATGCCTTTGGTTTGCCTGCTGAAAACGCGGCCAAACTTAACAACCTTAATCCAAAAAAGTGGACGGAGGAAAATATAGATACAATGAGAAAGCAACTGCAAATGCTAGGTTTATCAATTGATTGGGATTTAGAAATATCTACTTGCAGCCCTGAATATTATAAACATCAACAAGAGTTATTTATAGATTTTTATAATCAAGGATTAGTTTCTAGAAAAGAGACCTATGTTAATTGGGACCCTGTAGAAAAAACAGTTTTGGCTAACGAGCAAGTTATAAATGGAAGAGGATGGAGATCTAACGCTACTGTACAGAGAAAAAAATTATCACAGTGGTTTTTTAATATTACTAAGTTTTCAAGCGAACTCTTAAGTGATCTTGAGCATCTTAAGGGATGGCCAGAAAAAGTAAGATTGATGCAAAAAAACTGGATAGGAAAATCAATCGGATGCGAGTTAGACTTTCAAATTTCAAATCAAAAAAAAAGAATAAAGATTTTTACTACAAGACCTGACACAATTTTTGGTGCTAGTTTTATAGCTGTTTCTGTAGATCATGAAATTTGTAAGACTTTAAGCGATGATCCTGAGTTTGAAAAATTTAAAAAAGAGTGTTCAAAAATAGGTACAACTGAAGAAGCTTTAGCTAATGCTGAAAAGTTAGGATTTAAAACTAAATTTTATGTTGATCATCCATTTTTAAAAGATATAAAAATACCAGTTTTTGTAGCTAATTTTGTTTTAATGGATTACGGAAATGGAGCCATTTTTGGTTGCCCGGCGCACGATCAGAGGGACTTTGATTTTGCAAAAAAATATAACCTACCTATTATTCGAGTTGTATCAGATAGAGATAATTCAAGTGATGGAAATGAAATGGAAGAAGCTTTCACTGGAAGTGGAACAATGGTAAATTCCGAATTTTTAAACAATCTTGAAGTAGAGAAAGCAAAGGAAGTTATTATTGAAAAAATCGAAACTCTTAAGATTGGAAAAAAACAAACTTTATTTAGACTTAAAGATTGGGGAGTTTCTAGACAAAGATATTGGGGTTGTCCTATTCCTATGATTTATTTAGAAGATGGTTCTGTTGTTCCAGTTGAAAAAAGCGAACTTCCAATTATACTTCCGAGCGATGTAGACCTAAAGTCAAGCGGAAATCCCTTACAAAATCACCCTACGTGGAAAAAAACTAAACATAAAAAAACTGGTAAAAATGCTATTAGAGAGACCGATACTTTAGACACTTTTGTAGACTCCTCTTGGTATTTTATTAGATTCTGTTCGCCTAAATATAAAAAAGCTCCTTACGATGAGAAAGAAGTTAATTATTGGATGTCAGTAGATCAATACATTGGAGGCATAGAACACGCAATTCTTCATCTGCTTTATTCAAGATTTTTTATGAGGGCAATAAAAAAATGTGATGATAAAATTAAATACTCAGAGCCTTTTAAAAATTTATTTACTCAAGGTATGGTTTGTCATGAAACTTATCAGGATATGGATGGTCAATGGCTTTATCCAGAAGAAGTAGAAAAAAAGTCTAACAATAATATATTAAAAAAAATAGACAAATCTAAAGTAAAAGTTGGTCCTTCAGAGTCAATGTCAAAATCCAAAAAAAATACTATTGATCCAGAAACTATGATTAAGCAATATGGAGCAGACGCTGTAAGATGGTTTATCTTATCAGATAGCCCTCCAGAAAAAGATGTTCAATGGTCGGACACAGGGGTTGTTTCATCAAATAAATTTTTGCAAAAAATCTGGAATTTAAATCAACTTGTTTTGAAAAGGAAAACATTGAAAGATAACAAAGTAATTAATAAAAATTTTGTTAACAAAGTTGACCAGTATATTTTTAAGATTGATAAGACAATAAATAATTTTCAGTTAAATGTAGCGATAGCTCAATTCTATGAAATTTATAAATATTTTAATGAGTCTTTAAAACTTGAGATTAGTAATGAAATTTTTATCGAAAGCATGGTTAAAGTTATGAAGTTAATGATACCTTTCACACCTCACTTAGCTAATGAATGTCTTTCTAATCTGAAATGCAAGGAAGTTAATAAATGGCCTACAATCAATAAAAAAGCTCTTGAAAATGCTAATATTAATATGGTCATTCAAATAAACGGCAGAACAAGAGACGTTTTAAACATAACTAAAAATCTTAGCGAAAATGAAATTGAAAATTTAATTAGAAGAGATTCAAAAGCAAAAAAATATTTAATAGATAAAAAGATTATTAAAACTATCTATGTTAAGAATAAAATAATAAATTACATAATTAAAGATTAATGAAAAGAATACTCATAAATATACTTCTATTAAACATTTTCATATTATTTTTTCATTGCGGATTTAAATCTATTGATAAATCAAACATTAATGACTTTACAATAAAAGAAATTAATTCTACCGGGAATAATAGAATTAATTTTAAAATAAAAAATAGCTTGATGCTAAATTCTATTAAAAATAGCACTAATATTTTAAACATTAATATTGAAACAAAAAAAATTAAAGAAGTTAAAGAAAAAAATATTAAAAACGAGATTACAAAATACCAGATTACCTTAATAAGTGAAATCAATTTTATCTCTACAGTTAAAAACAAAAAAACTATTTTTAACTTAGATGCTAAAGGCGATTATTTAGTAGCAGATAATTACTCGAAAACGCTTAACAACGAAAAAAGACTTATAGATAATTTAGTAGAGAATTTATCAGAAAAAATTGTCAGTGAAATAAACCTTAAATTAAATGATATTTAAAAGTTACTTATTAGAGCAAAATATTAGTCAGATAGAAAAAAATAAATTATTTTTATTTTATGGGGAAAACGAAGGTTTAAAAAAAGAATTCAAAAAAAAACTCAAAACAAAATACAATACTTTCGAAGTACTCAATTATTTTCAGGAAGAAATAATTAAAGATAAAAATCTTATAAACAAAGAAATTGAAAGCAAATCTTTGTTTAATATAGAAAAACTAATCTTTATCGAGCAGTCAAATGATAAGCTATTAGAAATTATTGAAGAAATATCAAATAAGATAAAAGAAGAAAAAATTTTTATATTTGCAGGTTTGCTTGATAAAAGATCAAAATTAAGAAGTTTTTTTGAAAAATCAAAAGATTGCGGTATCTCAGCTTGCTATGCAGATAATGATATAACAATTAAAAAAATTATATTTGAGAAACTTAAAGGATTTGAAGGACTAAATAATAAAATTGTTAATACAATATTACAAAATACTGGTTTGGATAGAAATAAGGTCGATAACGAAATTCAAAAGATTATAAGTTGCTTTCATAATAAATGTTTAAATCTAGAAGAAATTAATTCATTGCTTAATTTAAATATCAATGAGAATTTTAATATTCTCAAGGATGAAGCTTTAAAAGGTAATAAAATCAACACTAATAAGCTACTTTCTAATACTATATTCGAGAAAGAAAATATTATTTACTATATTAATTCTATTAATCAACGGATAAATAAGCTTTGTGAGATAGAAAGAGAAAAGAAAAAACAAAATAATATAGAATTTATCATTAATAATATTAAACCTCCAGTATTTTGGAAAGATAGATCCATACTTGCTGAACAATCAAAAAAGTGGAATTTTAAAAAATTAAAAAAAGCATTAAAAAAAACTTTTGACACTGAATTAGAGATAAAGTCGAACTCATCTACAAGAAAAGATTTGCTAATAAAAAATTTAATTGTTGAGCTTTGCGTAGATGCTAATTCTTTTTAAGTAAACGTGAGATGAGCTCAAATTGATCTAAATTTTTATATTGAATAGTTATTTTTCCTGAATTGTTTTTTTTGTTTTGGATAGAAACAGATAATCCTAGAATATCCTCTATCTTTTGTTGTTCATCCAAAATATTAGAGTCAATTTTTATTTGCCCTGATTTTTGTGGACCTTTTTTTTGCCTTACAAGCATCTCTACGCTTCTTGAACTTAAATTTTTTGCAACTATTTCTTCTGCAATATTAGTAGCACTTGGCAAACCAATTAAAGGTCTTGCCTGACCAGCTGTTAATGATCCCTCTTCGATTAAAGCGATCACATCTTTAGGTAAAGTTAATAACCGAAGTGTATTACTAATATGACTTCTGCTCTTAGACATAAAACGAGCAATTTTTTCATGATCATAACCAAATTCATCAGAAAGTCTTTGATAACCTTTTGCTTCCTCTATTACGTTTAAATCATCTCGCTGTATATTTTCCACTATAGCTACTTCTAAGGACTCTTTGTCATCAAGATCTAAAACAATAATTGGAACTTCATGTAATCCAGCTTGTTGAGCTGCAATCCATCGTCTTTCACCGGCTATTATCTCAAATCTTCCAGTATCAAATTTGTCTTCTCTTACTGCTATGGGTTGAATTATGCCATTTTTTTTAATTGAATTAGCTAATTCTTCTAATTTAGTCTTATCAAAATGAATTCTAGGTTGATATTTATTTGGACTTAAATCTCCAATATTTGCTGTAGATTTGTTATTTGTTAATACTGGTTCTTGAGTAGGAATTGATTTTTGGTCACCAAACAAAGCTTTTAAACCTCTGCCCAAACCTTTTTTTTTTGAAGGACTCATGCTGCGCTCTCCACTTTTGAATTTTTTCCTTGGAGAAATTCTTCTGCTAATTTAAAATAAGATCTACTTCCCAAGCAACTTTTATCATATACAACGCAAGGCAATCCATGTGATGGGGCTTCGGAAAGTCTTACATTTCTAGGTATTACGGTTTTGTAAACTTTATCTTTAAAATAACTTCTTGCTTCCGTGTCAACTTGAGATGACAATTTATTTCTTTTATCGAACATGGTAAGCAATATACCTCTCAATTTTAAATGTGGATTTAGATTTACCTTTATTCTTTCTATAGTTTTTACAAGTTGAGTTATTCCTTCAAGTGCAAAAAATTCAGTTTGTAAAGGGACCAATAATTCATTGGAGGCAACTAGAGCCATAATCGTTAATAAACTTAGAGAAGGAGGACAATCAATAAATATATGGTCGTATTCTGATAATATATTAGTGTCTTCATCCAATATTTGTTTCAGAGCAAATGCTCTATTAGAGTCGTTAGCTGTTTCAACTTCTAGCCCAGATAAATTTACATGAGAACCTATTATGTCCAAATTTTTAATTTTGGTTTTTCTTATCGAATGGTTTAAATTTATTTTTTTAATTAATAAATTATAAATATTATTTTCTTCATCGTTATTCGAACCACCCAATCCAGTTGTTGCGTTACCTTGAGGATCTAAATCTATAATCAGATTCTTGCGACCCAAAATGGACAGTGCAGTAGCCAAATTGATAACAGTGGTAGTTTTACCTACTCCGCCTTTCTGATTTATTACTGCTATGGTAGTTTTATTTTTCATTTTTCAACTTTGATAATAATTATTTTTGAATTATCATCCGTAATACTTCCTACCAACTTATAACTGTAATTTTCATCGAAAGATATGTTATTAAGTTCAAATTGCGCATTTTTTCCTTTTAAAATGATTATTTTATGGGGTTTTTTTATCGTTTCACGTGAAATTCTGATTAATGTCTCTAGTTTTTTAAAAGCTCTGCAAACTATAACATCTGATTCTATAGTTTTATTATAGACATTATCGATAATATCGTAGTTCAAATTTAGCCTATCTCTTATATTTAGCAAAAACTGCCTTTTTACAGGTGACTTCTCGTATAATTTCACGTGAAACTTGTTTTTTTCATTAAATATAGAGATAATAACTCCAGGAAAACCGGCCCCAGTACCGAAATCAGCTATTTCTTTTGCATTATGACCAAAATATTTAATTATTTGAGCTGAATCTAGGATATGTCTATGCCAAGCGGTTTTTTCTGTGCTTTTAGATATCAAATTATACTTCAGGTTATATTTTAAAAGATTTTCATGAAAAATTATAAGTTTATTTATTGAATTCTTGGAAAAAGAAAGTTTCTTTTCCAAAAATAGCAGCACTTCATCTTGACTCATTAAGCTGAGGCTTTTAATTTTAACCTTTTAAGGTGGGAGAGGATTATAATTACTGCAGCGGGAGTGACACCGTCTATTCTTAGTGCTTGACCTAAGGTACTTGGTCTTATTTTGTTTAGTTTAAACTTAACTTCATTAGAAAGACCACTTAAATTATCATATTTAAAATCATTGGGTATTCTAATACTCTCATCTTTTTTGAAAGATTTAATATCATTTGATTGACGACCTAAATATCCCAAATAGTGAGCATCTATTTCAACCTGTTTATCAAGCTGGCTGCTAAAGAAGGGTATGTTATGAAATATTTGCCTTATTTTAGCCATATTTATATTTCTCTGCCCAATAACCTCCAATGCTGATCTTTTAACTCCATCCATTGCAATTTTGATGGAATATTTCTTAGCTTCGTTTGGAGTCAAAAAATTTGCTTTTAACATTTTCGTAAGAACAAATAATTTTTTGTGCTTTTCTATAAATAGATTCTTTCGTTCTTCCCCTACTAAATTAACGTTTATTCCTAAAGATGTTAATCTTTGATCGGCGTTATCAGCTCTTAAGGTTAATCTATATTCAGCTCTGGATGTAAACATTCTGTAAGGTTCTGTAACACCTTTAGTTATCAAATCATCGATCATGACTCCAATGTATGAATTTGATCTGTCTAAAATAAATTCATTTTTATTTAAAACTTTCAATGCTGCGTTTGCTCCAGCTACCAATCCTTGAGCTGCAGCCTCTTCATAACCTGTAGTTCCATTAATTTGACCGGCTAAAAATAAAGAACGAATCTTTTTAGTTTCTAAGGTTACCTTCAGCTCTCTAGGGTCTACATAATCGTATTCTATTGCATATCCAGCTCTTTTCATCTTAACCTTCTCTAAACCCTTGATTTTAGCCAATATTTTGAGCTGTATAACTTCTGGTAATGAAGTCGATATGCCGTTTGGGTAAATAGTACTATCATTTAATCCTTCTGGCTCTAAAAAAATCTGGTGACGCTCTTTCTCTTTAAATTTGACTATCTTGTCCTCTATGGAGGGGCAATAACGTGGACCAACACCTTTAATATTCCCAGAATACATTGCGCTTCTAGAAATATTGTCACTTATTATTTTATGAACTGCATTGTTAGTGTATGTCATACCGCATTTAATTTGTTTATTATTTATTTTGTTTGTCAAAAAAGAAAAATAATAATGATCATCGTCAGCAGGCTGCATTTCTAACTCATCATAATCTATTGTTGAACCATCTAATCTTGGTGGTGTTCCAGTTTTTAATCTTCCTATTTGTATTTTGAATTTACTTAGCTGTTCACTTAAACCGGTTGATGGTTTTTCATCAAAACGACCAGCGGGTATTTGTGTTTCCCCAATGTGTATCAATCCATTTAAAAAAGTTCCCGTAGTAAGGATTAATTCTTTAGTACGTATTTCTTTACCACTTTGGCAGACGAAACCTATTACCTTATTACCCTCAAATAAGAATTTTATTACTGGATCAGCTATTACCGTTAAATTTTTATAATTTAATAATATTTTTTGCATATGCTCCTTATAAAGAGCTCTGTCAGACTGTGTTCTAGGACCTTGCACTGCTGGTCCACGACTTCTATTTAATAATCTAAATTGAATACCTGATTTATCAGCTACAACGCCCATTACACCGTCTAAAGCGTCAATTTCTCGAACTAAGTGCCCTTTTCCAAGTCCTCCAATGGCTGGATTGCATGACATTTCACCAATAGTCTCTATTTTATGCGTAAAAAGTGCTGTATTTACGCCCATTCTAGCGGATGCTGCTGCTGCCTCACATCCTGCATGGCCACCACCTATAATTACTACATCATAACTTAGTTTTGTCATAGAGAGACTGTAACGGTATGAGTTAAGAATACAAGAGGTATTTTATTTACCTATACAGAAGTCATTAAATATAGATCCAAGAATTTCTTCAACATCAACCTTACCAATTATACTACCTAAATGTCTTGTAGCCATTCTTAAATCTTCAGCAGCAAGTTCGAGATCTTTACTTTGATCTTTTTTAAGAAACTTATCTATTTCTTTTAAACATTCATTTAATTTGATCCTATGTCTTTCTCTTGTAATTAAAGCACTGTTGTTTGAAGAAAATTTATTGTTTAATCTTTCTTTTATCAAAATTATTAATTTATCTATATTTTTGTTATTTTTAATAGAGACTAAAATAGTATCTACATCGAATTTATGCTTTTGTTTATCTGAAATATCTGATTTATTCAAAATAACTATAGTATCTTTATCAATCATCTTAAGTATTTCATTATTTATTTTTTTTGAAGAATTATCAATCACCACTATATTTAAATCTGCTTCTTTTGATTTTCCTAAAGCTAGAGAAATACCTTTTTTTTCTATCTCATTTTTTGCATCTCTTATGCCAGCTGTATCTGCTAGAATTACGGGGTAACCATCTAAATTTAAATAAGTCTCTATTACATCTCTTGTCGTACCAGCTTCATCTGATACGATTGCAACTTCTCTCTTGGATAACAAATTCAATAAAGATGATTTACCTGCATTGACTTCGCCTGTGATTGAAACTCTAAAACCATCTCTTATTTTTTCTCCAATTTTGTTATCCTGAATAATTTGAGAGATTTCTCTGTGAATTTCTTTAATCGATTTATGTGCTTCCTTTAATACTTTTTCAGGTAAGTCTTCCTCTGCAAAATCAATTTTTGCTTCAATAAAAGCTAGTGATTTAATTATTTTTTCTCTCAAATCATTGTAATAATTTGAAGCATTTCCTTGAATTATCTTTACAGCTTGCTCCCTTTGTAATTCTGTTTCAGAATGAATTAAATCTCCAATGCTTTCAGCTTTTAACAAATCAATTTTATCATTTTGAAAGGCTAATTTTGTAAACTCTCCCGGTTCAGCTAACCTACAATTTTTTTCTTTCGATAAAGCTTCTAGCAGTGCATTTATAACAGCGTTACCACCATGAATTTGCAATTCTGCCAAATCTTCGCCTGTATAGCTATTAGGCCCGGGAAACCACAATAATAAAGCCTCAGGGTCAATTATTTTATCATTTTTGTAGTCATAAAATTTACAAAAATTAACTTCGTTCGATTTAATACTCTTTAATTTAGTTAGATTTTTGCAAATCTTTAAAGTTTGCTCACCAGAAATTCTAATTATAGCTATTCCAGAAGGACCTCTTCCTGATGATAAAGCATAAATATTCATTTCACTAAAAAGATAGTCCCTTATTAGAAACAATCTTACTTATTTTTTTTAGTATCTCGTTGTTACTAATATTTTTAATGATAACTTTTTTTACAGGATCGAAAATTTTATTTTGTTTAAAAAATTTATGAGTGGCATCAACACCTAAACCCATAATCATGTTTTCTGGCTTACGGCTAATAAAAAAATCGTTTAAAGCATAGCTATTTTTGATAGATATACCTAGTTCAGAATAGTGTTTAATAATTTCTTTCAATTTCTTTATATCTCTGAGAACTAGATTAAATCCCTGACCTGCTACAGGGTGAATGGTGTGTAGCCCCTCTCCAAGAATAAGAAAATTTTTCTTATGGTACTGTCTCTTCAAATCTAGAGAGATTGGATAAGTCTGAATGTTACTCATACTAATATTTTTGCGAGATTTTAATACTTCTAATATCTTAGTCTTAACTAAATCATTAATTTTTTTAAAATTATTTTCGTAAAAATTCTTTTTAAGACTCCAAACAAATGAAAACGAATCTTTAGAAAAAGGAAGAATAGCTAAAGGTCCTTCTTTTAGGAAGAACTGACTTGTATTTATATGTTTAAATTTATGTTTTACATAACCAACGATTGCTACTTCGTTATAATCTTTTTGTATTGATCTTTTTTTAATAATCTTATTATAAACACTCGATTTTCCACCTAAACAGAGTATAGTTAAATCATATTTCTTAAGCTCGTTTAAATTTTTAACTTCCTTACGAATTATCTTTATTTTTTTCTTTAAAATTTTTTTTAATAAAACATTTTTAATTTTATCGTTTTCAAACACATACATAAGATTAGAATTCTCTTCGCCAAGATTAAGAAAATTAATTTTTTCTTTGGCTGTTTCGTAAAAAAGCTCTATATTTTTTGAAGGCCAAAATAACTTACTACTAAGGTCTTTAATATTTTCATTTATAAATTTAAAGTTTAATTCTGAAATGGCTGTTGTTCTTTTGTCCTTTTTTTTTGATCCTTTCTTAGCCAATAAACTTACTTCTATCCCAGGGATTTCGTTTAGAGTTATAGCAGTCATTAAACCTGATAGACCCTCTCCAACAATGCATATTCGTTGTTTTTTCATATAAAAATTTTTAACACTTTCATAAAAATGGTAAAAAGTACGTAAAACGATTCGAAATGAATACAAACATTTTAAATAGTGTAACAAATTTTTTAAAAAAGCGAACCTTTGAATTATTAGGGTTAATCCTGATTTTTACGAGCGTTGCTCTAGCTGTTGCCTTTACTACATACTCTCCAGATGATCCCTCTTTTATCTACGGGGATAAAAACTTCGAAATTAAAAACTTTTTTGGAATTTATGGCAGTAGCATAGCAGACTTTCTGTTACAAAGTTTTGGTCTATCGTCTTTTTTATTGCTTCTAAATTTTCTATTATGGGGTCTAGAGCTCATTATAAAAAAGGAGTTAAGTAAAATAATTTTGAAATTATTTTTAGTTGTTCTTTATTTAACTTTAGGAACTGTTTTTGTTTATCTAACTTTTAATAATTCATTTTGGTTAATAGACAACGGCAACTCAGGTTTTGTAGGAGAAATAACTTACAACTTTATTTATACCTGGGCACCATGGATAAATAATAAATATTTCGTCTATATATTATTATTTTTCACTATAATTTCTTTTTCTTTTTCTGCTAACATAAGTTTTAAAAAATTAATTTTTAGTATCATATCGCTTTTTAGGAAAAAACTACCTCAAAGTGATCAATCGGATTTAAATTTTGCAAATAATGATGAGGAAAAAACTGAGGTAGTTGAGAAGCCTCAACAGTCCTTTTTATTTGGTACTGAAATAAATTCTCAAAAAGAAACAGTTGTTTCAAAAATAAAATATAAATTACCTGAAGTAAATTATTTAGAAAAAAATTTAACTAAGCTAAGTGCATCTGATGCAAACAAAAATCGACCAGACGCACAATTCATGGAAAAGATTTTATTGGACTTTGGCATAGATGGTAAAATCAAAACAATTAATAATGGTCCAGTTGTCAGTTTATATGAATTTGAACCAGCACCAGGTGTAAAAGTTTCTAAGATTATTAATCTATCCGAAGACCTTGCAAGAAACACTAGCTCTACATCTGCTAGGGTTTCTGTAATACCTGGAAAAAATACTGTTGGGATAGAAATTCCAAATGAGGAAAGGGAAAGCGTAATTTTAAGAGAGATCATCTCTAACGAAAAATTTCAAAAAAAAGATATTAAGCTTCCAATAGCTCTAGGAAAAAGTATTTCTGGGGTACCAATTATTGGTGACTTAACATCAATGCCTCATCTTCTAATTGCTGGAACTACTGGTTCTGGAAAATCAGTATGTATTAATACGATTATTGTTTCTTTGCTTTACAAATTAAATCCAGATCTATGTAAATTTATTTTAATTGATCCTAAAATGTTAGAACTTTCTACATACGAAGGGATTCCTCATCTTCTTACTCCAGTAATCACCGATGCCAAAAAAGCAACTTCGGCTCTTTCTTGGACGGTTAAAGAGATGAATAGTAGATACAAATTAATGAGCAAAGTAGGTGTAAGAAACATAGATGGTTACAACGCAAAACATAAACTTAAGATGCCCTACATTGTAGTAGTCGTTGACGAAATGTCAGATTTAATGCTTGTAGCAGGAAAAGAAATTGAAAATTATATTCAAAAATTATCTCAAATGGCAAGAGCTGCAGGAATTCATATTATCATGGCAACACAAAGACCAAGCGTTGATGTGATAACAGGTACAATTAAAGCAAATTTTCCAACAAGAATATCCTTTCAAGTAAGTTCTAAAATTGATAGTAGAACCATTTTAGGAGAACAGGGTGCGGAACAACTACTAGGAAAGGGGGATATGTTATTTATGTCTTCAGCTAATAGAATTATTAGAATACATGGTCCTTATGTTTCTGAACAAGAAATCGAGAATATTACTAATTCATTAAGAGCTCAAGGAAAACCAGATTATATGGAAGAAATTACTTCCCAAGAGACAATAGAAAGCTCGTTAACTCCTGGTAGCGAAGGGGATGAAGACGAACTATTCAATAAAGCTGTAGAAATTATTAAAAGTGAAGGGAAAGCTTCTACAAGTTTTTTACAGAGAAAGTTACAAATCGGATACAATAGAGCTGCTAGAATTATTGATATGATGGAAGAAAAAGGAATTGTCAGTAAAGCAAATCATGTTGGTAAACGTGAAGTTCTTTAAAAAAATATTTTTAGTCTCAGTTTTACTTTTAGTACCAACCAGTCTATCTGCTAACGAAAAAAATCAGATAATTTCTAAACTAAATAACTTAGATACTTTAGAATTTACTTTTGATCAATTAATTAACGAGAAAAGTGAAAAAGGTAGTTGTCTTTTAGAATTTCCAGGGAAATTAAAATGTAATTACTTTGATGATAAGGAAAAAGAATTAATTATAAATAATAAAAGATTAGCAATAACGCAAAAAAGATATAATAAAACTTATCATTATCCAATTTCAAAATCTCCTTTCTTAAATATTTTATATAAAGATAAACTTCTAGAAATCATACGATCAGGTGAACTAGAGTTAGAAGATCAAATAATAAAACTTATTTATTTTAATGATAGTGAAATAGTAGTTTTTTTTGATAGAAAAAGTCTAGATATGAAAGGTTGGCAAATTAAAGATCAATATAACAATAATATAAATTTCTCTCTAAAGATTGTTGCTAAAAATGATATCTTTAAAAAAGGCACATTCGAAGTCCCTGAAATCAATTAAGCTACAAAATCGATTTCTTCTTCTTTAAAAATTTCAAAACCTTTTGATTTATAGTTTTGTAAAGCATGTTTATGATCTAAGCTACAAGTATGAACCCACATTCTTTCTGGATTTTTTCTGGATGCACTGGCAATAGCATGACTAGCAAGTGTCGATCCAAGTTTTAATCCTCTAAATTCTCTTAATACTCCTAGGTTGATAAGCTCTACTTCATTTGAGTCGGGATGATATTCTTGCTCATAATATCCTACTAGATCCTCACCCTTTTTGAGAACATGCGTCTCTAAATTTTTATTCGTAACATATTTTACCCACTCGCTGTCTGACCATAGCAATCTATCTCTCCAATAATGATCTATCCCTATTTGCTTATAAAAAAATTTATTTAAATGAAAATTATTTTTATCATCTAAGATAATCTTAAAATTTTCTGGAAGATTTAAATCAACTGTTTTTGAAAAATCTTTTATTTCTAAAAAATATCTTTTTACTCTAGAAACCATTAAACAACCATTTTTCCGATCTTTTCTCCTGCAAAAATATGAAAATGTAAATGAGGAACTTCCTGTCCTCCATCGCTACCAATATTAGTTAAAGCCCTGTAACCTTTCTCTTTTACACCCATTAAATTGGCGACATACGTCACTGCTTTATTTAACTCCACAATCTCTTTATCTGATGCTTTATTATTAAAGTCATCAAGATCTACGTATTCACCCTTAGGAATAATTAAGACATGTACTTTCTTTTGAGGATTAATATCGTGAAAAGCTAAAACATGCTCATTTTCATAAACCTTCTTACAAGGAATTTCTCCTCTAAGAATTTTAGCAAATATGTTGTTCTTATCGTAGCTCATTTCTGTCTTTTCTTAAGTTCATTCATCACATCTTCAATTTTAATATTATTAGCCTCTAAATAAACCATCAAATGATAAATAACATCTGCAGCTTCGTGTATCTTATTTGAATTTTTTTCCACGGATTCTATTAATTCATCTATTTCTTCTTTTACTTTTGCAACACTCAAGTCTCTATCGTTAAGAAGTTTATTTGTATAAGATTTATCAGAAGAAGAATTTTTTCTCTCTCTGATTGTTTTGATTAGTTCTTCTAAGTTTTCAAACATTTTATAACCTTACCGATACATTTTTAGAATTCAAATATTCTTTAGCATCTTTAATTTTATAT
>MDSV01062637.1_pt1 | contig 19205 bp, 15 predicted proteins | sample 810851 | NCBI WGS metagenome assembly MDSV01 (sample SAMN05326640, study PRJNA326480) | marine metagenome | isolation source: seawater | place: Atlantic Ocean: North East | collected 2012 | reverse complement strand
GTTATTAGAATCATCATAACTCAAAGTGATAAAATAAGTATCTTGGGCTGAACCTAAATTGGTAATTTCAAAAGTATAGTCAACGCTACTTAGAGGTCCTGCAGCAATATTGCTTGAGACTGAATTAACAGTCAAACCTACACTATCTGCAATTTGTAACTCCAAACTAAGAGAAGCGGAGGTTTCGGTTGATGTGTAAGAAACCGTAATTGGGTGGGACCCCGATTCAGAGGTTGAAATCATACTCAAAGTCATGTTAATGGTAATTGACTGCCCAGAATCTAGAACAGTGCTTGTCGGATTGAATGAAACTTGAGCGCCAGTAGGTAAACCTGCAACGCTTGCGGTTAAATTGAGTTCTTTAGTACCATCATTGGAAAGTTCAAGTTCTACTGAAACAGTTTGTCCTGGCATAACCGAGACTCTCCCATCAAGTGGTCCTGTCAAGGAAATTGAAGGCACTGGTGCGACATTCACATTCATTGTAACATCGCTAGTAACTCCGCTGTAAGTGACACTGAAAGACTGACTATAGTTTCCAACCAAACCACTTTCAGCATCGGTAGTTAGAGACCAGATGCCAACAGAACCTGAACTAACTGTTACGCCAGTTGAGGAGGTTAAACTTGTCAACAAACCATTTGAAGAACCAATATCAAGGAAGAATTCAACTTCTTCACTACCTGTATTATTCAATCGAATCTCATATGCTGAAGCAGAACCAGGGGTGACGCTAATACCACCTTCTGGAACTGTTAATTCAAATTCGACTTTCTCATCAATTCCAATAGTGAAATCGAAATCTTGTGGAGAATATTGTTGCTCTCCAAATGAAGCAGAACCTCCAAGTCTAGCCACACATTCATCGCTACTGGTGGATGTAGAATCCACAATAACTTGAACTCCTACGTCAACAACATCATCGGGTGCAAAATTATTGGACGATGCTGTCAATAAAGAGATATTACAAGGCCCACTAATCAATTCAATAGTCCAATCCATGTCCAATTCAGCATTTCCTAAATTAGTGACTTGAACAGTCGTATCGGTTGTTTGACCTGGTATGAAATCCGCATCTTGGTCAAGGAATACAGCATCGATATTGTTTTCGGCTACCACTTCAATAACCATTGTCGAGTAACTGGAGACATTTCCTTTAGTGGAAGCAGAGTACAGATTGAATCCATAGAAACCGGGTGTTGCATCGCTAGGAACTGAAACCTGCAAAGTGACCTGTTGATGTGATGCTGCGGGGACATCAGTTAGCTCAGAATCATCGAATAGAAGATTCCATCCTGCTGGTATAGACCTTGTAGATTGACTAGTTGGATTAATAGAGGTGCCAGAAGTTTCTTGCCAAGGATAAGTCAGATGTGATGTTTCATTGAATACTGTTGCTGCTGCTGCCTGTTGTAACTCAAGTTTCAAAGATGCTGATAATGCCACTGTATCATTAGATCCTACTGGACTTTCACCAATCATCGAAGCATAAAGAACACACGCAGCAAGATAACTTCCAGAAAGCGATGGATGACTTCCATCCGCTGTGTAAAGATCAAAGAAAGTATTTCCAGACATTACTGGGTCGATACCCGTCAAATTTATTTTATCGTGAATATGCTTGTAAGCAAGACCAACTGGTGCAATCCAAACATCTCTGGTTGGTGTTGACATATTATCTCTGTAGTCGATATAACCACTTTCAAGGCGGTCCTGCATCATAGTGAAGTTAGTATAAATTGTAGGATTATTTAGGTCACCACTTCTTCTACCCCATGTCATCATTAGCATAGCCTCAGAGCCTTCATCTTCAATCGCTCCAGCCATGTTGACTGCACCATTCATACTAGAAATCCAATTTGGAGATGTACGGTCATATCCTGGTGTTTGACTTTGGTCTTGAAGTACAACATAGTCCCAATCAATATTAGCGTCTCGTAAAGTTGTATTCCAACTATCACCAGAGGCATTGACTCTCGGCCAATGTTCAATAAACCTCATCCCTCCTCCAGTTAGTGCTTCGGAATTATTACTCTCTCCAGTCACGTTGAACATATTGTGTAGAATATTTTCAAGTCCTTGTGTGCTGACGTAACTATTACCATACATCAAGATATTAGAGGGATAAGAAATACTTGAGTTAGACTGATTGCCTGTACCGTTCCCTGTACTATTGCCAGTTCCATTACCTGTACCGTTCCCTGTACCATTACCAGTGCCGTTTCCTGTTCCATTGGTAAAATTAGACCAGAAAGTAGCAAGGTCTGGCTCGGAGTCGACATTTAGTAGGATTGTGTCTTCTACATTGCCATCATTCCAAATGTCGACGGTGTAATTCATCGAAGTCCCTGCATCCATCTGCTGGAGTGGGCCATTCATTGAAGAGAAAGAAACCGAGGTATCATATGAAGGTTCGACTGATGCATGAACTGTGATTTCAGAAGATACTCCCGCATCAGGCTCGGTTACAATGATGTCAAAAGAACCGCTGTCAGATGGTGTTGCGCCGGCATCTAATCTGATTACTAGTGTCGTATCAGCAGAAAAAGTTGGCAATACATTATCTACGGTTTCATTGATTGAAGTGACATTCCACACACTTGGGAGATTGGATAAATCCAAGCTAATTTCATATGACTCAATGGAAGTTCCATTATTATCGATGGTTAAAGTCAAATTATCAGAATAGCCATCTTGGAGGACGATATGAGAATTATCAACTGAAAGAAGTATTGACGGGTGTGCTGAAGCAATATGGACCATCGGAGATATACTTGCAAGAAGTAAAATCGCGACAAAAGTTAGCGCTCGACCTGCATTATTCGACATAAGACCCAGTCAAGCCAGTAGCACATCCCTCTTGAGTGAATCGGATATAAGCATAAAATTTTGATTGATTTTCATTATCCTTGCTTAAGAGATGAAATACGACCTTGGTCTAGATTTTCCCAAGGGAATTCACCTGATTCACCCACATTTCTACCGAAGTGTCCACCGGCAGCAGTAACCGAGTAAATTGGCCTCTGAAGATTTAGATCACGAGAAATGGCTCCTGGTCTAAAATCAAATGTATCATTCACTCTACGAGCAATTTCCATTTCTGATTCAGTCGATGTCCCAAAGGTCTCAACTCTTACACTTACAGGTTCAGCGACACCGATAACATATGCTAATTGAATTTCACATCTATCTGCAAGACCTGCAGCAACTACGTGCTTAGCAGCCCATCTTGAAGCATATGCAGCAGAACGATCGACTTTAGATGGGTCTTTACCGGAAAATGCTCCGCCACCGTGTCGACCCATTCCGCCATAGGTGTCAACAATTATTTTACGGCCTGTCAAACCTGCATCCGCATAAGGACCTCCAGGGTCTGCAAATCTACCAGTTCCGTTAACTACTAACTTGTAATCATTGTTTAGTAGTTCAGCAGGTATCGAATGTTCAACTACATGTTCTCTAATCTGTTCTCTAACATATTCTAGTTCTTTCTCTTCTGAACCATTAAATTGATCTTTCAATTTATCGTCATGTTGAATTGCAATTACAACTGTATGAACCCTAGAGATTGAACCATCCGAATTGTATTCAACAGTTACCTGTGATTTACCATCAGGCCTTGTCCAAGGAAGTGTCCCATCTTCTCTAACTGTGGTTAAACGTCGAGTTAGTCTTTGTGAAAGGGCTGCTGCTAACGGGAAGTAACGGCCTTTTAGTCCATCGTAACCTTCTGTCTCATTACAAGCATAACCAAACATCATTCCTTGGTCTCCTGCACCTTGGTCTAAACCATCTTTATTGACGCCTTGAGCGATATTTGCTGATTGGGTAGTTATGTGAACTTGAACATCACAAAACTCTGGACTGGTTGCATCCATGCCTATTCCATGGGAAACATAACCAATTGCAGCTCCTGCTTTACGAGCAACTGATTCATAATCAGGTGCAGCGCCATTAAGAGATACTTCTCCTGCAAGGACTATCAAGCCTTTTTCTTCTTTACCCTTTACACATGTCTCTACAGCCACTCTAGCATTTGAATCAACACTTAGACAAGCATCAACAATAGCGTCAGATATAGCATCGCAAAGTTTGTCAGGGTGTCCGCTGGTAACCGATTCTGATGAAAATAGTACATTCGTCATGGTTAGCCCGCTTTGTCAACCATTTATGAATAAATCGCATCTTTAATGATAAAATTATTCTTAAGAGTAATAAAAGGCTCAAAGTTTCCTCTTCCGTCTTACAAAATCAGAGTATTTTGAAACGAATGCTTGATGTTCTAAACCACCTCCGCCCGAATATGGCCACTTATGTTGCAACCGCATACAGAACACACACGCTAGGTGAAATTCAATCCAATGGTGCTGAACTTGTTGGAAAAGAAGTCACAGTTGCTGGATTCATGGAAGCAAATCGTGGAAAGGGAGCCATATGTTTTGTTGACCTAAGAGATGGAACCGGAAAAACTCAGATATTTCTCAAGGCCGATAATATAGGAGAAGAATCTCTTGATATGGTTCAAAGAATGACTAGAGAATCTACATTGCAATTCACAGGTACTGTCTCTGAAAAAAGGCCACCTAAAACCAAGGAAGGTGAACCCGTCCCTCCTCCTGCATACGAAGTTGTAGCTAGTTCTGTAACAGTCGTAGCCAAAGCTGAAGCCCCATTACCATTAGGTGTAACTGACACTGTGCATGTTGCATTAGACACAAGACTCGACAATAGATTCTTGGATTTGAGAAGAGCCCATGTCGCTGCAATGTTTAGACTTAGAGGCAAGATTCTACAATATGGAAGAGAGGCTTTAATCAATGAAGGTTTCTTTGAAACACACACTCCAAAGATTGTGGCTACTGCTACTGAAGGAGGAACTGATCTCTTCCCAATGCAATATTTTGATATTCCTGCATACCTAAATCAATCTCCTCAACTATTCAAACAATTATGTATGTCTGGAGGTCTTGAGAGAGTATTTGAGGTTGGACCTGCATTTAGAGCCGAAAAGCACGACACATATCGCCACCTAAACGAATTTATTTCTTTTGATATCGAATGTTCATGGGCAACTGATGATGATGTCATGGGTGTGTTGGAAAGAATGATTCATCACATGTGGGATTCTGTATCTAAAGACGAAGAATCACAAAAGCACATTGACACAATCAACCAATATCGTGCGACTCAAGGAGAGGAACCTGTAGAAGTTATTGTTCCTGAATTGCCATTCCCAAGAGTGTCTTACTGCGATGCGATTGACATTATCAAGAAAAAGGGTGGTGAAATCGAATGGGGCGATGACATCGATGCTGAAAATTCAGACTTACTAGCAGAGGATTTACCTCAATTCTATTTCTTGCCTCAATGGCCAATGGACCTCAAACCATTCTACATACACCATGTAGAGGGTGAAATGGGTTCAACTGGTAAGCAACTCAGCCGTGGTTTTGACTTGAACTTTGGCAGAGATGAATTGACATCTGGTGGGCAAAGAGAACATAGAATGGATGTCCTCATCGAGAACCTAAAAGATATGGACCTTGATCCTGTAGAATTCGAGTTTTACGTCGCAGGATTTAGGCACGGTGTTCCCCCTCACGCAGGATGGGGTCTTGGAGTAGAGAGAATCTTGATGAAGCTCACAGGGGCAAAGAATGTACGTGAAACTGTTTTATTCCCTAGAGACAGAAAGAGAGTTAGCCCTTAGATTACTTCATACGATGTCTAATGGTGAATCTCTAGAAGTGAAACGTGCAACGCTTCCATCTTTTGAAATTACAAACTTTTCAAAATTCCAGCGTATATCACCAGTATGTCCGTCGGAACCCACCGATTGACTTAGTTCAGTAAATAATGGATGTTGATTTTCGCCCTTTACCTCAAGTTTTGCCATCAAAGGAAAATCTACGTTGTACTGCTTGGATGTGAAATCACATATCTCTTGGTGAGTACCCGGTTCTTGGCCACCAAATTGGTTGCAGGGAAAACCTACTACAGTAATTCCATCCTGTGTTGATTTTTCTTGAAGTTGTTCATATTGACGAGTAAATCCACATGCACTTGCGACATTTACTACCAACCAATGTTCGGTATTTGACTCCCCTAAATCTCGTAGAGTAGTTTTTTGTCCATTCATCATATCAAATTCAATATCTAAAGGATTGCCCATAATTGCCCGAGAACATCCTACTCTTCAATATGTTAGTTACAAGCCGTAGAGTAAGTGTGATAGACATCAACCATTAGGATTTGATATGGCCGTTGACCGTATGCAGTGGGGTGCCGAATCTTGGCAATACGCTGACTTGTATATGCCTGATGACCCATCGCCATACCAAAAAGACGTAGGAATTCCGTGTATTATGCTTATACACGGTGGATTTTGGAAAGAGAAATACGATTCGGAATTGATGAAACCTATCGCCGAAGATTTGGCTGAAGCAGGTGTTGCTGCATGGAATATTGAATTCAAAAGATGGAGTGATGATGAAGATGGAGTTTGGATGGATACGCTTTCTGATGTCATGAGAGCATGGGGCCAACTAGCTCTTTTACCTGGAATTGACATTACTCGTTCCATGGTCATGGGGCATTCTGCTGGTGGACAATTGGCACTAATTCTTGCTTCAAAGGCCGAAAGAAAACCATGGTTAGCAATTGCTCAAGCACCTATCACTGACTTGATTGGTTCAGACCATGCTAAATTATCTGATGATGGCGACGCTGTGCGAAGATGGCTTGGTTGCACTCCTGAAGAAAATCCAGAACTTTGGTCTCAACTTAATCCGGTTGACAATCCACCTATATCACCCGTATTGATCATTCATGGTGAACAAGATGATGAAGTACCACATGAACAATCTGAAACTTATGCTAGAGTGATGAAAGCAAAAGGTGCAGATGTCCAGAAGTTATGGCTACCTGGAGACCATTTCTCAATTATCGATGTAGCAAGTGATGATTGGCTAGTGCAACTGAATACAATACTTGATTGGCTTTAATGCGAATACCTATGACCGAAGACCTCTTGGATGACGACATGGAACTACTAGGCTCTGATTTCCCATACTCAGAAAATTCCTTGGCTGGAAGACATGCAATGGTCTGTGGAGCAAGTCGAGGGATTGGTGCGGCAACAGCCAAAATGCTCGCTAAGGCTGGAGCGAATGTTACAATTTGTTCGAGAAATCAAAGCGTTCTAGAAGAACTAAAAATTGAACTAACTGAACTTGGAACTGGAACTCATCAAGTATGCGTGGTTGACCTTGAGGATACTCAATCTCTGGACTCAAAGGTTCAAACAATAATTGCCGGAAACGGCCCTGTCCACATACTGGTCAATAATGCCGGAGGCCCTCCTGGTGGGCCACTAATCAATAATGAAATAGAAGATTTCGAAGCACCTTTCAAAAGACATCTTCACGCATCTCACACCTTGGTTCAATTATTGGCTCCGCAAATGAAAGAAGAGAAATTTGGCAGAATTATCCAAATTATTTCTACCTCGGTTAAAGAACCAATTCCAAACATTGGTCTTTCCAATACTTTGAGAGGTGCTATGGCCTCTTGGGCTAAATCATTATCACGTGAACTAGACCCTTGTATTACTATCAACAATGTTTTACCGGGTTTTACAGATACCGAAAGATTAGGTAGTTTAGCAGATTCAATAAATCAGAGAACTGGTAAAAGTCAAGAAGAGATTCACAAATCGTGGATTGAACAAGTTCCTATTGGTCGATTGATCGACCCACTAGAAACCGCCTCTGCAATTCTTTTCCTATCTCTTCCAGCCTCTGGAGGAATTAGAGGAGTCTCACTAGCGGTTGATGGCGGAAGACTACGCGGCATCTAATCAGCGATATATATCGAACCAAACCGGATAATGGTCAGATACATTCGATGTGCTGAATGATGAAGTGTCAACGCCCCAAGTTCCAACTAAACGTCCGCTTAGTTCACCAGTTGTCACAATTCTGTCATAAGCACAATCTGTTGAAGAAACCGTAGTATCGGCTGAGTCTGGAACCAGCCAAGTATAGTTAGAATTTCTCATTGGAGATGACCATAATTCTTCAGAGGATGCATAACTACATCCTGCATTATAATCACCCAGAATCACTATATCTGGTTCTTGCGGATGTTCTGCTTGATAATCTTGAACCACTGTATGTAGAGCATTAATTTCTTCCATCGCGGATGCTGGTTTGGTGTGAATTGTAATTAGAGTAAAATCAAATCCCGAGGAATTGCCACTTGCATTCAATAATTCAAAACTTCCCAAGTAAGGTTCTTTTTGAAATAAATCATTTTCAGAATCATTGTACAATGAGCCATTTATCGGAGAGAATACCGTTGTGTTGTAATAATATGCATATTGCTCTTGATAAGTATCATCTTCTTGCTGACCACTTCTTTCACTTAGTAACATATCCCAAGTATCATTGGAGCGATTATTTATTTGCTCAAGAAAATCATAAGGCACTGTTTGATCGATATCTCGGATTTCTTGAACCGACACCAAATCATATTGAAGAACAGTATCGACCAACACGCTAACTACCTCGGGTTTACTCATTTTTGTTTCACCAAAAACTTTGATGTTGAATGTAGCAATTCGTGCGACTTCTGAGCGATTTAATTGAGGTATTTCTCTCGCTTCGGTTTCATTTTCATCATCATCTTGTTGCTCATCACTATCAGTTTCGACAAAAACAAAAACTGTGTTTTCTTCTTTGTGGATAAGAAGATGGATTGTCATCGGCGCCAAAATCAAAATGGCTACCAAACTCAATGCTTGTAGGTAACCTTCCATAGAAGCCATAGAGTTACGGGGAATTTACATTGTTATCAATCTTGTTTCAAAATTATACCAATGCATAGGTTATTGACGCGCGGGTTCTAGGCTCGGATATGTCCGGAGAGGTGAGCCCAGAACAGGCTCGTAAAATTCTTGATATGCTTACTGAGGGAGAGGCTCTTGATAACGTCAATACATCACTTGCATTACGACTTGTCCCGATTGCTGAAGAACTCGACGATGGGGAATTGGTTGGTAGATTATTGGAACATGCATTAAACGTTAGTCAAGACGAAATCGAAAAGGGCTGGGCTAATTTTGAGATTTTGAAACTTAATCAATCACCGATTGAAGAATTTGCTAAGTTGTCATCTCAAATTGAAACTCTAGTCGATGGTAGTTCACTTTCTGCTGCAATTATGCATCACTTAGGATTGATGTATCTAGCATTAGACAACTTTAGCGAAGCTAAACTGTTTACTAACCGCTCTTTAAGGATTAGAGAATCTAATGAGGATGAGGAAGGAATTGTATATGGATTGGCACTTCTCGAAGCATGCTGCAAGAGGGAAAATTTGAATGATGAAGCGATAATACATGGAACCAGAAGATTAGAGATTCTAATGAAACTTGGAGACCTTGAAGGACAGATGGAAGCAATGAGCGACCTAGCACATACGCAAGCGACTATCGGTTCTTTCGATGCTGCTCAAGACTTATACAACCAATCTCTAAAACTCTCCAATGAACTTGAAGATGTTTCAGGTCAATTGGTTGCGAGATGGGGCTTAGCAGATATTGCAGAAATTAGTGAAGATTATCAAACTGCGATGTTACTACTTTCTGATTCTCTTCATTCCTTCATCGCACTAGGAATCCCTGCGCCACCGCAGGTTCGCGACAGAATCGAGGCTCTTGCTAATCTTGAACAGCCCCCCGAAAAAAAGAAATGAAAATAATTTAGTCCACAAAGTTATGATATGAAAGCGACTGGCAGGAACGGTGATAGAGTATGGAACACGATATTTTCTTCTCCATAAGTCAAACACCAGACTCTAATGGACAGATTCCAAGTGAGTCAGAAATGTTCTCAAATTATTTTGAACAACTTCAACATGCCGATAAACTAGGGTTTGGAACAGGTTGGATCGCTCAAGCCCATCTTTCAACTGAAACGCAAAAATCCAATTCTAAACCAGTAGTCCCTCACTGGCAAGGTGAAGTAGGCCTATGTACGGATTTCCCACAACTGGCAATGGAGAGTTTTCGTAAAACAAATAATATCAATATAGGCTCTGCAGTGATTAGTATTTTAGCTAGTGGAGGGCCAATAGCTCAGGCTGAGAGAATCGCAAATACTGTTCAGTTTCTGTCGATGATGGATGAGAAAAGAAAACTCAACATTGGATTTAGTGCTGGAAGATTTGAATTTATGGCTAGACCATATGGCATAACTCCTAGAAATCTCTATGAAGAGATGGCTTGGCCAGCATTGAGAGGACAAATATTCATGGAAGCGAGTGAAATTTTCCTAAGACTTCTTCGCGGAGATACAATCAGTAGCGATGATATTCGTGAAACAATTCTTACTCGTGAGAACTTTCGCTCAGATGAAGATTGGTTGAAAGTGCAAGTTGCATACTTTGCAGAAACAAAATTGGAGAAAGTACCTGAAAGTATCACTATTCCAAATCGATATGTTTTCGAAGACATATCAATAGTGCCTAAAGAATGGAATCGAGAGCAATTAGAATTAGTTGCTGGAACACATGACCCTAAGACACAGGAGTTTGTCAATCAATTCTTACCCGTCAAAGTGTTTAACCTGTCGATAACTTCACCAGAGGTAATCGATGATACACACCTAAGGATGTCCAAAAACTTCCACAAAGACGGTGGAGAATGGCAACGTAGAGATATGCCAAGAACTAGTTTCGTTTTCATTAATGATGAAGAAGGATTGACTCCCTCACAACAAAGTGATGCAGCGAAAGTTGAAGCATCTAATGCTTTGGAAGCATATTGGAATGCTTTGGAAGGCACAATAGACCCAGGAAAAGTTGCTCGAGCAACAAATAACGCATTGATTGGAAATGTCGAGGAAGTAGCAAATCAAATGGTAGAAAGATTCCATTCCGAAGATAGAATAATGGCTTGGTTTGATTTCTTCAATCATGATTCTAAGAGAGTTTGCCGGAATATGAGTGCTTATATGAACAAAGTTGCACCATTAGTCGAGAAGATACTGGAGGAACAATGATGTCTGATAATACGATTCCTTCTGCAGTTGTAGATGGCAAGCCAGGAAGTTCTATGTATCCAAATTCCTCTCTAGGAGAGAATATCGAAGGTATACCAACTGGTCGAGAAGTTGCTTGGGAGCCATTGGTTGATTATCGTAGAAATGGTGTGTCTGAAACCACAATCCACGGTGCTGTGGCTTGGTCACATGGCGATGAAGTCATCCATTCATTTGGTGGAAATGTATTGTGTTATGGACGCTCGATGATGAAACCATTTATGCTCAAAGCTTTCACAAAGGAATTAGAAGATACCTCATGGGAACAGAAAGCAATTTCTGTTGCTTCACATAACGGTGATACCGAACACGTGGCAGCAGCACAGTCATTACTTTCAGAGCCTGAATGGCCATTGATGCTGACACCTTTGGATGTACCATTGATTCAGTTTGGACGTCAGGTAAGAAGACCAAGAAGATGGTATCATACATGCTCAGGCGAACACGCTGCAATCCTCTATGGATGCCGTCAAAAAGGTTGGAATAGAGCAGGATATACACTGCCAACCCATGAAGTATTCAAGGCATATATGACACAAATACGAACCTATTTGGGAGAAGATTGGACACCACTACGAGTTGCAAAAGATGGTTGTGGACTGCCTACAGTTTCCAACACTGTTGCAGAACTCGCACAAATTTATGCAGGCCTTGTACGCGACAAAGATGATGATTGGATCTGGGAATCTATGATTAGAAACCCTGACCTTGTAGGCGGATTTAATCGTCTAGACTCGACTATATTGAAAGCCGGTGAAGGTAAAGTAATCGCAAAGGAAGGAGCTGATGGTCTTCTTGGATTGGCTATTGAACATCCTGATTATCCAAAGGGCCTAGGAGTTGTTGTCAAAATTGCTCATGGTTGGAACTCACAAGCAACTTGGTATATTGCAAGAGCAGTACTTGGGGTTCTAGGAATCAAACTACGAAATCCATACCCTCTAAATCGTCAAAAAGCATTTATCGTACCAGGAATCGTTCCAGAGAAATACCTAGAGAAACTACAAACCATTGACACTTGGGATGAATGGGACCCTGATACGGACCGCTGGTCATTTGATATCGAGGCATAGATATGGATAAGATTGAGAACTTCATTGATGGTGAATTCTTATTATCTTCTAGCGGCCAATTTATCGACAACATAAATCCAGCAACAGGACAGTTAATCGGTAAGATTACCAATTCAAATAGCCAAGATATTCAAAATGCTGTCAATGCGGCAAATAGGGCATTGAAATCATGGAGTAGTTTGAAAATTGTTGAAAGAATTGCTTGGCTTAACAAAATTGCTGATGCCCTGGAATCGAAAAAAGAATTAATCGCTCAAACCGAAAGTATGGACACGGGTAAACCTATCTCTTTAGCAAGAAGAGTTGATGCCAATCGTTCAATCACCAACTTTCGCTTCTTTGCAGAATTTGCTGCTAAACAAAATGATATGCAGTTTGATATGGATGATGCGATAAATTATGTCCATAGAAAACCTATTGGCGTTGTAGGACTTATCACTCCATGGAACTTACCGTTGTATCTTCTTACTTGGAAAATAGCTCCTGCCTTGGTGATGGGTAATACAATAGTTGCCAAACCTAGTGAACTTACTCCATTAACTGCTAACTTATTTGCTAGCATACTGCAAGAAATTGATTTCCCTAAAGGCGTATTCAACATTGTTCATGGATTAGGGCCAAGTGCAGGCCAACCTATATTGGAACACCCTGAAATCAAGGCAATTTCATTTACAGGAGGGACTGAAACTGGTCGAATTGTAGCAAAAACTGCTGCACCATTATTCAAAAAATTATCACTTGAGTTAGGCGGTAAGAATGCCACCATCATACTTGATGATGCGGACTTACCTACAGCGGCTAAAGGGGCTGCAAAGGCTGGTTTTACTAATTCTGGGCAAGTTTGCTTATGTGGTTCTAGAATATTAGTAGACCAATCCATAGCAGCAGAGTTTACTGATTTATTACTCAAAGAAGTTAATTCAATAAAACTAGGTGACCCTCAAAATGAAGAAACTGAAATGGGCTCTGTCATCTCCATGCAGCACCTAGAGAAAGTAGAATCATATGTTGAACTGGCAAAACAGGAAGGAGGTTCTATCCTTACAGGTGGAAAACGAGCATCTCTGACAAGTCAACAAAATGCTGATGGAGCATTCCTTGAGCCTACTGTTATTGGTGGATTGGATATAAATTCAAGAACTGCGACTGAGGAAATTTTTGGTCCAGTTATAACATTACATACTTTCGAAAATCAAGAACAAGCCATTGAAATGACTAATTCCACTGAATATGGACTCGCTGGTTCAGTATGGACCACAGATCTAGAGCGTGGGCGAAATTTTGCCGAAAAAATAGAAACTGGTATAATGTGGGTTAATACTTGGCTTCATAGAGATTTGAGAACACCATTTGGTGGCGTTAAGAATTCAGGAGTTGGTAGAGAAGGAGGCCAGTGGTCTCTTTCATTCTTTTCTGAAATGACCAACATATGTGTAAAACAAGATTGAACACAACTTGAAAAGTAAATCGTATAATCGGATGATATGACTGGTAAGGATACTCTCCCATTATTTGTTTTACCAATGGTTCTTTTACCAGGTGAAATACAACAATTACGTATTTTTGAACCGAGATATCGACAAATGTTAGATGACTGTCTACTCGATGGGAAATCCTTTGGTTTGGTATGTGATGATAATGAGGAAAAAATCAATGGTTGGAATGGTCCTAAGGAATTTGGATGTGAAGCTGAAATAATTCATCATGAAACAATGGGAAGTAATCACTTTGTAGAAATAATTGGGACTCGGAAGTTCAAGATCAAACAAGTAATTGAACCTGCATTACCTCCATTTTCAGACCCGAGTATGTCAGAATTAATGCCTGAAGTTGGAATTTACCCAGACCTTGATACAATCTTAGAAAAAATCCCTGAGGATAGTGAATATCAGAAATTATATCTTGCTGCCGAAGTTGATTTTCAAGAGAATGAAAATCAAATATCTGATGAACAATTAGAGGAATTGACATCTGCACTGAAATCAGTAATCAAAACTATTGGTAACAACATAAATATCGACCAAGACATACTCGATGAATGGGTCGAAAGTCGTATCGAAATGATAGTTAAGAAAAATGAAGATACCCTCTATTCAATCGCTGCCATGACTATTAGTGGATTAGAGCAAAAGTATGACATTCTAAGTAAATCCAACAGTGATGAAATTTATGAAGAAATCATGACTAATCTAACGAAAATCGTTTAATTCAATCGAATTATATTGTCCGAGGGTTTCAAATCACTTCGCTATGTGGACGTTCTATGTCCGTTCATGGAAAAGCAAGGAAGGTTACCACCCACACTTTGCAAGAAATGAAGAGAGCAGGTGAAAAAATCACTATGCTAACCGCATATGACTTTTCATTGGCTAAGTTAGTCGATAATGCCGGTGTCGATGTCATATTAGTTGGAGATTCGGCATCCAATGTAATGGCTGGTCAAGTCACCACAGTTCCAATGACCCTCGACCATATGATTTACCACGCACAATGTGTCAAACGAGCAGTCGACCGTGCATTGATAGTTGTTGACATGCCATTTGGAACTTACCAAGGAAACTCGGCAATTGCATTAGAATCTGCAATTAGGATAATGAAAGAGGCAGAAGGACATGCTGTCAAGTTAGAAGGGGGAGCGGAAATTGTCGAATCCATTCAAAGAATTCTCACCGCAGGTATTCCGGTAATGGGCCACTTGGGACTAACTCCACAATCAATTTACAAATTTGGAACATATACAGTAAGAGCAAAAGAAGATGAGGAGGCAGAGAAATTAATTCAAGATGCAAAAATCCTCGAAGAGGCTGGATGCTTTGGAATAGTTTTAGAGAAAATCCCTAGAGACCTTGCTAAAAGAGTGAGTGAGTCTGTCAATATTCCTACTATTGGAATTGGAGCAGGCCCTGATTGTGATGGTCAGGTTTTAGTGCTCCACGATTTACTTGGAATAACCATGGATTTCTCCCCAAGGTTCCTAAGAAGATATCTCAACCTAGCCGATGATATTCATGGTGCAATTACAAATTATTGTGATGATGTTCGCTCTGGTGAATTCCCGAGTGATGATGAGAGTTATACCTCATGAAGTTTGGGAAAAAGCCAGGATTGCTCCGGCAAAACCGCCAATAGTGATCCCAAATAAATGCCAAACTCCGTAGCGAAATGGTGGTAATTCATATTGCCCCCAAGAAGTACTTATCCAGACCCAAATCAATAGTGGCAGATAAACTCCACAAAATAATGCACCCCACCCTGAGAACCAAATCATTATGAAAAATGACCCAGGAATCATTAGTCCTAGAGAATATTCCCACCATCTGGATTTTTGGTCACCAATGAGTAGAAAATAAAGGACTGGAGAAAGTAGAATGGAACCTATAATAGCTGCTTGAGGTGGAGAAGGCCAAGAATAGTTAGGGGCAAGGAAGGTTTCTGCTAGAATGCCTAGAATCATTCCAATGGTTGCTGGACCTATGATGTGTTTTATTCCAGTCTCAAAATCGATGATTGAAGGCTTAATTTGTGGCTTTTCAACAGAAATCGGTAGTGTTTCCTCTTCCACTTTTCCCTCCTCCATAGTATGTGCAGTGGGCGGACATGTTTGAGGCTTCGGGCTAACATAAAGCCGATTAGGATATATCCCTACACCTTGTGCCTTGTAACATGACGAGAGGTGAGATTGTGGCTGGATGTCTGGCACCGCACCCCCCACATCTGGTTTATGCAGAAAATCCACCCCAAAATGAACCAACTGCTGAAGGTGGATGGGAACAATTGAGATGGGGCTATGAAAGGCTGCGTGATTCTTTATCAGATATTGATTATGATGTCATAGTAGTACTGTCTCCACATTGGCAAACATACGTTGGGACACATTTTCTTGGATTGCCTCATTTCAAAAATCTATCAGTAGATCCTGTCTTTCCAAACCTGTTTCGCTATAACTATGATTTGAATATCGATGTTGATTTATCTAAACAGATTTGTGACAAAGCAAAAGATGCTGGATTAACTGTTAAAATGATGAATAATCCTGACTTTAGAATTGATTATGGAACTATTACTACTGGCCATATGTTCAATCCTAAATGGGATAAGCCAATGGTTGTGATATCCAGTAATCGCTCAAGTGCCTACTATTCAGTCGATGTAATGCAAGAAATGATGATGGAGTTAGGAAAAGCCACTCGTGATGCTATTCTTGATAGCGGAAAGAAAGCGGTCGTACTGGCTAGTAACTCTCTTTCACATCGACATTTCACAACTGAATCCGAAGTTCCTGAAGACATGAGTAAAGAACACATCACCAGTCATGCTATGCACCTTTGGGATATGCGTATGATCGAATATATGCGCACCGGCCAAAGTCAAAGAATTATTGATGAAATGCCTGAATTTACCGAACAAGCTATCGCTGAAAGTGACGGTGGAGGTTTTACATGGCTCTTATCGACATTAGATATTCCAACATATCCTGCTATTCTTCATGGCTATGGTACAATTATTGGTACTGGGAATGCTATAGTCGAATGGCCAGTATACAAGCATAAGGAGGGAGAAAAATGAGTTCAGGTGAATTGATTGATTCCTTCGTAGTGCCCGTACATCCACATACTGTTCTGGCACCAGAAAAAAATGAGGGATGGGGTAGACTAAGACAAGCATATGACTTAGCCGCAAAACGTATTGAGGAAAGTGGTGCTGATTTATTGATCATTTACTCAACTACATGGCCAAGTATAATCGGGCATCAAATTCAGGCTGACCCTAATCCTGAATGGGTAATGGTAGACCATGATTTCCACGACCTTGGTTCAATTAATTATTCATTTAATATCGATGCTGATTTTGCCCATGCTTGGAATAAATCGAATAAAGAAAGAGGTTTACAGAGCCGTACTGTAGCGTACAAAGGATTCCCGATTGACGTTGGGTCAGTGGTTGCATTAACATTGTTAAATCCAGATAATAAAATTCCTGCAGTAATCGTATCTTCCAATGTTTATTCCAATAGGAGTGAAACAACCGTACTTGCTAAAGCATGCCTAGATGTCATAAAAAGCACTGGAAGGAAAGCTGTTGCGGTTACTGCAATGTCGCTATCGAATAGAATGTTTACTGAAAATATCGACCCTAAGGATGATAAAATCCACTCTTTGAAAGATGATGAGTGGAATCGAAAAATACTCGAGTTCCTAAATGAAGGAAGATTAGAGGATGTCAGCCAGTTATCTCGAACTATACATCGCCAAATCAGGGTCCAAAAAGTAGTCACATTCAAGCCAATGTGGTGGCTTTCGGCTATGAATGAAAATCGTAATAATCTAACAGGGGAAGTTCTTGCATATGAAGCATTAAACGGAGCAGGAGGGGCTGTTGTACATCTAAATCCAACACCTTCTGGAGTTGGCGACAAAGAATATGATGAAGATGATGTAGAAGTGTTCGCTGGTGAGAGAGGCGTCCTTGACACTCATTTAGAATCAGATGAAACCAATGATCATAATCAACCTTCGAAGAATACGAATCAAGGCCCTGAACTTTGGGATCCTACCGAAGCAGAAGGTTCAGTTAATACAGATTCTGCTCCAAAGCCAGTAGGCGCTTATCCCCATGCACGCAAAGTTGGTGATTTGATTTATCTTTCAGGCGTAGGTCCTAGGCAACCAGGGACTAATGCAATTCCAGGTGGCCCGATTCATGATTCATCTGGAGCGCCTCTCGAATATGATATCAAAGCACAAACTCAAGCAGTAATCGATAACATCACTAGAATATTAGAAGAAGCAGGGTCATCTATCAATAATGTTTTAGATGTTACATCATTTCTAATCGATATGGACAGAGACTTTGCAGGCTATAACGAGGTATGGGCAGAAACTCTCGGTAAAGTTGGACCTACTCGGACCACTTTGGCAATTAGAGCACTGCCTACGCCAATTGCAGTAGAAATGAAAGTTATTGCTAAGGCATAACCATATTTTTGGAGGTTTATTTATGGTAAAAAAATCAGTAGAAAAGATTTTGAAAGGCGTTGTGAGTGGAGATATTGATTCTGTAAAAGAAGAAATAAAAGTTACATTAAAACGTACAATCGGCCTTATGGGCGTTGTTGTTATATCTCTTTCAGCAATGCTACCTGGAATTTTTGTCACCCCAACCTTTGCTGCAGAAATTATGGGTGCTGGTATTTGGTTAGCATTCCTTCTAGCTGCTTCTGTAGTTCTTCCTGGCGCATTATCGAAATCCGAATTATCTTCTGCAATGCCTTCTAGTGGCGGTTCATATGTTTTCCTTGAAAGGACATATGGACCAATGGTAGGGACAATTAGTGGCCTAGGTTTGTGGGCATCTTTCCTACTAAAATCTGCATTTGCTTTAATCGGTTTTTCAGCATATTTTGTTGCTGTTACAACTTTCTTTGATATCGAAATTAGTATGTATACACTTTCATTAAGTGCTTTAGTTCTAATTACTATCATCAATATACTAGGTGTTTCTAAGATTAAAGCGATTCAAACACCTATTGTTATTACTACTGTAGGATTACTGGTATTCATCTGTATCGCATCATTATTCTCAGAAAATTTCGACCCGAGTATTCCTTTCGATGGAGCCTTTGATACAGATATTTGGACTCTTGCTGAAACCTCCGCATTTGTATTTGTTGCTTATGCTGGAGTAACTAAAGTAGCTGCCATTGGCGGGGAAGTGAAAAATCCTGAACGTAATCTCCCTGCTGGTATTATGCTATCATTGTTGATTGCAACAGTCCTATACTCAGCAATTGCATTCCTTATGATGGCTTCGATTCCAGGAGAATGGTGGATTGTTGATGGTAAAGTTGTCGAAGACCCAATTTATGTATTTGCTAAGTCGGTAGTAAATACTGAGTTCGGAGTATTTGCAGCAATACTATCGGTCTTAACAATGATTTCAATGGCTCTTGCTGGAATTATGGCCTCATCTAGATTCTTGTTTGCAATGGCTAGAGACAACCTTCTACCTCAACCATTAGAGAATGTAAATG
>MDSV01162298.1_pt1 | contig 19208 bp, 21 predicted proteins | sample 810851 | NCBI WGS metagenome assembly MDSV01 (sample SAMN05326640, study PRJNA326480) | marine metagenome | isolation source: seawater | place: Atlantic Ocean: North East | collected 2012 | reverse complement strand
AGTTGTTACCAATCTCCATGAAAAATTCTTTTTTTCTACATTTTCTTCGTTCTGATTTATGTTTTCAGAGCAAGAAATTACAAAAAAACATAAAAATAAATAAATTAAATTTTTTCTAGGTTCGCAAAACTTAAAACTAACCATTTAGTTCCTCCATTATCAAAGTTTACTTCTACTCTAGCATTTGAGCCTTCTCCTTCATAATTTAGTATTACTCCTTCTCCAAAGCTTTTATGTTCAACTCTATCGCCAAGAGAAAATCCTCCAACTTTATGTTCTGTCCCCCCTACAATTCTTGGCTCAAAACCCTTATCTTTGACTTCAGTTTCAGATGCTACTCTAATTTCATAAATTAATTCTTCAGGAATCTCTTTGATAAATCTTGAAACTGGGCTAAAACTATCAATCCCATAAATTGTTCTTGTTTCGGCATGAGTCAGATACAGTCTCTCCATGGCTCTTGTCATTCCAACATAACAAAGCCTCCTTTCCTCAGCTAGTTGCTTAGGGTCTTCAGCAGATCTTCTGTGAGGAAAAAGTCCTTCCTCGCAGCCAGCCATAAAGACTAATGGGAACTCTAGCCCTTTTGATGAATGAAGAGTCATCATTTGAATTGCGTCTTCATTTTCATTTGCCTGGTTCTCTCCAGCATCTAATGATGCTTGATCTAAAAAAAGCTCAAGTAAGGACCTCTCATCATTTGCGTCCTCGCCTAGAGAAAAATATTCTGATGTTGCAGAAATCAATTCATCAAGGTTTTCAACTCTAGATCTGCCTTTTTCTCCTGGTTCTTTACCATGATAGTCCTTAAGACCACTTAAGGATATCAAGTCCCCAAAAAATTTATCAAGATTTTCGTTAAAATTTAAATCTTTAAGTTTATTTATAATTGCAAAAAATGAAGAAATATTTCTTGCTACTTTTGTATCTTTCCCTTCGAATAAGATCTCTGCAGACTTCCATAAAGACAAATTTTCTTTTTTTGAATACTCCCTTATTTGATCCATCGTTTTGATTCCAATCCCTCTTGTCGGAATATTAATTACTCTTTCAAACTGAGAATCATTATTGGTATTAATTGCCAATTTTGCGTAGGCTAAGGCGTTTTTAATTTCCATTCGCTCATAGAACCTCACACCGCCATATATTCGATAAGGTAGCTCTGAATTTAAAATAGCATCCTCTAGAACCCTAGATTGAGCATTAGACCTATAGATTATTGCAGTTTCTGAAAGACTACCGCCCTCTTCTAACCATCTTTTTATAATCCCAACTATAAAATTGGCTTCGTCCCTTTCGTTAAAAGCTCTATAAACTTTTACTTGCTCTCCTTCATCTTTTTGGGACCATAATTCTTTACCTAATCTATCTGGATTATTTCTAATTACAGAATTAGCGCAAGCTAAGATATTTTTTGAAGATCTATAGTTTTGTTCGAGCTTTATGGTTTTAACTTTACTAAAGTCTTTTGTAAATCTTTTCAAATTAGTACTTTTTGCACCTCGCCAACTGTAAATTGACTGGTCGTCATCTCCAACTACAGTCATTGATCCATTTTTTCCTACCAGTTTTTTTAATAGAAGATATTGAATCTCATTAGTATCTTGAAATTCATCAACTAATATATGCTGAAATCTATCTTGATAATGTTTAAGTAATTCATTATTTTTATCAAGAAGTTCAAAAGATCTAATTAGAATTTCAGCAAAATCAACAAGTCCCTCTCGATCGCAGGTTTTTTGGTACTCATCCATGATATCCACCATTTTCTCTTCAACAAAAGTTGCGTTCATACTCAAACTTGCCTTTCTTTTGCCTTCGTCCTTTTGTTTATTGATAAACCATTGAGTATCTTTAGGCTGCCATGTTTCTAAATCTAAATTCATTCCTTGTATTACTCTTTTCAAAACTCTTACTTGATCTTCGCTATCGATTACAGAAAAATCTTTAATTAAATTGGCATCTTGCCAATGAATCTTTAGCATTTTGTGAAAAATTCCGTGAAAAGTCCCACACCACATTTGATTCAAATTTTCTTCAAGAATGTTTTCTATTCTTCCTCGCATTTCTTTGGCGGCTTTGTTGGTAAAAGTAACTGTTAAAAGAGACATAGGATTTATTCCCTTTACTGATGAAAGCCATGCAACTTTATGAGTAATAACTTTAGTTTTACCTGAACCAGCTCCAGCTAAAATTAGAGAATGAGGAGATTCGTCAGTAACAGCTTCTCTTTGTATTGGATTTAATTCGTCTAAAATGTATGAAACATCCATAATTAATTGTTAAATAAGAAATAATATATGAATTCAGACGTAGATTTTTATAATTCCTTAGAACTTTCTTTGAAATATGCAGAAGGTTTATTAGTTGACGCAGTTAATAACTCAAAGTCTATTTTTCATTCACCAACTTTGTGCATTTCTGATTCCCCAAGAACAGTAGTGCTAAGAGAATTTAATAAAGAGAAAAGATTTCTTAGGTTCCATACAGACTTAAGATCAAAAAAAATAAACTCCATAAATGAGAGTCTGGTTGCTTATGTTCATGGTTATGATCCTGAGATAAAAGTTCAGCTTAGAATCAAAGGAAAAGTGAAGCTTCATAAGAAAGACGAAAAAACTTTAAAAGCTTGGGAGGGTTCGAGAGAAATGTCTAAACTTTGTTATTCAGTTAAAGGGGCTCCAGGCCAAAATATTACTGATCCAAACGAATACGATTTGATTAAATCTGAAATAGATGTAGAAAGAGGATATGAAAATTTTGGCGTCATTATCTTTGAATATGATGAAATAGAATTTCTATTTCTCAAAAATATAGGACACAGAAGAAGTAAATTTTCTTGGAAAGATCATAAAGTCGTTATGGAATGGTTAATACCTTAGTGATCTGTGCTGAATAGATTTATTAGAACAACTCCTATGATTACAAATCCCATTCCCAAAGAAGTAAGCAAATTAGGAAATTGTAAATATTTTATTGCAGCTAAGCAGGTGATTAGGAATATTCCTATACCAGACCAAGTTGCGTAAGCTACTCCTATCGGAATTTCTTCTAAAGTAAATGAAAGCCAATAAAAACTTGCTGCATAAGATATTGCAGTGATCAAGGAAGGAATAATTTTAGTAAATCCTTCTGTTTCTCTAAGGTAAAGGGTTCCAATTACTTCAGCAATTATGGCTAATATCAAAAAAATATAAGCATTAGTAAGAGCAGACATGGTATAAAATATTACTAAAAATTATTCTAACTTATTAATATGTCAAAACATAACGCTCTTCAAATGTTTGGTCGTTCTGGTAATCCAGCTCTAAACGACGCAACTTTTTCAAACTTTAATTCTTCAGAATCTACAGAAAAAAACTTCATGACTCTTCAGGGAACAGTAAATAAAACTGGCATCCTGTTAGTCTTAGTGACATTGACAGCCTCATGGACTTGGAATTTATTTTTTGTCTCAGAAGACCCATCAAGTGTAATGCCCTTAGCCATAGGTGGAGCAATTCTAGGTTTTCTCCTTGCTTTGGCAACAATATTTAAAAAATCTTGGGCCGGAATAACAGCGCCAGCTTACGCCCTTGCTCAAGGGCTTTTTCTAGGAGCAATTTCAGCAATTTTTGAATCTCAGTATCAAGGAATTGTTATTCAAGCAGTCGGACTAACTCTGGGGACGCTTGCATCTCTTTTAGTGCTTTATAAAACTGGAATAATTAAACCAACTGAGAACTTTAGATTAATGATTGTCTCGGCAACAATGGGGATTGGACTCCTTTATATGGTTAGCATAGTAATGAATATGTTTGGTTCTAGTATTGGCTTTATTCATTCAAATGGTCTATTTGGAATTGGTTTTAGTCTTTTTGTTGTTGCCATTGCCGCTTTAAATCTAGTATTGGATTTTGATTTTATTGAGCAAGGTTCAGAACAAAATGCTCCAAAGTATATGGAGTGGTTTGGTGCTTTTTCACTTATGGTAACTTTAATCTGGTTATATCTAGAAATGTTAAGACTGCTTGCGAAACTTAGAAGTCGTTAGTGGATTTAAATTTAATATTTTTTTCTATAATTATTACTGTTTCTTTAGCAGTGTTTTTCTTAATTGCTCCTATGAGAGCTTCGGCAAAACAGAGAAATAGACCAAACAGGATAGACTGGACTTCTAGAAAATATTGGAATTTTTTCAAATATTTTCTAATTCTAATTGTTGTAATTTTTTTGACTGCATTACTAATAAGAATATTTATTTAAATTGATAATTCAAACAGACATCCTAATTATAGGTAGTGGTGCTGCAGGATTGACTGCTGCCATTGAACTTTCTGATCAATTCAAGGTAACTGTAATTTCAAAAAATCAAATCATTGATAGTTCGACCTGGTATGCACAGGGAGGAATTGCGGCCGTTTTGGCTAAAGAAGACTCTACTAAAAGTCACATTGAAGATACTCTAAAAGTAGGAGATGGGTTGTGTAATAAAAAGGCGGTTGAATTTTGTATAGAAAATGGAAAAGAAGCCATAAATTGGCTTGAAGACTGTGGAGTTATTTTCACAAAAAACAAGAAAAGCTCTGATCTTCATTTAACTCAAGAAGGGGGTCATTCTTTTAGGAGAGTAGTTCATGCGGATGATGCGACTGGAAGGGAAGTATCAGATTCTTTAGCGGCTAAAGTTTTAAGAAATAAAAACATAAAAATTTTAGAAAATCACTTAGCTGTTGACCTTATTGTAAAAAATAAAAAATGTCTTGGGGCTTATGTTTTCAACAAGAACAAAGAAAAAGTATTAAGTATTTCAGCTGGTGCAGTTATTCTTGCAACTGGAGGAGCCAGCAAAGCCTATTTATATACAAGTAATCCTGACGGAGCTAGTGGAGACGGATATGCATTGGCTTGGAGAGCAGGATGCCGATTAGAAAATATGGAATTTAATCAATTCCATCCCACCTGTCTTTTTCATCCGGAAGCAAAATCTTTTTTAATTAGTGAAGCCCTTAGAGGAGAGGGGGCCATCTTAAAGACCCCTTCTGGTAACCCTTTCATGAAAAAATATAATGCCAAAGGTGATCTAGCTTCAAGAGATATTGTTGCTAGATCTATTGATAATGAAATGAAAGTCAGCGGGAAAGATAATGTGCTTCTTGATATTTCTCATAAACCTTCTAATGAAATAAAAAAATCATTTCCTAGTATTTATAAAAGATGTTTAGAATTCGGCTTCGATATCACAAAAACTTCTATTCCTGTAGTTCCTGCCGCTCATTACACTTGCGGTGGCATAGTAACGGATCTCGAGGGACGCACTGACATAACTAATTTATACGCTATAGGCGAAACGTCCTGCACTGGACTTCATGGTGCAAATCGAATGGCAAGTAATTCTTTGCTTGAATGTGTAGTTTTTGCTAAAGCAGCTTCAAAAAACATAAAAATTAATTTTACTCATAATAGAAATTCAATACCTGAATGGGATAATTCTAAAGTTATTAAAGCTGGTGAAAATATTTTGATAAATCATAACTGGGATGCGTCTAGAAGATTGATGTGGAACTACGTTGGCATAGTTAGAAGTAATGATCGACTAAAAAAAGCTAAAGATAAAATGAGACTAATAACAAATGAAGTGAAAGAGTTTTATAAAAATTATGAAGTGACTTCAGATTTTTTAGAACTAAGGAACCTTGTTCAGATTTCAGAATTAATTATAGAAAGCGCCATTAAAAGAAAAGAAAGTAGAGGCCTTCACTATAATCTTGATTACCCAAAGAAATTCAAAAAAGCTAAGTCGACTATACTTTCTCCAAGATAATTAAACCTTTGCTTGATTTAACGAGTCTAACGTTTGATTAAACTCTTGCACTGTTAAATTTATTATTTCTTTAACGCTTTTAACCTCATCAATTAACCCCATTGATTGTCCTGTCAATGCTGGAGCGGCATTTAAATCGCCCCCAAAATATAAATCTTGAACTCCTTTGAAAACACTCATATCCATAGACCCTCTTTCATAAATCTCTTTAGAATATTCGGTTTTTATTGCTCTCAAACACGGAGAGCCAGACTTGTTCAATATATAAGTATCTGATTCCGATCCTGACAGAATTGCATCTTTCCAATTTTGATGAACAGGGCTTTCTTTACTGGAAACAAACCGAGTACCCATCTGAACTCCTTCTGCTCCACAAGCAAAAGCTGCTGCCATTCCTATACCGTCAGCAATACCGCCAGCAGCAATAATTGGTAAATCTATTTTTTTCCTAATTGCTTGAATTAAAACATGGAGGCCTACTTCTTCGGGACTTTTAAAACCTCCTCCTTCAGTCCCCTCAACTACCAGACCATCAACTCCAGCTTCCTGAGCTTTCAGAGCTCCTATGAGACTAGGCACAGCATGATAAACAATTAGTCCAGCCGATTTAAGACGATCAACATATTTCGCTGGACTTCCCGCGGATGTAGTTACGAATTTAACTCCACACTCAGCTACAAAATCAACAATAGAGTCGTCTTGTAAAAAAAGGATTGGTAGATTCACTCCAAAGGGTTGATCAGTCAAAGAAGACATTTTTTTTATTTCTTCCTTACATGTTTCTACTTCTCCAGACGAAGTTTCAATTACACCGAGGCCTCCCGCATTGGATACAGCTGAAGCTAATTGACTTCTAGCTATCCAGCCCATAGGGGCTTGTATTATTGGAAATTTAGTACCTAAATGTTGCGTTACTCTATTCATAAAAACCCTCTTAATTTAAATATAAAATTTTCTTAATTAAAAACATCAAGTTTGTTCGATTTCTTTAGACTTTAACGAAAGTATAAAAATTGTCACCAGAAAAAATAAAATGTATGGAAGTCCTTCAATGCCTGGTGTCATTCCATTTGTATATTCTGAAGAAATAGAAGGAAAATAGTCCGTAAATGGGTATATTCCCCTCATTCCCCATTCAAAGATATTAATTAATAACATTAAAGGAATAAGACCTTTATATTTAAAAAGTACTAATATTGTCAAAAAAGTTCTGATAACTTGTTCAAGCCCCCAAAGAGAAAAAAATAAATAAATTAGCGTCATAGGATCAGGGGTGCCAACTAAAGTCTTAATATTGGCTATGTCCTTTAAACCAAATTCCCAAAATAAAAAATGTATTGAGCTTCTCCAAATTAGGAGGCCAGTAAATAAGATTAAACCGTAGAAGGCTAAATTACTGCCATTATAAGAAGTTGGATCATCAGGAAATATTTTTTTTAAAAGACTCATTTATTTAAATTTATAATAAGCCCCAGCTTAGGGTCAACATCTCCATTAAGCATCGCATCGTAATTATTAGATAATTCACCAAACCCTTTAATCTCTTTGATTTGCATCCATTTTTTACTATCTTCTGACCTTCTTTTCAAAAACTCATTTGAATTAGTATTAAATAATTTTTGTCCTAACTCTCCAGCTCTTTTTTGAGCGTGGCCTGGTGCGAAAAAAAACTCAAATCGAGAGTCTTGAACGTTGTTAATAATCTCATCCGATGATGAAATTTTTTGCCAATGAGTAGCGCCAACGGTTAGACACTTTTTTAGGTTATCTCCTAAAGAATTTGTTAGCTTTTCCATAATTGATGAATTGCCAGCCATGTCGACTAAAACAGAGTTTTTATCGAAGTCTATATTTTCTAGCTGATCATAAGATAAAACTTTATCGTAACAGCCAAGATCTTCCACAAACTCTGAATTTCTTGAAGATGTAAGACCTAAAACTTTTGGCAATATGTTTTCTTCTGATAATCCTTGTGCTAAACCAATTGCTGTTTTACTTGAGGCGCTTAAAATAATTACTTGATCTCCATCAAAATAATTTTCACATTTTAGGGCATCGCACAAACAGTAAGCTGTTAAATGTAGAGGAAATAGAAGCGCTCTGACATAATCATTAGATTCTTCATAACCTATTTCGCCATCAAGCCTCAAATAATTATTGTAAATAATTGGCAAATCTCTTCGGTGAGATACTGAATCAAAAAAATTTTGCTCTGTAATTTTTGCGGGTTTAAGTTTTAGATAATCTGACGGAGGAAAATATCCAAATAACCTTTCATTTTCTTGAATTTTTTTATTTCTAGAAGTTATAACTTTTGCAAACCCCCACATCGGTATACAACCCCATTTTGCATCATCATTTTCCTTTGCAGGAAAGAATTGCCAATAACCTAATGAGTCTCCAGCAACGCCGTAACTTATGTTGTTTGCTGTGAGAGAAAAAGTTTCTATCTGAACAATAATTTCGTCATTGTCTAGGTCGTTTGAATCAATTTCAACTTCAAAAATTCTAGTTTTTGTTATGTCGCTTTTAAGTGTTTGAAACTCTTTCATTTTTTTTCCTTACTAATTCTTCACACCCAGTTTTCTCTAGAAAATTGAATGTTCTGTTTTTTTCTTCATCGTTTAGATTTTGAAATTCGTCGTTTATCCAATTAAGACATTTGACCTGATAAGGAAAAGTGTTTTGGGACCAATTTGAATCATCAATAATAACTTCCCAAGTTTTTTCTTCTCTCTTAAATGCATTTTCATTTGCTAACAATGCAGGTAAATAAACGTTACCAATTTCTTTAAATATATTTTCAACTGATTCTGGTAATTCATGTTGTATCCAGTCTTCGTCAGAGACCTCTAGTCCTGATAAATCCTCCATTAAACTTACCCAGGCAACAGTTCTTGGTGAAATTTCATGCGCAATCTTCCTTGATGTAGGATCAAATCCTATAAGCTGACTTAACTGTCCAAATAACGAGAAGTCTGAAGACGCAGGTCTTTCTCCAAGGAGGAAAGAGAAATTTGTAAAATGTTTTTCTAATAAATTAAGGAACCTCTTATAACTTTTTTCGATTGTTTCCGCTGTTGTCTCATTAGAACCCACTACCCCTAATCTACTTACCTGCCTTTCAGCGATGTATTTTTTAAATGATGCAAGTGACTCATCGTCAAGATTCACTTTTTGATTCAAAGGCAAAAGGGTTCCAGCGTTATCAATATCCTCGTCAAAATGCCATCGAAAATGGAACATGTATTTAGTTGCCCACTCGTCAGCAAAATCTTCAAGAACGTAATTTATAAAACTGAGAAATTTATCCTGTGGAACACATTTTCTTTTTTCAAATTCATTTTCAAAACGTCTTAATAGTGGAGTTGAATCTGTAAAAGCTTTTAATTTTCCCGTTTGATCTGGAATGATAAAGGTTGGTAATAAATTTGGCTTAGGAGGTTCAATATTCAGATGACTTAAACCTCCATTTGTTAATAATTCTTGAGGGTCTCCCCAGATAACTTTATAAGGTATCTGTCGGTATCTCAGCAAAGAAATCATTTTCCTTGTGTAAGGAGACGGGGGGCTTCCAATTAAAGTAAGAGGCGCGATATCACTCATTATTTTTTGTCTCTATATTAAGCTGTCCTTCTAAACCAGCTGTCCGATGAATTGAAATTTCAGCATATTCTGGACTCATCATCATTTCGAGCATTTTTTTTCGGCTGGGGTAGTAAGCAATTGCGATCATATCCCATAATTCTTCTACTTCGCCAAGCATCAACCTACTAACTTCTCCACCAAACAAAATCTTTCCGCCAGTTTTTTCAACTAATTTAGCAACTTCTAAAGCATAAATTTGATATGCCTCTTTTCCTGTAAGTTCCGTTACTCTTCCATCCTCATATTCAGCTTTTTCTTTGTATTTCAGAAGATTAACCATGGATATAGGGCTATCTATATCCCCATCAACGAACCCTTTCATCTGTTCTTCTGATGGAATTACTTTGTTTTCTACTTTCATATTACTTCCTAATTATTAATAAAATTTATCAAAAGCCTCGACAATTGCTCAGGCTTAGTCCATTGATAAAAATGGCCGCCGCCAATATGTTCTGCGCTTTTTGCATTTGGACACATATTTAATACATCTCTCTCTATTCCGTTAGTTACAGGATCATCGCCAGAAAAAATACTTAAAAAAGGCTTCTCCCAATGTTTGAATACCTCTCTTGCTTCTCTTTGAGCTTCCAAAGATTGATCGGGAATAGTTGGAACGTGACTAGGCATTGCTCTTGGCCCCATTTTAAATTTTGATGATGGAAAAGGAGCATCGTAAGCTTTTGCAATTTTTGATTTGAATGGAAAATAATTACTTATACCAAGTCCAACAAAAATTAAATACAGCATTCTTTTCACCTTAGAGGGTTTTCCCATCATTTGCTCCATCAAAAAGCCAATCGGTAAATCGACTGTATCCCAGCAAAACTTTTGCCAATACATGAACTTCAGAGCTGGATGAGATCTCCCTTTATCCATTTCTGTCACTTGCTTAAACATCGTTATTGGCGTTAACTTTAGGTCACTCTCTCTAAAGGCTTTAACCTCATCTACTATCTCAAAAGGAGTGTCCGGATTGTAAGGAAGCCCTGTATTGCCCATAGCGACTTTATTAAAACGCTCTGGTTCTTGAGCAACCATTCTCAAACCAATCAGACCTCCCCAATCTTGTCCAAAAAAAGTTAAGTTTTTAAAGTCATTTTTAATCAGCCATTCCGTCATCCAGTCTACTTGTCTCTGAAAACTGTAGTCCTTCCTCGAGGCAGGTTTGTCAGATTTTCCATAGCCAGGTAAATCAGGGCAAATTACCCTGATACCAGCTTGGTTAAAGAATGGAATCATTTTTACGTAAAGGTAACTCCAAACTGGTTGACCATGCATGCATAATATTATGGGACCATCTTTTGGACCGACATCAATATGGTGAATTCTAAGATCTGAATTATCGTGTGTTTTAATTGTTGTAAAGTTTGGCTTGTATTTGTAATCTTTTAAATTTGAAAAACACTTATCTGGCGTCCTTAATATCTCCATACAACCTCTTTTTACTTTTTTGACTCTATAAATTTCAATTGATAGAGTACTAAAAATTTATGTTTAGACTTCTTAAATATTCTATCTCAATCATAGCAATATTCGTGGTTTTAGTAATTGTTTTGCTAAGAGTTCCATCCGTTCAAGACGGAATACTAGATTTTGCAATTTCTGGTTTAATCAATACAAATAGTCCTTTAGTCAGTGAGGACGCATTGAGCGCAATTGTTTGTGGATCAAGATCTCCATTACCAAATCCAGACAGAGCTGAAACTTGTATTCTCATAAAAGCTGGCGAGAAGGTATTTATAGTTGATGCTGGTGATGGAAGTGCCAGTAATTTAAGAACTTTTGGCATTCCATACGAATTTGAAGCCATTTTAATAACTCATTTACATTCTGATCACTTTTCTGATCTACAAGATCTTCACCTGGGTAGTTGGGTTGCAGGAAGAAAAGAAAAACTCAAAGTTTATGGTCCAGAGGGAATTAAAGAAATTACAGGGGGTTTTGAAAGAGCCTATGCTTTAGATGCAAAATATAGATATGATCATCATGGAGATCAAGTCTTAGTAAAAGAGGCAAATGGTTACGAAACTATTACCTTAACTCCAAATCAAAAACCTTTTTATGATGATGGTTTTTTAAGAATTACTGCCTTCTTGGTAGAACACGAACCCGTAGAGCCGTCTTTAGGTTTTAGATTTGATTACAAAGGAAGATCTATCGTATTAAGTGGAGATACCATTTATAGTGAGAACCTTATTAGTTTTGCTCAAGACGCAGATGTCTTGTTTATGGAAGCTTTATCAATGGATATTATTGGCAGGCTGCAAAAGGCTCAAGAAGAAATTGGCAATGCAGGAAATGCAAAGATTATGTTTGATATTCAAGACTATCATGCTTCCCCGATAGATGGAGCGAAGATAGCAAAACAAGCAAATGTTAAACACCTGGTCTATTATCATCTAGCGCCTGCTCCAGTTATCGGTTTGATGGAGACTGTATTTACTAGAGGGGTTAGTGAGATTTTCAGTGACTTTACTATGTCAAACGACGGAACACATGTTGTATTGCCTTTAAATTCAGAAGAAATTTTAATTTCAAATTTAAAATAATCATTCCGAATTTTCTTCAGCATCCATTTCTTTCCAAACTTCTTCAAGAACTCTCCCAGAAGTCACTGCGTTAGGCCATCCTGCATAATGAGCAAGATGAAAGATAATTTCTTCTATTTTTTCCTTACTAATACCTAAATTTCTTGCACCTCGAAAGTGTAAACGAAGCTCGTTCTCTCTATTAAGCGCAATAAGCCCTGCCAGAGTAATAATGCTTCTTTCTTGAATTTCTAATCCGGGCCTCGACCAAACAGATCCAAATAAAGTTTCAATGGTATGAGACCTAAAATCTTCAGAAAAACTACCTTCCGCCTTATGAAGAAAATTTAATTTCTTTAAAATTTCCGTACCTTTTTTTAATCTTTTTTCATCGCTTTCAAATGTCATAAAACTCTCCTGTTTAACTGAACAAATACCACCCGATATCCACCAACATAATTATAGTTACTGTAAATCCTATTATGAAAAACAAGCTTCTCAAGCTTGGATTTTTTCTTGTGGCAACCGAATAATAGACTGCTGTATAAATATACCTTGCTAAAACATAAACTATTATCAATCTGGATAGTCTTACTGGATCCATGGTCAATAAAATACTTAATAAAGCTGAACCTAAAAAGGGAATGATATTTTCTAAAGAATTTTTAAAAGCTCTATCGCTTCTAAATACAAATGATTCTGGGCCTAAGTCCGAGTTGGTAATCCCTGGCACGTATCTTTTTTGGGTTCTTGAGGCACCAATAGAAATGATTGCTTCAATAACAATTAAAATTAGAAGAGCCCATATTCCAATAAAACTTACATAATATTCTTCCATCATTGCATCTCTCCTCGTTCTTAATATCTTTCTGGATGTTTTCCTTTATATTTTTTGAAATAAAGTTTTAACGAATTAATGTCTTTCTCATTATCTCCCGTTGGTATAAAAATTTCACCAAAAACAAACCTTTTGTGCTCAAAGTCTATTCCCGTTAAAACAATCTCAGCGTCAATCTCTTTGGCTATTCTCAAAAATCCTGTTTTCCATTTTATAACTTTTTTTCTTGTTCCTTCAGGTGTAATCCCTAATAAGATTGCATCTCTCTTATGTCCTAAATCAGATATAAAATTCTTTGCCTCAACAGGTGCATTTCTATTTACAGGTATGCCACCAAGCCAACTAAAGAAATATTTAATTCCAAACTTAAATATTGAGTCTTTTGCTAAAAAATTAACTTTTATATCTAGTGCTAAAACTAAAGGGAAAGCTCTTACAAAATCTTCGTAAGAGGTGTGGGGAGCAGCAGCGATGATAACTCTTTTCTTGTTAGGCAAAGATCCTTCTATTTTCCACCCATAGAATTTAAAGATTAAAGTTCCTAATAGTATAAAAAATTTTGATCTTCTCGCTCTAAAGTGATCTGGAGTAGAACTTCTAAATTCTCTAATTCCAGATTTATTGAACATATAAAAAAATCCTTTAAGTTAAGGTTTTTTAGGGAGATTTAACTATATCAAACTCAATAAGACTTTTAGCAGAAGCTACAACAGCCTCTTCTCCTGATCTAGGTTGCCAACCTAAAATATTTTTTGCTTTCGAATTATCAAGTTCTTTAGTTTTGCCTAATTGGTCTGCTACGGTTTTCATCAAAGGACTAAATAAGCCGAGCAATTTTATTAAAAAATTTGGAGCAGTACCTTTTGGAAGTTTCTTCTTATATTCAGGTATTTTTTCTCTCAACACCATACTTATTGAAGGTATAGCCATAGTTTCTGAACTAGCAATGAACCTATTGCCCGAAGCTTGGGGTGACTCTAAAGCCAAAAGATGTAACTGAGCAACATCTCTAACATCAACAATTCCAAAACTAATGTTAGGCGCAAGAGGGAAACCGCCGTTTAAAAATCGTTTCACTACTTCAACACTTGTTCCAAAATCAGATTCTAAAACTGGCCCAAGGACAAGAGAGGGATTAATTACCGAAAGTTCCATATTACATTCATCGCTATTAATAAAATCCCACGCCGCTTTTTCAGCGTAAGTTTTTGATTTGTTGTAGGCTGAACATCCTTCAGCATCTGTATCGGTCCAATCCTCCTCATTGAAACTGTCTTTTTCATGCCCATAGATTATTGCGGCGACTGATGAGGTCAAAACAATTTTTTTAATGCCTTCCTCAGCTGCAGCTTTTAAAACTCGCATAGTCCCTTCTTTTGCAGGGACTATAAGATCGTTTTCATCTTTTGGCTCTTCTAAAGCTACTGGGGAGGCGACATGCATGACGTAATCACAACCTTTTACTGCTTCGGGCCACCCTTCGTCTTTTGTTAAGTCCGCACTAACCCAGTCGACTTCAATTTTATTGAGTCTCTCATAAGTTGAACCGGCTTTGTCTAAAATTTTATTCAAGTCCGGAACTCTTTCTAAATTTCTAACCGTAGATTTAACTTTATAACCAGCTGCAGCAAGCTTTAGTATGCAATGAGTTGCAATAAACCCTGAACCTCCCGTAACTAAAACTGTCTTGTCTTGATTTGTCATAGTAATCCTCAAATTTTTTTAAATAAAAAAGTAAATCTATCGCTCTCTCCGATCTGTAAATACTTGTCTTGATTAAGCTCTTTTAGTCTCATCACTGGAGGAAGAGTCCAAACTCCTTTAGGATGGTCCTTTGTATCCTTTGGATTCGAATTAATTTCTGATTTTGCTACCAGCTTAAAACCGAGCTTTTCTATTGATTCGACAGCGTATTCTTCGGTGACATATCCTGTTTTTTTCATATTCTCTAACGAAGTTCCTTGTTTTGCTCTATGTTCAACTACACCTAACACCCCACCTTTCTTCAGTGATTTATGAGCGCTTGTGATAATAAAATTCCAGTTAGGACCAATCCAATTGTGTAAATTTCTAAAAGTCACTACTGCATCGACAGATTCGGCTTCAGAGTATTGTGTATTTAAGGAAACTAATTTTACGCGATCATAAACAGAACTACTTGCTAATTTTTTTTCGAAATTACCTCTTACTCTTTTAGCAAAATCACCCATTGAAGGATCAAAATGGGCGGCAATCAACTCTCCCTCTTCTTTAAGATATGGGGCCAGTATTTCTGTATACCATCCACCACCGGGAGATAATTCTATTACTTTCATATCGGGTCTGATTCCAAAAAAAGTTAAAGTTTCGTAGGGATTGCGATGAATGTCTCTCAATATATTTTTATCTGATCTTATTTCACTTTCAATAGCACTTTTTAAAGAATCAGCTAAAACAAATGGATTGAAAAAAATAAAAAGAATAAAAGCTAAAGTCTTCATATACATAATTTAACTCGTAATTGATCTTTTTTCTGTTCTATAAAAAAAGAAAAAGGAAAGTGTCGCTAAAGCGCAAATAATATGCCACAACGCATGAGGTTGAATAATTGAATCCGGATAGCACCACTCAGAATCAGGATTAATTATTAAATTTCCTTGCAGCCAAATTGTGAAAGCTAAAATATAGAAAAAACACCCAGCAAAAAACCAAGGATTATATTTTCTATAACTTTCTGGTTTATTTGTGGCAATGAGCCCTGGAAGCCAAAAAAATAAAGTCCACCAAAAATCTTCAAGATTAATCAGAACTTCATATGGAGATGTTCCAAATAACCAAAGCACTGCATACCCAACAAATCCAGAGAAAAATCTCATAAAACTTGAATAAAAATTATATAAGAATTCAGAAATTATCCATAAACCTATTGATAACCCAAACAAGCTAAAATCTATTCCAAGCTCAGAGCCAAAAAACCAACTTAGTACAGAGAAAGAAATTAATATAGAAAAATAGCCTGCCAAAAATTGATTTTCAGACCAGCCATTAAGGATTTTAAAATTTAAAAGCCAAGGGATTATTATGTAAGCAACCATGCTAACGTTGTCTATCCATTGTCCCCAAACAGTATGGGTTCCGTGCATCATTAGAGAGCCAGGTCCTAAAAAAATTGAGGCCGATGCGTATAAAACTGATATAGAAGTAAAACCAATGAAAAAATTTTGACCTGTAACTTCCTCTCTCGAGAGAATCCAGACCATAAAGATTCCAGTTAAAATAAATCCTATATTACTTAAGGCATTAGAAGGCTCTCTAAAGTAACCCGAACTTATCCTTTCGCACCACCTAGAAATTTCCCCTATTTGATAACCTGATTCAACTGAGAGCATTATTCCAGAATATGCAAACAAAAAATAAAGGAGAAAGAATGCAGCAATTGACGAAACAGCAATAGTAACAGCGTAATTTTTTAACATTTTAAGACCAACTTACTCTTGAAAAAGCTCCCGTAGAACAATAGAAGATATCTCTATTATCACCTGGAGTCAAAAACATGCCATTTGCTAATCTAGAATCTAACCCGACTTTACTTAAAAGTTCTCCACTTGTTAGGTCTAAGACAATGATGTAGTCCTCACCATTTTCATAGTGATTAATCACAAGCTCATTGCTTTCAGGGAATACAACTGGTTGCATGGTAGGCCTAAAGTCTTTTAGCCAAGAAACCTTCAGTGAATCTTGAGAAGTATCGATACCTGCAATACTGCCATTTATACTATCCCAAGCTACACAAATTTTTGATTCGGGAATATTTACTGGCGGGGCAATAATTCCTCCCCCTTCTTGTTCAAAAGGCTCTATGAAAACGACTTCACTCGTTAATAAATCAATTTTAATTAGCCTTTGCTTTCCTTTCCAAGGAGCAGGTGATCTCCAGCTCAAAGATTTAAATTCATCAAATCGTCCATTGGGTTCTGCTCCATAAATATCCCTCACGGACTGAATATCTCCATTGTCCATGAGCCATATATTTCCATCAGAGACACAGCCATCCCATGCCAACCCTTGAGAACCATTTATGTTTCTATAATTAGGCGCCCAAGAATCATCTAGTTCTAGCGACGTTTCATTTACTTTTATTTTAAAAATTTTCTCGATCCCAGGTACGTATATAAATTCTCCTGAGTTATTTATGTCCGAAGCGATTCTTCCCATCGAGCCCTCAGGCAAAGGGAAAGGCTCATCGATTAGTTCTAGTGTTTCTGGATTTAAACGAGTAATAAAAGAATTACCTTGATCTTCAAGCCTGCAATCTTTTGTCACGATTGACCCATCTGAAAGAATTAATAGTCCGTTATGAGCTCTGTCTTTTGGAAGTTTTTTTTCTTGCAATAATTCACAGTTTGAATTTAGAGAATGCATAAAACTTCCATTAACTTTTATGATATTTCCATTTTGATGAGCAGCAATTGCGCCACACCAAACATGACCGCCGCAAGGCAGCTTTGGGCTTTCTGCTGAAATTTCTAAAGTAATTGGATCGAATTTTTGTAACCAGCCATATGGCTCTGGTCCGAAAAAATAGGGCATTGTTCCACCCAAATAATATTCGTCTTTGTCTCTTTTAATAACCATAACATTCCATTTATCTGAGGATAAGGTTTGTACTTTTGGTAATGCGCCCTTTACGTTTAAAGAGCCTTGACAAGACTTTTGTCTTCGATTGCCCCCACATTCAACTGGCCAGGATGAATTAAAATAACCAGGTAAGTTTTCGTTTCTATCTATCATTTTTAAAGTTCTTTAACCTGAATTCTAACAATGATGGAGAAATTAAATAAATTTATCTTATAAGAAATCGAAATAAATTTATTCGTCTATTAATTACTTAAAAAGATTATTATTCTTGTTATGAAACATAATTGGAAAGTAAGTTTAATTTTTGCAGCTTTGTTAACACTGTTCGCTTCATATCCAGCTTATTCGGTGAAATATGACAAAAGTAATCCTACAAAAATGTATTCAAAAGCATACAAAATGATCGACAGGGGTCAATTTTCAAAAGCACAGAAAATCCTTAAAAATTATACTAAATCTGAGCCAGATGATTCAGATGGTTGGACGCTATTGGCTTTTACGTATAGAAAACTTGAAAAATACGAAGCATCTGAAGATTCATATTTAAAAGCTTTAAGCATAAATCCAGAAAATAAGTCTGCCTTAGAATATCAAGGCGAGTTATTTGTTGAAACAAATCGCTTAAACCTAGCAAATATTAATTTAGAAAAACTTAAAACACTTTGTCCTGAATCTTGCATGGAACTCGAAAAATTGGAAAGTTACATAGCAAATTCATCAAGTAAATCTAATATATAAATTTTAAGAGTTGAATAAACTATTGTTTTTCTTTTAAAAGAAAATTTAAAGCGCCTTCAAACCTTTTCCCGAAATCTTTTGGATTATGACCGAAACCATCGAATACTAAACTTTGGAAAGTTAAGGCATTAGAAGAAAAAAACTCGTCTATTTTATTTTGAGGTCCTTCATAAAATTGATCCAGGCTTTCAGTGCCTCGATCTAAGTAAATCTTTTTATCTTTAAGTACATCAATATTGTCAGTAATGTAAGAATATATTGCCTCGGTAGTATATGGATCTCCAAAAAATTTAATCTCGTTTCTAAAAGGAAGTAAGGCATAATCCAGTGGTCTAATGCCTATCCAATGGGTTGAAACAGACGCTGCAAACCCAAACCTGTGAGGCAGTTCAATCAAAGCATTCAATGAAATTAAACCACCCATGCTAGATCCAAGTATTCCCATATTTTTTGAATTCATGTCTCTTTCAAACTTTTCCTCTAAATATGGAATTAACTCCTCTTCTAAGAATTTTATGTAATTAAATTTTTCAAGATCGACAAAATTTCGATAAGCAAATTTTCGAAATCCAAATCCAAAATAATTAATTGCCTCCTTTGGAAAATACTCGGCATATCTTTTAGATTCATCAACTAATTTCCCTCCATTAGTACCCGCCGCGTTTTCTACGCCAACAATAACTATATTTGGCAATTTATTTCTATCGTCTAAAGACTTAAGGGTTTCGTCTATACCCCATTCTTCATTTACCCAATTTACTTTACCGTCAAAAAGATACTGACCGTCTTGTATGATTATAAAAGTTGTATCCTGATCAATTTCGTCTTTGTTAGGGCAGTAGATCAACAACCTCCTTTCTCCTAAAAAGTTAGATTCAAATACTTCTTCCGAAAGCATCCCATAAACTACTTCTTCTGTTGATGCAAAACTAGCCGATAAGCTGCATAAAAAAATTACAAAGGCTTTGAAAATAAATTTAATCAACTCTTTTCATGTTAAAGCGAGATTCAAGCAAACCCAAAGAATCTTCTTTTT
>MDSV01067810.1_pt1 | contig 19208 bp, 30 predicted proteins | sample 810851 | NCBI WGS metagenome assembly MDSV01 (sample SAMN05326640, study PRJNA326480) | marine metagenome | isolation source: seawater | place: Atlantic Ocean: North East | collected 2012 | reverse complement strand
GAAAGGTGTTGTGGTTAGTGGAACAAGAATAGAACCACCTTTACATCCAGATGGTCCTGAAAAGATATTAGAAGATTATGGTATTGAACCTGAAGAGTTTGATGAACAACAATTATTGAAAGATTTGGATAAGTTTAAAGATAGTGGAAAAACTACAGAAGGTATATTTGCTCCATGGGCAATATACAAATCAGATTTTCAAAAGATTGGTGGACACGACCCATTGTATGCTCCACAATCAAAAGAAGATTCAGATATATTTAATAGATTCTTATTGGTTGGATATAAATTCGTACAAACTTGGGAAGGGTTTGTATATCATATGACTTGTAGAGGTTCAAGATTTGCTGATGGTGCAAAAAGAAATCCAAATGGTGAAGTGTTTATGAAGAATAGAGAAACTGATGAGTGGTTAAAACAAAATCAAAGAAGTACTCGTAATTTTATTCGTAAGTGGGGACACTTCGTAAAACACGATGCTTTACTAAAACCTATCGTACCACCAAAGTATGATATTGGTTTTGTTGTAAAGAATTGTAGTTATGAGTTATTGTATGAGTTAGAGCCTTGGTGTTCAACGATATACACAGATTGGGCCTCTAAAGGTTATATCGATATAGAACAACCAAATACAATGTTTGATTTAAAAGATAGAGTTAAATCAAGTGTAGGTAATGTTGCTGATAATGATATAGTAGTTACATTTGATGCTAAAGAATTTACATCCGAACAATTTAATTATGTGGCACAATTATCGGAGATACTTGCCAATGATGAGGAACTTGAAGTTGGTGAGTTTGAGATAGGAATATTCAAAATACAGATAAATAGTACAAGGACATATGAAGAAAATCTTATTAATTGTAACCGTATATAGAATTGGTGAAAGAATATTTCCGATAATTCCAAAACTTAGTGAGTTTGCTAAGATAGATGTTATGTTGGTATATCAGATGAGTAAGAAAGAAACATGGTATGGTGATAAAGATATGCGAATTAAATTTAAGGATGATTATGGAAAATATTTCGATAATGTTTATGATATGGATGGAGATAGATTATCAGTAAAAGGGATAGACTTATCCGTATATGATTTAGTTATATATGATGATAATAGAGATAAACATAATATCAATGAGGTGTATAAAAAGATTGATTGTCCTGTTTTGGCAAATGTACATGGTAACTGGTGGTTAAACGGAAAAAGAAACCACAACATGGATGAACATAATAAAGCTTTTGATTATGTATCAGTATTTGGTAATAAAGAAAAAAATGAATACAAGAATAACTCTCATATTTTAGTTGGGGGTATACCATCAAACGATGATTTAAAATATTACGATAGAACTAATGATTATATATTAGTCATTGTTAATTTTTTAGGTAATAGATTTTCACCTTATAGTGTAAATGTTAATGAAGAGTTTATCAAGAAAACAAAATTATTAGAATTACAAAAAAAATATAATAAAAAAGTTGTATTTAAACTAAAAAGTAGAAGAGACCATCCGTTTCCACAAAAAGATTATGATTATGTAAAATCTATTGTACCTAAAGAATTAGATTATATCACTATTATGGATTTTGAAGATAATAATCAATTAATATGTGGTGCATTTTTGGTTATATCAGCACCATCTACATTTGCATTTAAATCTATTCAGAAAAAAATACCAACAATATTAATTAAAGATTCAGGTATTATTGGAAATTTTGATGGATTTCCAGGATTGATAAATTTAAATGATGATATTTTAAAAAATATAGAATATCAAATCGAGAATGGGATAGATGATAACCTTATAGAGAACCTTGTAGAAGGTGGTGCTGATTTTACATCAACAGATAAATACATAAATAATGTAAGGAGATTATTATGAGTTATATAAGTGAAAAGGCAAATGTATATAAAAGTGCAATCATAGGTAAGAATGTTTCAATTGGTGCTTTTGCTGAAATAGGACATGAAGTTATAATAGGTAGTAATGTAAAAATAGGATGTGGTGTATTTATACCAGAAAATGTTATCATAGGAGATGATGTTTTTATTGGTCCACATGCAGTTTTTACAAATGATAAAAACCCACCATCTCACGGAAAATGGAGAGAAGAGAATCCTACGATTGTTGGTAATAATTCAAGTATCGGTGCAAATAGTACTATTTTACCTAATTTAACATTAGGAGAGGGTTGTAAGATAGGAGCAGGTTCAGTTGTAACTAAAGATGTTAAACCAAATACTTTAGTTTATGGAGTTCCTGCAAAGGAGAGTAAATAGTGTTTCTACATATAGTTGGTGCAAGACCAAATTTTCCAAAGGTAAAACCTTTGATGGAAGAAATGAAAAAAAATGGTATATCTCAAAAGTTATTACACACGGGTCAACATTATGATTATTTAATGTCAAAGGTATTTTTTAGTCAATTAAATATACCTGTACCTGATTTTCATTTAGATGGGTATCTTGGTAAAACTCATGCGGAACAGACTGGTAACATGATGATTGAGTTAGAAAAAGTTTTTGAGGAATTAAAACCGAGAGGTGTAATTGTGTACGGTGATATAAACTCTACACTATCTGCAGCGTTATCTGCTACAAAATTACATATTCCTGTTATTCATATCGAGGCGGGTTGTAGGAGTTTTGATAAACATATGCCAGAGGAGATAAACAGAATACTTGTAGACCATGTATCTGATTATTTATTTTGTACAGATTCATACTCTGTAAAAAATCTAATCAAAGAAGGTATCACAGAGAATGTTTACCTAAGTGGTAACTTAATGATTGATACATTAAAAACATTAACAATAGATAATACACCGAATGATACTGTATTGTTAACTTTACATCGACCATCAAATGTTGATGATAAAGATAAGTTATTTACTATACTTAATGATATTGATTTGTTAGAAGAACAAATTGTGTTTCCGGCACATCCAAGAGTTAACAAACTAATTGGAAATACAAGATTTGATAATATAAAAATAGTTGAACCTATGGGTTATAAAGAGTTCATAACAAATTTAAATAATTGTAAATATGTCATATCAGATTCTGGTGGTGTACAATGTGAGGCAAGTGTTTTAAATACACCAATGATAACCTTGAGAGATACAACAGAACATTTAGATACAATAAAACATGGTACGAATACACTATGTTCAGATTCAAGTAAACTAAAAACGGTCAAACTTAAAAATTCTAAATATTCACCAGAGATTTGGGATGGTAAATCTGCAAAAAGAATAGTGGAGGTATTAAAGACAATATGAAAAAATTTGCATTAATAGGTGCGGGTGGTTATGTTGCACCAAGACATATGAGAGCAATCAAAGATACAAACAATGATTTAGTTGCAATATTAGACCCGAATGATTCTATAGGAGTTATAGATAGTTATTTTCCAAATGCATCATACTTTTCAGAATATGAAAGATTTGATAGACATATTGATAAATTAAAAAGAATGGAAAAGGGTGTAGATTATATAAGTATAGCATCACCAAATTATTTACATGATGCACATATTAGATTTGCTTTAAAAAATGGTTGTCATGCTATATGTGAAAAACCTTTGTTATTAAATCCATATAGTATAAATGCACTTAAAGAATTAGAAGAAGAGACAGGTAAAAGAGTTTATGCAATTTTACAATCAAGATTACATCCAAGTTTAATAAAATTAAATGAAAAAATAAAAAAAAGTAGTAGGAAAAACCATAAAATAGTCTTAAATTATGTAACGCCGAGAGGAAAATGGTTTCATTATTCTTGGAAAGGTAATTTTGAGAAATCAGGTGGAATTGCCACAAACATTGGTATTCACTTCTTTGATATGTTGATGTGGATATTTGGTAATGTAAAAAATAGTTATGTGGAATCTCATACTGATATGAAAGCTAGTGGGTATCTTGAATTAGAAAATGCAAGTGTTGATTGGAATCTAAGTGTGGATAGTAGAGATTTACCACATGATGAATGGAAGGCATTCAGGTCAATAACAGTTGATGATGAAGAGGTAGAATTTTCAAATGGGTTTTTTGATTTACATACAAAAAGTTATGAACAAATATTGAAAGGAAATGGTTTTGGACTCGATGATGCTAAACAATCTTTAGAGTTAGTTCATCAGATAAGGAACTCTAAAACATAATGATAATACAAAATATACATAATGCTTTTACAGTAGTAGTATCTCATGAGTTTAAGATAGTATGTGACCCATGGATTTCAGATGGTATTTTTGATGGTGGTTGGGGTAAGTTTCCACCAGTTGAAAATATTGAAAAATATTTAGATAATACAACTCATTGTTTTATATCTCATATACATGAAGACCATTTTGATTTAGATGCTATAAAATTATTAGATAAAAATGTTAAATTTTTAATACCAGATATTTATCCAAATCATGTTATAAAAAATACAATTAAAGAGTTGGGTTTTAATAATATTAAAATGTTAAAAGTTGATACATCATATGAAATTGAAAAGGGTTTATTTTTTGATGTCATTCCACCTATGAACTCAAAGGGATTAGAAACTTTTGATAATGATTATAGTGGTGATTTGGGATTTTTATCTGTTGATGCCGGAATTATGATTAAAGATAAAGATGGTAAAATAGTTTTATTATCAGATAACGGACCGTATGAATTATCAGATGAAATGATAAATAAAATAAAAGGTTGTGATATACTTGCATTTCCATTTAATGGTGTAGCCGATGATTATCCAGTTTGTTTTGATAATTTAACTTTACAACAGAAAAAGAAAAAATCATTAGAGAGACAAGAAAAAAGAACAGAATTACAATGTGATTCTATAATAAAAATTCAACCAAAAAACTTGATACCTTATTCATCTGATATGGTTGTTCTTGGTAAAAGAGCTAAAGATTTTGTTGATGTACATCCTATTGAATATTTGGTTAGAGATAAAGTTTCTAAAATTTATGAAGAAAGAACAAATATTCCAACACATGCAATATATTCAGAAGATATTATAAGTATACTTGATGGAGATGTTATTATTGATGAATCATCAAAACTTGATTTAAACATTAAAGATTATGCCTATTCCAAACATAATGAAGATGTTAATAATAATATAATCTATTCTGAAGTTGATAGTTTTTACACTTTATATGATAACTTTGTTCAATCTTGCGATAATATGTTTAAGGTAATGAAAAAATTAAAATTAAAATCAGAATGGACTTTATCTTTTTACATAACAGATATGGATGAATATTTAACTGTTGATATAGGTAACAAACATATATCAAAGAAAAAATCTACTAATAAAAATTTACAACTCTGTAACATAAGGTCTGGATATTTAAACTCTCATTTTTTATTTATTCATCATTGGAACAATTCTATAATATCATATAATTTAGATTGGGAAAGAAAAAATGATGTTTATGATTATGGGTTAAATAAAGGACTGAATTTTTTACACATTGGAAGAGGATAAAATGAATAAAGATAATATAATAATTTATGTTTCATCAAGAAATAATTATGATATGTTGAGCGGTGAGGTATTTAAAAATATTGATACTGAGGGTTTTGAATTTATAAATGTAGATGATAAATCATCAGTAGAGGAGATAGAAAAAGGAAAAAAAATGTGTGAGGAAAACGATGTTGTTTTTCTTGAAAACAAATCTCGTGGTTGTCAAATGGCAACACAAACATTAATTGATTTCATAAAAGAAAATAGGCCAAATTGTAAATGGATATTTTGTTTTCAACACGATTGTTATCCCATAACCAAAAACTTTTTCAGTAGAATAAATAAATTAATTAATGATGGTAGGTTAGATGAATTTGGAACACTTGGGTTTAACCGAATAGATATGGGTAAACATACACCAGGTGCTTATGATAAGTGGGTTAATGGTGAAAAACCAATTGGACATCTTGGCTTGGCACATTTATCTATATTAAATGAGTCAGGTAGATGGTTACAACCAAACAGAAATGCATGGTTGTTAGAAAATGATGATTGGAGAAAACCACTCTCAGTAGAAATAAACGCATGGACATCTTTTGGTATAAATGTTAATAAATGGAATAAGTTTATAGAACCTACAGATGAGTATCATTTTCATTTATGGGCACCTGATATTTCTATACAATTTTTGTATCATAATTGTCACAACTTAGTTTTACCTGATTTGTATTTAATGAATAAACAAGAACTAAAATCTAAATATTCTATTGATGAAAATTCTGCACATTCTGCAAAAAAAGGTAATGAATATCATTTTGGTCATTATGAACCATCACATAAAACATGGAAAGAGAGGTGGGGATGGGATTATAGAAACCCATCAACAATACCAGGTGTAATACAGAGTTATGAGGGAACATTAATCGAAAAGTTCATCAATCATGATATACATTCTGGTCCTTTTAAAACATTTAACTTAGGAGAATATTAATGAAGATTATGGTAACTGGTGTATGTGGTTTAATTGGTTCTCATCTAACAGATGAATTATTATCAAGAGGACACCAAATAATAGGTATAGATAATCTATCTTTTGGAAACATGGATAACATATCAAAAGCATCTAAAGATGATAACTTTACATTTATCAATACAGATATTAGAGAAACAAATTTTTGGATGTTAAGTAATAACTGTGAAGATGAGGTATCATGTGATTGTGATTTAACAGATGTTGATGTTGTATTTCATTTAGCAGCATACAAAAAAGCACCAAAAGATTCTATAGATTCTTCAGATGTGATGTTAAACAATGCAGATATGATACAGAGTATAACTCAATATGTAAAACAGATAGATAGTCTTTTGATATTTACATCAACATCTGACATATATGGTAATTCAAAAGAATTTTCAGAGGATGAAAGTATAACAATTGGACCTCCAGATGTTGAAAGATATTCATATGCGATGTCAAAGTTTTTTGATGAACAATTATTATTGAATATGGTGAACGAAGGTAAAATAAAATGTATTATTCCAAGAATATTTGGATGTTTTAGTGAAAGGTCTAATGATGGCTGGTCGGGCGGACATGTTCCATTGTTTATAGATAATGCATTAAATAACAAAGATATAATTATTCACGGAGATGGAAAACAGACCAGAAGTATGTGTTATGTATCAGATATAGTTAATGGATTGGTTGAATTGTTGAACAATAGAAGCATTTTAGACGGTGAGATAATCAATATAGGTTCTGCAGAGGAGATGAGTGTATTAGATTGTGCTAAATTAATCATTGAACTATGTGATTCTAAATCAAAAATAAAATTCATTAAAGGTAAAGATGTGTTTGGTGAATATAAAGAAATAAAAAAAAGGTTTGCGAATACCACAAAAATAAAATCATTGATTGGGTGGAAACAAAAAACAAAATTTACTGATAGTTTAAAAAAAGTTATAGCTCTTAAATATTCAAATTTAAATAAAGGATAGAGATGAAACCTCCAGTTAAGCAATATATAAATGATAATCAAATTCAACAAATTTTTGGGGAGGTGGATAACTTTCAAGTTCAATTAAATTCAATAAATTACGATGAAAATTTAATAAAAGGTTATGATAGAATCATAATTGTTGGTAATCAACGAAGTGGTACTACCTTTGTAAGTCAAGCACTATCAAAAACTTTAGGATATAAGAATATCGATGAAAATGCATTTGCTGTTAAAGATGTGAATGTGTTTAAAGAGATATTCAAACAAAAAAATATTGTTGTACAGGCACCAGGACTAACTCATTTGGTGCATAATCTTGTGGGTGAAAAAGATTTGATAATTTTCATGGTAAGACAGTGGTCAGATATTTATAAATCCATTCATCGTAAAAACGGAAAACTAAGTAATTGGATTTTGATGAATGATATGTATGATGTAAGTAAGTACTATTATACCACTGGATATTTTAAAGATAGGGGTGGGAAAGTACACGAACTTTATGATAAAATAGATTCGAAATGTAATTCTGTATTTGAAGAGGTTGTTAACAAAGATAGTTACTCTCTCGATGTTGTGTATAAAATGTGGAAACATTATCAAAGAGATTTAATCACCAACTACATAGAGTTAGATTATGAATCAATGAAATTACATCCTATGTGGGTTGATAAAAAACACAGAACAAAATTTCATGCAAAACAGACAGGAATAAAATGATAAATAATAAAAAAATTCTGGCAATCACTTTGGCTAGAGGTGGAAGTAAAGGTATACCTAAAAAAAATATAATTGATATACAAGGTAAACCACTCTTACAATATACCATAGATGAAGTTAAAAAAAGTAAATATATTGACCATTATATAGTTTCTACAGATGATGTTGAAATAGAAAATTTGTGTACTAAATTAGGCACTACTTATTTTCAAAGACAAAAGGCAAGTGATACTCAATCATCTGCAAGTGCATTATATGAAGTACAAAGAGTTATGAATAGGTATGATTACATCGTTGAAATAATGTGTACAAATCCATTAAAAACAGTAGATGATATAGATGGTGTTATAGAAAAATTAGATGAGACTGGTGCTGACAGTGTGGTTTCGGTTGTGAGGATATGGGATAATCATCCATCAAGAGTAAAATATATTGAAGGTGATAGATTAAAAGATTTTTATCCAGAACCACCAGAAAGTAGAAGACAAGATTTAACACCTGCAGCGTATGTTAGAAACGGTTCTATATATGCAATGACATATGAACAATTAAAAATAAAACAAAATAGGTTGGGGGAAGATACAAGACCATATATCATGCCTGAGGAAAGAACAATTAATATTGATGAACCAATAGATTTAGAATTAGCAAGGATACTACTTAAATGATTATCTGTATAACACCAATAAAACATATCAAAGGAGTTTATGAAAACTTATGTTCTTTAGGTGAAGTTATCTATGAACCTTATATAACTTATGATAAGTTAAAGGAAAAGATAACAGAACCAGGTAATAGTATAACTACTATATTTACAAATCCAAACAAACAAGATTTTAAATTGGATGAGAGATTACTAAAATATTCTACAGTCTCTCATATCATAACGGCATCAACGGGTTTAAATCATATAGATGATTATTTTAAAAAAAACTTTTATGTACATTCGTTAACTACGGAATATGATATAATAAATAAAATATCATCAACCGCAGAACATGCGTTTACTTTGATGACATCTATTGTTAGAAATTTACCCTCATCATTTGATGATGTTAAAAATGGTGGTTGGGATTATGAAAAGTTTATAGGAAGACAATTGAATCAATTGACAGTTGGTATTATTGGATATGGTAGATTAGGTAAAATGATGGAAAAATACTGTAGGGCATTTGGAATGTTTACATATCTATATGACCCTTATGAAGGATTTAATGATTTAGATTCATTATTGGAAAAATCAGATATAATTTCATTACATGTTCATGTTACAGATAAAACAAAATATATGATTGACAAAAAAGTTCTTGGAAAAATGAAAAAAGATTCGTATATTGTTAATACATCTCGTGGTGAGATTGTAAATGAACATGATGTTGTAGAATCGTTAAGAAGTGGAAAACTTAAAGGATATGCTACAGATGTAATAGAAGATGAATTTAACACCGATGATGGGCCAATTTTAGAGGCTGTTAATGATGGGTTAAACATAATAGTTACACCACATATTGGTGGAATGACCGTTGAGGCACAAGAGATTGCATACAACGGTGTGATAAACAAATATAAGAGGTTACATGAATCAAAAAAATAAACTGATAACTGTCAGACCAAAAGTAAAAAGAAAAGGTTTTAATAATGATAATATAAATATATTGGCATTTACTAAAGAGGATACTGCAGTTTATAATAGAATATTAAGAATGACAAACACACCTTATTACAAAGATTTAGATGTTGATAAAAAGAAATTAGTTGATACTGTGATAGAGAGTTATAAGTATAAAATGGATGGTAAACCACCATTAGAAACACATTATGTTTTATCAGGTCATGAATTAGTTGAGTTTGAAAGTATTCATGATTGGGAATTATTTAGATATATAGTTTATAGATATAAATACAACAAATATCCAGAACTTAAAATTCATGATGATTACCCACCATGTTTACAGATAGAACCAGCATCAGTTTGTAATTTTAAATGTGTATTTTGTTATCAAGCTGATAGGTCATTCTCTTCTACTTCAAAAGGGTATATGGGTATGATGGATTTAGATTTATTTAAAAATGTTATCGATGAGGTAGAAGGTAATATTGAATCTATAACTCTTGCATCAAGAGGTGAACCAACTTTGAATAGGTCTATCGGTAAAATGTTAGAATATTGTAATGATAAGTTTTTAGGTATGAAGATAAATACCAATGCATCACTTCTAACAGATAAGATGATTCACACTATTTTATCAAACGATGTACAGACAGTGGCTTTTTCTATAGATGCAGCAGATAAAGAACTATATGAAAAACTAAGAGTTAATGGTAAGTTTGAAAAAACATTACGAAATGTTGAAAGGTTTAATGAGATAAAGGCAAAACACTATCCAACATCAAGATTAGTAACGCGTATTTCTGGTGTAAAAGTAAATGAAATGCAGGATGTTGATAAGCAAGTAGAGATGTGGTCTCAGTATGCAGATATTGTTGCATTTACTAATTACATCCCGTGGGAAAATTCTTATGATAATCCATTAAGTGAGGTTAAAGAACCTTGTACTGAATTGTGGAGAAGGATGTTTGTTTGGTGGGATGGTATTGTAAATCCATGTGATTATGATTATAAATCTACATTGAGTAAATGGAATGTAAAAGATAAAACTGTATCTGAAATTTGGAACTCACCATATTATAACGAGTTAAGACAAAAACATTTAGATGATATGAGAAATGAAGTTGAACCATGTAAAAGGTGTATAATGGCATAATGAAGATTACTATTATTGGATATAAAAATCACTCACTAAGACTACATGATTTACTAAATAAGTTAGGTTATGAATCTACAATGTGGAATCACCACGAAGATAAATTCTCAGAAGTTATAGATTCTGATTGTGTGTTTATTTCTTCACCAAGTGATACTCACATAAATTATATTAAAAAAATATTAAAAGAATCGCCATCATCTTATATATTTTGTGAAAAACCACCAACCACAGATAAAAAAGATTTAAAGTATTTAAAAGGTTTAGATTCGAGTGTGAAAGAAAAAATATTTTTTAATTACAATTACAGATTTTCTTTATTATCTCAACTAGTTGGTGAGAATGATTTAGGTCGACCAGTTCATTTTAACTTCATAAGTTCACATGGATTGGCATTGAAAGATTCTTATAAAGATAATTGGAGATTTTCTTCTACAAATGAATTGTTAGGTGTTTATGGGACTGTTGCTATTCATTATATTGATTTATGTATGTGGTTACTTGGTGAGTATGAATCTATAAAAATAAATAAACACAATTATTCTAATTCAAAAACTGCAGATTCTATAACAATCAATATGAAATTTAAAAATGGATGTACTACTAATATTTTTGTTTCTTATGTTACACCATTTATTAATAAATCTGATTTGATATTTGATAATGGTATTTTAGAATTAGATAATGGACAAATAAAGTTGTATGAACCAAGAGAATCATTTGATGAAAATGGTCACTTTACAAAACCTTACAGTAGATGTGTAATAGATAGAGAATCATCAAGAGATTATTATGATGTATCATTGAGACAATCTTTATTTTTCTTCATAGAGAGTGTTATAAAAAAAAATAAATTTAAAGTTAGTGATTTCAATATGTCGATTGAATCAAATGAACTTTTACTAAACAAAATAGGAGATGTTAATGACTAAGGTTATAGCAGAAATAGGTTGGAATCATATGGGAGATATGAAACTCGCCAAAGAAATGATATTAGCAGCCAAAGAGAGTGGTGCTGATTTTGCAAAGTTTCAAACATGGAGTGTAAGAAGATTAAAACGAGGTTCTTGGGATACCGATGGTAGAAGAGAAATATATGAAAACGCGGAATTAAGTTTCGATAAACATATTGAGTTAAAAGAATATTGTGATGAGGTTGGTATTGGATTTATGTCATCTGTATTTTCTATTGAAGATGCTAAATTGTTAAAGAATGTAGTTACGGATTATGTCAAGATACCAAGTTTTGAATCAAGAAATAAAGATTTAATTCATTACTGTTTAAAACACTTCAAACATTTATTGATATCTACTGGTACTTCTACATATGAAGAGATAAGAAACACACTACAAAATGTTCCATTAGATAGATTTACTTTGTTACATTGTGTATCATCGTATCCTTGTGGTTTTGATATTGTGAACTTACCAAGAATAGAAGTGTTAAAAGGATTATCTTATTCTGTTGGTTTTAGTGACCATTCACAAGGAATTGAAGCATCTGTGTTATCTTTGGGGTATGGTGTGGATTTTGTTGAAAAACATTTCACGATAGATAATGATTTACCTGGTAGAGATAATAAGTTCGCAGTATTACCAGATGATATAAAAGAATTAAAAAAATATATAGATATTCATAAGTATGTCGATGCATCTCGTGGACCAGATTATCAGAAATCAGAATTAGATTCAAGAGAAAATTATGTGGGGAGATTTGATGGATAATATATCGGTCATAATAAGAAACAGAAATGAAGAAAGATATATTGGTTATACTATACAATCGGTGATAGATACATTTAATAAACCTGAGATAATAGTTGTTGATAATAATTCAACTGACGATTCAATGGGAATTGTTGGTACATTTAACTTTGAAAATATTAACACATATAATATTGATTCCTATACACCAGGTAAATCATTAAATCTTGGTGTTCAAAAATGTACCAATGATTATGTATTGGTTTTATCAGCTCATTCACAAATTATGAATTGTAAGTTTGGAAAAATAAAAGGTTTGTTGGATGAATATTGTGTGGTTGGTGGAAAACAAATACCAATTTACAGAGGTAAAAAGATAACACCACGATATGTTTGGTCTAATTTTGAGGGACATGATGTAATAAATCAATTTAGTTCAAGTGAAAATAGATATTTCTTACATAATGCATTTTCATTTTACACAAAACAAACTTTGATTGAGTATCCATTTGATGAAACTTTACCAACCAAAGAAGATAGATATTGGGTTAATGATAGAATTAAAGAAGGAATGGATTCTTATTATGATTCGGTGACGATTTGTCACCACCATTATACAGACAATGGTGCAACATGGAAGGGGATAGGATAATGAAGTGTATAGTGACGGGTGGTGCTGGATTTATAGGTAGTAATCTAACAGATAAATTAATTGAAGATGGTCATGAGGTTATGGTGATTGATAATTTATCTACAGGTAAAAAAGAAAATATAAATCAATTAGCTAAGTTTTATCGTAAAGATTTAACAGAGATGAGAAGAGAATCAGATTTTTCTATCTTTAAAGGTGTTGATATTGTATTTCACATGGCATGCTTGGCAAGAGTACAACTATCAATTGAAGACCCTCATTTGTATCATGATAAAAATGTAAACGGATTGGTAAATGTTTTGGAGGGTTGTAGAAAACACGGTGTGAGTAGATTGGTGTTTAGTTCATCATCCTCTGTTTATGGTGATGCAGAAGAAGTACCTACATCTGAAAATTGTAAATTAGACCCAATGAGTCCATATGCATTACACAAATTAATTGGTGAACAATATTGTAAATTATATAGTGAACTATATGGTATAGATACAGTATCTTTAAGATATTTCAATGTTTATGGTGACAGACAACCAACTGAAGGTGCATACTGTTTGGTTATGGGAATATTTGCAGGACAAAGATTGAAAAATCAACCGATGACAATCAGAGGTGATGGAGAACAGAGAAGAGATTTCACTCATGTAGATGATGTGGTTGATGCAAATGTTAAATGTATGGAGTATATTGGTGTAGGATTTAAAGGTGATGTGTATAACATCGGTAATGGAGATAATCGTTCAGTAAATGAAATAGCAGATTTGATTGATGGAGATAGAATAAATGTTGACCCTGTCATAGAACCAAAAGAAACACTGGCAAACTATGATAAAGCAAATAAAGTATTAGGTTGGTCACCTAAAGGTAATTTAGAGCAATGGATTCCAACTTGGAAAGAGGAGATAGGATTATGAAAATAGGAATAGTAGGAAATGGATTCGTAGGTTCATCAGTAGCATTTGGATTCTCACCACAGACAGGATGTGATGCAGAAATAAAAATATACGATAAGGATGAAACTAAATCAACACACTCGTTGTCAGAAACATTAGAATCTGATTTTATATTTGTATCAGTACCAACACCATCAAATTCAGATGGTTCAATAAACTTAGATATTATATATAACTGTTTTAGTGAAATGAGTATGTTGAATAAACGAAAAGATAATGTTATATTATTAAGGTCTACAGTTGTTCCTGGTACAACGAGGAAATTAAAAAATAAGTTTAGAAATTTAAATATAGTGTTTAATCCAGAGTTTCTTACAGAAAGGTCTGCCAAATTTGATTTTATTAATCAATCAAGGTTTATATTGGGTGGTAAACAATCTGATGTAGAAAAAGTGGCATTATTATATATTAATAGATTTGGTAGTACAACACCTGTAATTAAAACTAACTATGAAACAGCTGAAATGATTAAATATATGAACAATTGTTATTTTGCTACAAAAGTATCATTCATGAATGAGATGTATCAGATTGCAGATGCAAATGGAGTTGATTGGGAGATGGCAGTAGATGGTTTTATCAGAGATGGTAGAATAGGACACTCACATCTGGCAGTTCCAGGTCCTGATGGAAAGTTTGGTTTTGGTGGTAGTTGTTTTCCAAAAGATGTTCAGGCAATGATTAACTTTGCAAAGAAATCAGGAATATCACCGAATGTGTTAAAAGGTGCATGGGAAACTAATTTAGAAGTTAGACCGGAGAGAGATTGGGAAAAACTCAAAGGTAGAGCAATAGTAGATGAGGAGAAATAAGATGTCACGGATAGACCCGAGAGACTGGAAAGAATGGGAAAGAAAACAAGAAAAGAAAAAAGATAAAAAATTGAAAAAGAAAAGACAGAGAAAAGCTAACAAGAGAAAAAAAAGACAAGAAAAGTAAAACATCTATATATTTATATATATAGATATGTAACATGGAGAAATTAATATGTCAAAAGATAAATTTGGTCCTTATATACAAAAGTTAATGACAACTATACTTGATAAAGACCAAGAAGAATTTGTTAAAGATTTAGCCTATACAGAATTACAGAGGTTGAATGTAAACATAGAAGAGATTTTATTGAAACATCAGAAAAGTTATGATGAAGAAATAGAAAAACAAAAAGAAAAACAGTTATTACAGGAGGACAAATAATGTCTAAAATAAGTAAAGAAGGTGCCGTATCGGTAAGAAATAATGTAGAAAGACCATTAAAAGTTATATGGGATGATATAGAAAGAGCAGGAATTGCAGAAAAATGTAAAGATGCATATGCTCATATATTCAAATTTCTTGATGAAGTTGATGGTTGGGAAAAAGCAGAAGTTGGTAATCCAGCATTAGACCCTAAAGTAGTAGTTAATGGTAAAGAATTTACACCACGAGGAGAATAATTATGGCAGAAAATAATCCAGCACAAGATACATACAATCCACCAGGACTAAATTCTGTTGATTTTGAAAAATTTAATTTTGGTGAATTAGAAGTAAACGAACTATTTTGGTTAAGTACAAACCCATCTGGTGATGAGAATGTATCACATAGAAAAATATCTCAGACAGAAGGGATGCATTTAAAAAATAGACAAGTTATAACATTTGAAAGAAACTTAAAGGTTTTTCAAAAAACTTAATGTCACATCGACCAATAAGAATACCTGGTAGAAGAATAGTATTAACTAAAAATCTAATTCAAAATGCACAAGATAATACTAAATCTGCTGCAGAGGCATCACGATGGTTGGGTGTGAGTTTTAATACTTACAAAAAATGGGCAAAATATTATAAAATATTTGAACAACATTTAAACCAAAAAGGTGTAGGTGTTAAAAAAGGTTGGGCAACATATAAAATACCAATTGATGATATAATAACAGGTAAAAGACAACCACCTAAAAAATATTCATTTTCTGTTTTAAAAAAGAGATTGATAGAAGATGGTTACTTACAAAACGAATGTTCAAGTTGTGGTTATAATGAAATCAATTTAGCCACAGAAGAGGTATGTTTAAACTTGGATTTCGTGGATGGTGATACAAAAAACTTTAAAATTAATAATTTAAAGTTATTGTGTCCTAACTGTTATTTATCATACAATGGTAGATTTGATAAATCAAAAGTGTTTTGTAAATAAATTGGAGAAAAATATAATGAAATTTGATAAAGATAAACAAAAAAAGATATTAGGTGTCCTTGAGAGAGCGTGGACAGTTAATTTACGCGACCGTTCAAGTAGAACTATGATTGCAGATTTAATCACGAAAGAATTGTATGGTGATGATGATGGTTACCTAAACAACACTGCGTATGGTGATAAACCTGTTACGGTTGTAGCAGAAGCTCCGGCGGTTGAGGTTAAGGATGAATCAGAAAAAACTCCAAAGGTCCCTAAAAAACTTGAGAAAAAAGTTACGGAACCTGTAGTGTCTGATAAAAAAACCCCAATAAAGAAAACTAAACCAAAGAGGAGAACAAAGAAAAATGCAATTAGTAGACCATAAAAACAGGAAGATGAAAATTGGAGAGAGAGTTCGTATTGAAACTGACATTCCCTCACCCGATGGTATGTTATATAGAAATAGTATTGTTAAGATAGATGAATGGAATAAAGATACTAATAAAGTGAGAGTTACAGATTCTACTGGCAAGGTATGGTGGATTGAACCAACTCAAGTAAGTTGTAGTTTTTTATAGGAGATAAATATGAGTGATTTAAAAAGATTCAATGAATTAGTTGATGATATTTGGGAAATGGTATTCGGTACAGAACGAAGACCTAAACCTAAAAGAGCAAGAACTAAAGGTAGATATAAGGCAGATGATAAAACTACTAAAGATATAAACGAAGCATGGGTTGGTGGTAAAGCACCAAAGAAAAGGAAAAAGAAAAAATGAGTGAAGAAAAAAAACCAAACATAGAAAAATTACCAGATACAGAAGTACCTCAATTTGAGTTATCTGATAAACAGAAAAAAGAATTGGATGATGCATGGATAGAGGTCATGAATGAAGCAAAGAAAGTGGTTGATGATTATGCAAACAATCCATCTGAATTGAGTGGTAGTGCAATTCAAATCCACGAAGATAGTCCATTTGTAGATGAAAATTTGACATCACATAATTGGAATAAAGTTGTTAGAGGTAATGTATTAGATGAAATAGTAACAGATGCTAAAAATATACTCACTTTTGGACCAAAAAAACCTAAAAAAGACGTTGACAAAAAGAAAAAAAAGTAGTATATTATATAGTAATGTTAATAAGAGAATTTATATCAGAAACAAATAAAAACAAAATGATTTCAGATTTATTGAAACATTACAAGGTTGGTAGTGTTAGAGTTAAATTGAAATCAATGAAAAATCATGCACACTACGATGTAGATAGAGGAACATTGGAATTATCTACAAAGTATAAGACGATTAAGAACAGTCAAATAAAAGAGTTCTTGATTACAATACTTCACGAAATCTATCATGCTATGGATGCTAAGAAGTATGGTTGGAAGAAGTTCAAAGATATGTATGAGATGGAAATGAACATCTTAATATCTAAAGGTAAAGATGAATACAAGGACAACAAGTATGAGATAGAAGCTGAAAAGTTTGGACAGGAAAAGTATTCAAAATGGTTACGAAAATTCAAAAAAGAGGGATTAATATAATCTCGTTACAACTTGTTACAATTTAATTATTGTAATTCCGCTAAATATTCCTTAATTTAAAGTATGATTAAAGGAGATATAAATATGATAAAAGTATTTCAAGAAAAATGTAATAAATGTAAAGAACATAATTCAATGTTAGAATATAAAGGTGGAAAATATTGCACTTGGTATTGTGCTAAAAAGGGGTAAGTTATGATAGGTACTATAATAGTAATGATGTTAGGTTTTTGGGTATTAAGTTTAATAGGTGGTATATTGTTAGGTAAACTACTTTGGACACCACCTGTAAAGGAGTATTATGGCGATACTAACTAAAGAACCAAGAAAACAAGTAATAGATTTAACAGGTCCTCAAGGTAATGCATTCTACCTATTAGGTTTGGCTAAAAAGTTATGTAAACAATTACAGATAGAAGACGATATAATATTAGAGGATATGAAAATGGGTGGTTATGAACACCTTATTACTACCTTTGATGATTACTTCGGTGATTATATAGATTTAGAAAGATGAGTTATTTTACAGAAGGTGAGAAGAGGTGGATAAAAAGCCACACAGAAAAAAGTTTAAGGGAATTAAATATGAATAAATTTTACAGAAAACCACTACCAGAAACTATGAAGAAAAATAGAGAAACTTATGCCGATATATTCAAAGATGAAATCAAATGGTTTAAGGAAAATTTACAGACTCTAACAGAGACTAAAAACAAATTTATGATTGAGATGTATACTATCTTAATTAGTGGTAGTAGGAAAGTAACACCAAAGATGGCAGATGCTATTGTTAATGGTATTACTAAATGTAAGAACCATCCAAAATTTAATCCTTTATTACAAGCAGAAGCAGAGGCTAAACTAAGACCTATATTAGAGAAGGTTGTTATGGTAGAACATTTGGCTGAACAAAAGGGTGATAGGGCTTTAGAGTTTGTACAAAGTGTTAAACAATATGTTAAGAACAATTATAGGATAACCAAGAAACAGATGGAAGGTCTTAACAAAGTATATAAAAGATGTTCAGAAGATTTATTTGATGGGGGTAAAAATGAGTAATATCAGAGAAAAAGAAATCAGTAAAGTAAAAATAACTGAAAGAGATTTGACAGTTGCAAAACATCCAATTGTAGAACAGATGGAACAAGAATGGCCTGAAATGACGGGTGAGTTTAAAAGATTACAAAGGGAACAATATGAATTGTTTTGTAGAAAACAACACGATTATGGTCCTGGTAATATTTCAGT
>MDSV01116522.1_pt1 | contig 19210 bp, 19 predicted proteins | sample 810851 | NCBI WGS metagenome assembly MDSV01 (sample SAMN05326640, study PRJNA326480) | marine metagenome | isolation source: seawater | place: Atlantic Ocean: North East | collected 2012 | reverse complement strand
TGTAATTTTATGTAATGCATATGGTGGAGTTTTAAATGATCCAATTCTTCTAAGAATTTCAAAAGATGAATTTTGGTTTTCTTTATCAGACTCTGATATTGGAATGTATCTACAAGGTGTTAACGCCGATGGAAGATTTGATTGTACAATTGATGAAATTGACGCTTGTCCTGTTCAAATTCAAGGACCTAAATCAAAAGCACTAATGAGTGATTTGCTTGGTGACCAAGTTGATTTAGATAATATGCCTTTTTATGGTTTAGCTGAAGTTAAAATTGCAGGAAGAAGCTGCGTTATATCTCAATCAGGTTTTTCAGGTGAAGCTGGATATGAAATTTATTTGAGAAATGCAACTTTATATGCAGATGACATGTGGAATGCAGTTCTTGATGCGGGTAAAAAACATAATTTAATGGTTATAGCTCCTGCACACCATAGAAGAATTCAAGCTGGAATTCTTTCTTGGGGTCAAGATATGGATATGCAACACAACCCTTTTCAATGTAATTTAGGTTATCAAGTTTCTTTATCAGGAAAAGGTGAGTGGAATAAAGCTACAGATTATATTGGTAAAACTGCATTAGAAAAAATGGGCGCTGAAATTAAAGCAGGTAAAAAACCCTACAAACTTCAATTGGTTGGACTTGAATTGGGTGGAAAGCCAATAGAAGAGTATGCTCCTGATTTTTGGTTAATCTCAAACGCAGATGGTGGCGATCCAGTTGGGTTTATTACTTCTCCTTGGTATCATCCTGAAAAAAAACAAAATATAGCTATGGGATATGTTCCTTTTGACGGAACCTTAAATGCTAATGGTTTACCAAAAGGTAAGGTTGGAACTAAATATAAGGTTCATTTACCATCTAAATATTCTGATACTCCAGGTACACCTGTTGATGCAGTAATTGTAGATATTCCATTTAAAGAATCTTTTAATGCTAATACTAGAGAAGTAGTTAAAGGATAAATAATTTTTTAGGAAGGGCAAACAGCCCTTCCTACTTACAATATAATGTTTGCAGAATTTTTAAATATTCTTTTTTCTTCATTAAAATTAGATAAAAATTTATATAAAAATAGTAAAAATTTTGGTGAAGCAGGAATTTATTTTGCTGGTCTAATAATGATTTTAGATGGAGTTGCTGGAGCAGTTGCAGCAAACTCAATTATCAAAACTTCAATTGGAATATCGGGATTAACAGCGATACTGACATGGTTTATTTGGGCAATATTTATTTATGTTATTGGTGTTAAAATATTTCCGGATAAAGATACAAATATTCCTTTTAAAAAAGTATTAATTGGAGTTGGTTATGCTCATTCCCCTGGGTTAATAAGATTTTTTGCTGTAACACCAGATTTATTAATGCCAATTATTTTTTTTACTCAACTTTGGATTTTTGCTTCATTAATAATATCAACGAAACAAATTTTAAATTTAAAATCAAACTTTAAATCATTTGGAATTGTATTTTTATCTTTTTTAATTCTTGCCATAATTTCTTTATCATTTGTAATGGGAAAAATGGGCGCTCTTCCAATTAATTCTTATAGTTAAAGTGGAAAAATTACTTTTGAAGTTTTGCATGAATTACAAATTTTAAATCCAATTAAAATTAAGTTTTGAGAAACGCTCTCATCTTCATCGTGACACTCTTCACATATGTTGTTAAAATTTTTTAAATCTTCTTTTTTGATTTCTTTATCATCAATTATCTTAGTCATTATCTGTTAGCCCAGCTCCAGCTCCAGCAATTTTTAAACTTTCTGTTTCTTCTACAAATGTGTTCTCAGACAAGTTATAAAGATCTTTCCATTCTTTTTCTGTAAATGAGTCCATATTTTTAATAAACTTAATTGAAATTTTATTTGCAAATTCAATAGTTTCGTTTTTTAAAAAATTTGAATAAATATTATTATTAAAATTAAGTAAAAAATCTTTTTCATCAAAATTTACAAATAACCTTTTTCCTATTACTTCTGACGCCCTAATTAAAAAAGGTAAAAAAAGTAATGGATATGCTATTTTATTAATTTTTATTTCATTTAAATTCTCAAGTGTTTTTATTTGGTCTAAAAAGTTTATGCCAACTATAATTGGACAATATAAAAATTTGCTTGGTCTATTATCTTTAGAGATTAAGCTTATATTTTCAAATTTTAAATTTTTTCTTTTTTTATAAAAATCATTTAAATTTTTAATTCCTGGTAAGCCATATATTTCTAATAATCTAATATTTTTCCCAACTTCTTCAGCGATACCCCAAGGGAAACCTGCTGCTTTAGAAGCGCGCTTTGATACTGTTTCTATTTCACTTAATGATTTCATTTCGTTTATTAATTGTAAATCCAATGATCATCATAATTTTTTAACTCGCTTGGAAGTGGCGCTCCTTGAAACATGCATATTCTCAACCACTTATCTGATCTTGGGTCAAATTTTAATGCACCAAAAAAAGATAATTTTAATCTTAGCATGTCTATTGGTATAATAGATTTTCCAATTGTATTATCTTGAATTTCAGAATAAGGAAATTTTTCAATAATAAATGCTCTTCTGACTACGTGACGTAAATTATTATTATTTAATAAAAATTTATCTATAGTTAAACTATTTTTGGTTAATGTTAATGTTTGATAAAGTTTTTTTATATCTCTTGCTATAGCAAGTGGTTGTTCAAGTTCGGAGCCATTTTCCTCAAATCTATTTGCTAAACGAGGCTCTTCTTTATTTTTCGATATAAACCAGAAATTTTGATTATTTTCTTTCATAGAAAAATCTATGTTTAAGATTTGAGAATATTTATTTTCTATTATTTTTTTTAACTCATCTACAGTTCTTTCTGTAGGTATATTAAAAAACTTTTCTTCTTCGGAACTCATTTTATTAACCAATGGATTAATAATATCATTATAAGGTTCCATCATCATAGATACAACATATTCTATACATTCTTCTCCCACATTATTTTCAAGCCATAAATAAATCTTATTAAATGCAAAATCTTCAGAAAAGATGAAATCTTTTTCAACATATTTAATAAAAATTTTTAAATCTCTTAATAAATTTTTAATCTTGTTTTTTTGATATTCGTTATCAGTATTCCAAGAAACAATATTATTTATAGATTTTTTTAAGCATTTAATAAATAAATTACTATCTTCTTTTTTAACATTTTTTATCTCTCTTATTTTTTTTAATGCAGTTTCACGTGTAAATATCCAATTGTTTAAAAGAGTAGGATGATTAACAATAAATGGTGCCATTCCTAATCCTGTAGAATTTCCTATTCCTAATTTTCTACATATATTTAAGTCTAATTGAACTGCTTTTTTTGGGTTTCTATTTTTTGCTACAAAATTTACTTGATCAAATGTAAATTGTCTGACTAAATAAACTAACATCATCTCAAGTCTAAATGGTCCGTAAATTTCTTCTCTATTTTTAATTCTAAATCTATCTGCTAGACCAAATTTACCAGAGCCATATACTGCAGTAGTTCTGTATAAATAACCTACTTCAGAGAGTAATTTAGTGTCTGGTTGGATTCCATTGCTTAAACTTTCAACTACATGTTCAAAAATTCTAACTGATTTATTAGCTCTTGAAAGTGTTAATTCTTTATAAGAAAGTCTTCCTACCTCTTGTTTTGGAACTTCATTTTTTAATCTATCAATATCATTTTTTGTTGGAATGCCATCGTGAAGAGTAAAGGCCGCATCCCATTTCGTTGCAATAACTCTATCTGATCTTTCTTTTTCTTTAAGTTCATTTGCAAAACATATTAATGAATAAACTCTATTTTTTTTTGTAAAAGAATAAACTGCCGTGCCATAACCAAATTCATCCAAATCAAAAAGATCTCTTTTATAGTCCCAATCTTTGAACTCTTTTAAAAAACTTCTTAAGAAAGATAACTTTGATTGATGAAATGATCCTAATCTTGACAATTTCATTATAGTATTTGGGTTTCTTAATTCAATTTGCACTATTTAATACCTTTGTAAAAATTATACCAATTATTTCCTAAAATTCCATTAACCTCTTCATTATCAAAACCAACTTTTTTTAAGCCATTTTCTAAATTTATAAAACCTCTTGCATCTAAAAACCAATTAGGTTGTTTTGGAAAACCTGGTTTATTTTTATTTCCTTCTCCATAGTTTTTAGACTTAGTCCATGTTCCATTTCTCATCCATTCGACGATACTATCAGGTTGATCAAGACATAGATCAGAACCAATACCAAGGTTTTTTACACCCATAATTTCTGCCGTTTTAGCGGTCATTTCACAAAAATTCTCGAGCGTGCATTTGGTACCATCTTTTAAATGATGTGCATATAATGAAAGTCCAAGCATACCACCACTCTCAGACAAATTTCTTAACAAATCATTTGATTTATTTCTTTTAGCCTGATGCCAAAAAAGTGGATTTGCATGAGTTATCGCAATAGGTTTTTCGCTTAAATCTATTGCATCTAATGTACTTTTTTCAGCAGAATGTGACATGTCTATTACTATACCCACTCTATTCATTTCTTTTATAGCTTCTTTACCAAAATTTGTAACTCCACTATCTTTCTCTTCATAACACCCAGTGGCAAGTAATGATTGATTGTTATATGTAAGTTGCATAAATCTACAACCTTGTTCGTAAACTTTTTCAATTAAATTTATATCATCTTCAATTGGTGAACAATTTTGAAAACCAAAAAAAATTGCAGTTTTGTTTTCTAATTTTGCTTTTTCAATATCTTTATAATCTCTTCCTAAAAAAATTAAATCTGAACTTTCTCTAAAGTTTGTATCCCATGATTTAATAACATCTTGTAATTCATCAAAATCCTCGTGATACGCAATTGTCACATGTACAGCATCTAACTTTGCTTCCCTGTTAATCTCAAATATTTTTCTAGACCAATTGCAATATTGTAAATTATCTATTTTAAAATTCATTTATATTTATTAATACTTAAGAATATCAATAAGCAACACAAATTCTATTAATTTTATTGAAATAAAGGGTTTAATTTGAAATAAATAAAAGTCTAACTAATATTAACATTTAATGTCTAAAATAAAATTTAAAAAAGTTTCAATAGTTATGGGAAGTCAATCAGACTTCAAAACTATGCTTTTTTGTGAAAAAATTCTTAAAAAATTAGGTATAAAGTTTGAAACACTAATTATTTCAGCTCATAGAACTCCTGAACGAATGTATAATTATGCTAAAAAAGCAGAAAAAAATAACATAGCAGTCATTATTGCTGGGGCAGGTGGATCGGCACACTTGCCTGGTATGATTTCAGCGTTAACTTCCATACCAGTTTTAGGCGTTCCTATTGAAAGTAAAAAACTTAAAGGTCTAGATAGTCTTTTATCTATTGTTCAAATGCCAAAAGGGATACCAGTGGGAACTCTTGCTATTGGAAAGGATGGCGCTATAAATGCTGCTCTTCTTGCAGCCTCTATAATTGCTAATGTAGATATTAAAATTAAAAAAAAATTAGATAGATGGCGACTAAAACAAAAAAAAGTTGTTAAAAAAAAACCAAAATAACTTTAAACATGTCTATACCAATATTAGGAATAATCGGTGGAGGTCAACTTGGAAGTATGCTTGCCATATCAGCAAAAAAATTAAAAATAAAAACTGTTGTTTTTAGCGATGACATTGATGCACCTGCACAGAAATTTGCAGATAAATTTATTTTTGGAAAATATAAAGATAATAAAAAAATTTTAGAATTTATTAGTAATGTAGATGTGATTACTTTTGAATTTGAAAATATACCTTTTGAAACATTAAATGAAATTAATAAAATAAAAACTGTTTTACCAAAACCTTCTATTAACAGAATAATACAACATAGGTTAGCTGAAAAAGATTTTATTAATAACTTAAATATAAGAACAACTCAATATGCTAGTATTGAAAATAAATCTGAAATAAATACTTCACTAGATTTATTACCAGGTTTACTTAAAACCACTACATTAGGTTATGATGGCAAGGGACAGCATCTTATTAATTCAGTTGATGATTTAAAATCAATAAATATTGATTTTTCAAAAGGATATATTTTAGAAAAAATGGTTAAACTAAAAAAAGAAATTTCTATAATTATAACTCGTTTTAGTAATAAAAAATACGAGATTTATGAACCAATAGAAAATGTTCATGAAGATCAAATATTAAAATATTCATTTATTCCTGCTGAAATAAGTGAAAAAACTTTAAAAAAATCAAAACTGTGGGCCACACTAATCGCTGAAGAATTAAAATATATTGGGACCTTATGTATAGAATTTTTTATAGATAGAAATGAAAATTTATATGTTAATGAAATTGCACCAAGAGTTCATAATTCGGGACATTTAACTATAAATGCCTTTAATGTCAGTCAATTTGAAAATCATGTAAGAGCAGTTTGTGGATTAGAACAAATACATATAAAAAAAATATCTAACGCCAAAATGATAAATCTTATTGGAAATCAAATTACTAATTATAGAAATAAAAAATTTAAAAATAATGAATTTTTTTTTGACTATTTAAAAAAAGAAATTAAATCAAATCGAAAAATGGGACACATAACAATTTTAAAAGATTAGATAATTTTATTTTTTTGTTTTTTGTAAAGTTCTGGTAATAAACCTTGGTGTTAAAGTTTTAATTGGATTAACTGAAGTTTTTAGTTTCTTTGGAGGGCCTTTTATTTTAAAACTCACTCCAAAAACCCCTTCTCCTGTTTTTTCTCCAACCAAAATTTTTCCAATAAATGGTATAGAGCCTATAACTTTATTTAAGGTCGTAGCTGGAACTAAGGTTCCTCTTAAACTAACAAGCTTTTTACTTTCCAAATAACCATTCATTAAGATAGAAATAGCAGGGCCTATTGCATAAATTTCTTTTATAGTCATAAGTTTATTTTCATTATTAAAATTCATTTCAAATTCATTAAAACGAATACCTTCACCTGTCATAACATCTGCAATACCCTGCAGAGATGCTAAAGATAAAAGTTTTGTCAAAGCAGGCATTTCTTTAACTTTAAAATCAGACATATTTAAAATTGAGGTAGACTTATTATTTATTTTAACAGAGTAAAAATCAATAATCCCTCCACTAAACCCTTTAATAAAACTATAATATTTTACAAAAGGCTCTGCATTATCAGAAAAAAAAGTTGTTATTTTTTCATTACCGTTAACTGTTTTAATATTTAGTTTAAATTTTTTATTTTTAGGTAAATCAGATTGTAAATTTAAACTATTAATTTTATTATTTTTAATAATTATTTGACCAGATAAATTTTTTGAATAATGTATTTTATTTAAATAAACTTTATCAACTAATATATTTAATTTTTTATTATCAGCAAATTTAAAAATTTTAAAAAAATCATCACCCTCATCAGAAGATAAAATATTATTAATTAATTTGTAACTATCAAAAGACTTACCTGTAAGATTAAAAGTGTTTAATTTTTTTTTTAAATTTAATTGATTTTTTTTTTTATTATTGTTTACATAATCAATCTTAATAGTATTTATATCTAAAATTTTTAAATCATTATTTAAAATTAAATCTTTAACTTCAAAAAAATTAGAGCCTTCATTATAATTTATTTCTTTAAAAATAACTTTTTCTAAATTATATGAACCTTTTAATTTTAAATTTGATTCTTTATCTTTCTCTTTAAAATAATTAATTGATTCAATCAATAAAGGATTATTATTAATACTAATTGAAGATAAAAAATTATAAATATTTTTCTTTTTATCAATTGTGTAATTAATGCTTTGAAAAGAATCATCAAATGAATATTCACTTACACCATCTAAATTTAATATTTCATCTTTATATACTATTTTAATCAAATTATTTTTTAAAAAAATAGAATTATTATAATTATTAAAATATTCCTTTAGTTTAGTATTATTAAAATTTAAGATTAAATTATCCAAATTTATTTCCGATAAATATTGCAATTCTTTAATTTTTCCTTTTTTTATTTTAAAAGAAAAATTATTTCTTGTTTCAAAAGTAATTTTTTGATTTTTTAAAAATGTAAAATTACTGTTAAAAAGATTTTTTAATAAGTTTAAATTAATTGTTTTTTTATCATTTCGAATATCTCCACTTATAACTCTAGCTCCATCATTGATTTCAACAGGAATATTAATTTGATTTGATAAAAATTTTATATTATTAAAATAAAAATCTGTATTCTTAATTACAAAAGTTTTTTTATCATAAAAAAAATTAAAATTTAATTTTTTAAATGAATATTTTTTTCCATATTTTATGTTGGCATCTTTAATTTTGCCTTTGAAACTATAATCTATTAAATTACCATTTAAATCAAAATTCAAATCTCCATATAAGTTTATATCTCCATCTTTTATAAACATTTTATATAATATTAAATTTGGTTTTTCTAAAGCTGCTATGGAAATTAAGTCTCTAATTTTATTATTTTTACTTTCTATAAAAAATTTCTCTATTAAAAATTGATCTTTAAAATATGAAAATATATCTATTTCGGTTTTTATTGTGTCTAATTTAACACTTCTTTTACCAACTGCTAATATAGCATTTTGTGATTTAACCTCAATTTTAGGGTTTGTTATATTGCTAAAATTTAAATAAATTTTAACTTTTTTAATGTCTAAATTAAAATTATTATTATAATTTTTTACTCGTTCAATAATTAATGAATTAAATCTTGAAGTCTCTAATCCAATTTTTGATAAAAAGAATCCTGTAATAAAACTAATAAAAATTAAAATTATTATTGAATAGGTAAAATATTTAATAAATCTAATCATTTGTACTAAAAAGATTACTTTCTAAAAATTCATCTAAATCTCCATCAAGAATTTTATCTGGATTTGAACTTTCATAATTTGTTCTGTTGTCTTTTATTAGTCTATATGGATGTAAAACGTATGATCTTATTTGATGCCCCCAACCAATGTCAGGTTTGGCGCTTTCTATATCTTTTATATTTTGTTCTCTTTTTTTTAATTCAAAATCATACAGCCTCGCTTTTAACATGTTCATGCAAGTTTCTTTATTTTTATGCTGAGATCTTTCATTTTGACATTGTACAACTATTTTGGTTGGAACATGAGTTATTCTAACAGCGCTATCTGTTGTATTTACATGTTGGCCACCTGCTCCACTTGATCTATAAGTATCTATTCTTAGATCTTTCTCAAATATTTCTATATCAATATTATCATCTACCAAAGGATATACCCAAACACTTGCAAAACTTGTGTGTCTTCTAGCTCCAGAGTCAAATGGAGAAATTCGAACTAGTCTATGAATTCCTGACTCAGATTTTGTCCATCCGTATACATAATCTCCTTCAATTTTAATTGTGGAAGATTTAATACCTGCTTCTTCTCCTTTGTGCTCGCTTATAATCTGAAACTTAAATTTTTTATTTGATGCCCATTTTATGTACATTCTTCTAAGCATATCTGCCCAATCTTGACTTTCAGTGCCCCCGGCGCCAGCATGTATCTCTATATAACAATCAAGGCTGTCACTATCTTTTGATAGAAAGCATTTTATCTCATTTTTTTTAGTTTTTTTTCTTAAATCTTTAATATTGTTTAAATTTTCTTCTAGTATTAAATTGTTTTTTTCTTCCAAAGCTATTTCATTTAATTCACTAAGTTCATTTAAAGATAGCATTGATGTCTTATATGAAGATATCAAATCTTCATATAATTTTTTTTCTTTTATAACTTTTTGAGATTTTAGCTTATCTTGCCAAAAATTAGGCTCAAGCATTTTTAAATTATTATTTTCTAAGATTTTATGAATCTTATTTTTTTCAAAGATACTCCTTGATTCTTAAATTACTTTTTTCTATTTCTGATTTTATAATTATAAATTCATTTTCCATTAGTAGAACTTTAATATATTATTTTTTTTTAATCTATGCCTAAAATTATTATTTAAATCCATTTTATTTGTTATTCTCTTTTTTTTAAAAGACTCTATTATTGTTTTTTTTGATCCAAAATTTGCCTTTTTTCCAGTAATTGGTTCTATCACCATCATTACAATATTCGATGCAACTTTAAAAGGTCTTGCATCCCTTTTTTTAACGGATTTTGCAATAAATTCCTTAAAAATTGGCATGGCAGTTTTTGCTCCAGTCTCATATCGACCTAGGGATTTTGGTTCATCCATTCCTACGTAGACTCCAACAACTAGTTTTGAAGTAAAGCCAATAAACCAAGTATCGGTATTTTTATTAGTTGTTCCTGTTTTACCAGCTATATCTAAATTAAGATCTTTTAATCTTTTTCCAGTACCTCTCTCTATAGCTCCTTCTAAAATAGATGTTATTTGATAAGCGGATTCAGGTGAAATAATTTGTGAAAAATTATCTGAAATTTTTGGAATTTTATCACTAGAATAAGAAACTTTTTCACAATTATCGCATGATCTTTTTTCAGTATTAAATATAGTTTTACCTTCAGAGTCTTGAACTCTATCTATTAAAATTGGTCTAATTTTTTTTCCACCATTAGCAAAAACACAGTATGCTGAGGTTAATTTTAAAAGAGTAGTTTCAGCAGAACCTAATGAAATAGATAATAATTCTTCTGGATCATTATAAATTCCCAATTCTCTAGAAAAGTTAGTTAATTTATTTATTCCAATTTCTTGAGCAATTCTTACTGTCATTAAATTTCTTGATTTTTCTAAACCCATTCTAAGTGTAGATGGTCCATAAAATTTCTTTCCATAATTTTCTGGTTTCCACATTTTTAAATCTGTTCCTTGATCCAAAACCAATGGAGCATCTAAAACTAAAGTATTTGGAGAAAAATTATTTTCTAACGCTAGCGCATATACAAAAGGTTTAAACGCAGAACCAGGTTGTCGTAATGCTTGAGTGACACGATTAAATTCGCTTTTTTTAAAACTAAAACCTCCAGCTAAAGCATAAACTCTACCTGTAAAAGGATCCATAACTACAATTCCTCCATTTGCTTTAGGTAATTGCTTCAATTCGTAATTATTTTTATTTACTTTTTTTACATAGATTATGTCGCCTTTATTAAACAATTCTCTAAATTCTTTTTTTGTCCAAGAAATATTTGTATAGTCAATTTTTCCTGTTTCACCTTGATAAGTCTCTACAACTGTTGAAAATTTATCTATTTCTTTAACAATAGCTAACTCCCATCCAATTGATTTTTCTAATTGATATTTTTTTAGATTTTTTTTCCAATTATAAAGATTTTTTTTTTTTAGCAATGGTCCTCTCCATCCTTTTCTTTTATCGTAATTCTCTAAACCATTTCTAAGTGATTCTGTGGCTATTTTTTGCATTTTCAAATTTAAAGGACTTTTAATATTAAAGCCTTGTTTATAAACTTGATCGTAACTAAAATCATCAATCACATTTTTTCTAATTTCTTCAACATAATATCTTGTATCTTCTAAGAAAATTTTTTTCTTTTTTGATAATATAATCTCTTGATTTATTAATTTTTTATAAGTTTCATTATTCAAATAGTTATTATCTAATAAATTTTTTAACACTAAATTTCTTCTAAACTTTGCAAGTTTAATATTTCTATAAGGGTTATATTTGCTTGGAGCTTTTGGTAAGGCTGCTAGTAATGCTGACTCTGAATAATTTAAATCACTGATCGGTTTATTAAAGTATTCTAAACTTGCAGATGCTATACCATATGCTCCTTCACCTAAATAAATTTGATTTAAATACAATTCTAAAATTCTTTTTTTTGTTAAAACTCTTTCTATTCTAAAGGCTAAAATTGCCTCTTTTATTTTTCTATTCAAGCTCACTTCGCTTGATAATAAAAAGTTTTTTGCTACTTGTTGAGTTATTGTAGATGCCCCTTCTAATCTTTTTGAATAAATTATATTTGAAATATTATTAATTACGGCTCTAAGTACTCCTTTGGCATCAACTCCGGGATGTGAAAAAAAATTCTTATCTTCTGCTGATAAGAATGAATTAATTACTTTTAATGGTATGGCATTATAAGGCACAAAAATTCTTTTTTCTGTTGAAAAATCACTTACCAATTCACCATTTCCAGAATAAACTTTGCTTGAAACAGGCGCTTTATAACTTTTTAAAAATTTATAATCAGGTAATTTGTTTGAAAACCCCCATAAAACGCTAATAACAGATACAAAAATTATTAATGAAGTTCCACTTATTATCAAAATAATCTTTTTTAATAAATTGCTCATTTTAGTTTTATTTAACTTGTGAATTTGTTAAAGTTAAGGCATCAAAAATTAAACGGAATTTATAGAATATAACTACCAATTAAATGAAACAAAAACTTAAAATATTATGGAAAAAAATTTATATATTGATGCTTCGCATCCAAATGAAACTAGAGTTGTGCTTAAATCAGATGGTAATATTGAAGATTATGAATATGAGGGATCAAAAAATAATCTAATAAAAAATAATATCTATCTTGGAAAAGTAAGCAGAGTAGAACCTTCTCTTCAAGCAGCTTTTGTAGATTTTGGAAGAGAAAGACATGGTTTTTTATCTTTCAACGATATTCAATCTGATTATTATCAAATACCTCAAAGTGATCTTGAGTTAATAAAAAAAGAAGAAGAAAAAGCTAGAGAAATATTATTAGAAGAGAGCGAAAAACAAGAAGAAAAAAATATTAATGAAGGTAATCTTTCTAGTGAAGATCCTGTTGAAAAAAATTTAGACATTAAAGAAACTGAAACAGAAATAAAAAAAATTGAAAAAAGACATCCTGTAAAAAGATATAAGATTCAAGAGGTAATAAAGCCTAATCAAGTTATTTTAGTTCAAGTTTTAAAAGATGAAAGAGGTTTAAAGGGGGCGGCATTAAGTACTTTTATATCAATAGCTGGAAAATATATTGTTTTAATGCCTAACACACCCAAAGGTGGTGGAATATCAAGAAAAATTTTTAATCCTGGTGATAGAAAAAAAATTAGAACTATATTAAATCAAATCGAAATACCAAAAGAAATGGGCATTATTGTTAGAACAGCTGGTTCAAATAAAACTAAAAATGAAATTAATCATGATCTTCAAAATTTAATAAAAATTTGGAATCAAATTAAAGAAAATGCAATTAATTCATTAGCTCCTTCTTTAATACATCATGAAAGTGAAATTATTAAAAGAACTTTGAGAGATATGTATGATGATGATACCAACAGTATAGTTATAGAAGGAAATGCGGGTTATCAAAAGGCAAAAAATTTTATGAAAATGATAATGCCAAAGCATGTTAAAAAAATTAAAAAATATAGAGAAAAAACTCCATTATTTTTTAAAGAAAAAATTGAACATAAATTACATGAAATTTTTGAATCACAAGTCAGCTTAAACTCAGGTGGTTATTTAGTAATAAATCCAACTGAGGCTTTAGTTTCAATAGACATTAATTCTGGAAAATCTATAAAGCAAAAAAATATTGAAAGTACTGCTTTAAATACTAACCTTGAAGCCGCAGAAGAGATTGCTAGACAAATAAAAATTAGAGACCTTTCTGGTTTAATAATTATTGATTTTATAGATATGCAAAATTTTAGTAATAGAAGAATAATTGAGAGAAAATTAAAAGAAAAATGCAGAACTGATCGAGCAAGAATTCAAATTGGTAGAATTAGTAATTTTGGCTTATTAGAAATGTCAAGACAACGACTAAGAGAAAGTGCAGTAAAATGGAACATAACTCTTACAAATGAGTCATTTGCATTAAAATTACTTAAAACTGCTGAACTAAAATCAATTGCTAACAAAGCAAAATATGTAATTATAAAAACAAATAGTAAAATCAATAATTTTATCAAAGAAAATTTTTCACAAGATATTAATTATTTTGAAAATCAAAATAAAATAAAAATCGAATTAAATAATGATGAGTCTTTAATTATACCAGACTATATAATTGATTTTCAAAATAAGTCTAAAAAAACTATAGACAAAATTGAAGCTTTTTCAAAATTAAAAAATCTTGCTGAAATTACTGAAGAGAAAAATAAAGATGAAAAAAGGAAAAGCAAAGTTTATAAAAAGAAAAAATTTTATAAAAAGAAATATTTTAAAAAAAAAATTAAATAATTCCCTTTTTGGGAGATGAAGCTTGCCCATAAATGGATTTAACTATCCTTCCAGATAAATAAGATTGCCTTCCAGCTATAACTGCATTTTTCATTGCCTCAGCCATTTGAAACGGTTTCTTAGCTTTTGCAATTGCAGTATTAACAAGTACTCCATCGCAACCTAACTCCATAGCTATTGTAGAATCTGAAGCTTGACCTATACCAGCATCAATTATCAAAGGTAATCTTGTTTGGCTTCTAATAATTTTAATATTTGTTGAATTTTGAATTCCTAATCCAGAACCAATTGGAGCTGCTAATGGCATTATTGAACATGCACCACTATCTTCTAATCTTTTTGCCATAAGTGGATCATCATTGCAATAAACCATTACTTTAAAACCTTCTTTGCTTAAAATTTTAGTTGATTTTAATGTTTCAATCATGTCAGGAAATAAAGTTTTTTTATCTCCCAAAACTTCTAGCTTAACTAACTTCCATCCACCTATTTCTCTAGCCAATCTAAGAGTTCGTAAAGCCTCATTTGAATTAAAGCATCCAGCAGTATTTGGTAAATAAGTTATTTTTTTTGGATCTATATAGTCCATTAAAAGCGGTTTTTTTTTATCAGTAATATTTACCCTTCTTACAGCAACTGTTACAATTTCTGCACCTGAAATTTTTATTGCTTTAGCGCATTCTAACATACTTTTATATTTGCCAGTTCCAACAATAAGACGTGATTTAAATTTTCTGCCTGCAATAATCAATTTGTCATTTTTATCCATTATCCTCCTCCAATAAAATGAACAATTTCAATTTTATCATTTTTTTTTAATTTATATTTATTCAATGATTTTTTATTAATGATTTTTTGATTTAGTTCAATTGCTACTTTCCTAATAGGTACTTTTAGTTTGCTAATTAACGTAGATAAAGTTGTTTTTTCAACAATATTTATAGTTTTTCCATTTACTTTAATTTTTATTTTATTTATTTTTTTCATAATATATAAGAGGTTAATGAAAAATATTATTGTTATTAATGGTCCAAATCTTAATCTATTAGGTCAAAGAGAACAATCACAATATGGCTCAATAACTTATGAAGAGTTGAAAAATAAATGTTTAAATTATTCAAAAGAAATTGGTGCACATATTGAATTTACTCAATCTAATATAGAAGGTGAAATAGTAACATTTATACAACAAGCAAAAGAAAGATTTGATGGTTTAATTATAAATGCCGCAGGATTTACTCATACATCAGTTGCAATTCGAGATGCTTTATTTATTTTTAAAAAACCTAGTATAGAGCTTCATATTTCAAATATATATAAAAGAGAAGAATTTAGGCACAAATCTATGATAAGTGATGTGGTTAATGGAATAATTTGTGGTTTTGGTGCTAATGGATATATTTTGGCCATAAATGCAATGCAAGAATTGCTAAAAAATGAAAATAGATAAAAAATTAATTAAAGAATTAACTGATTATTTAAATGAATTTAAATTAACTGAACTCGAATATGGAAATAATGATTTAAAAATTAAAGTTTCTAAATCAAATATTTCAAAAAACTCAGATAATTTAAATAATATAAGTTTAATTAATAATAAAAAAATTGTTTCAGAAGAAAAAAATAACGAAAAAAAAATAACTTCTCCCATAATTGGAACAGCTTATTTAGCTCCAGAACCAAATGCAAAAAAATTTGTTGAAGTTGGCATGAAAATTAAAAAAGGAGATACTGTAATGATTGTTGAAGCAATGAAGACCATGAACCACGTACCTTCTACTTTGGAAGGTGTTGTAAAAAAAGTATGTGTTAAAGATGGCCAGCCAGTTGAATTTGGACAAACAATTATTATTCTCGATTAATGTTTAAAAAGATATTAATCGCTAATCGTGGAGAAATTGCAGTTAGAATAATCAGAGCCTGTAAAGAATGGGGAATCTCAACTGTTGCTGTTCACTCTGATGTTGATAAAGATAGTATGCATGTAAGATTAGCAGATGAAAGTGTCTGCATTGGCTCTCATCAACCTGCAAATAGCTATCTCAATATTTCAGCAATAATGTCAGCTATTGAATTAACTGGTTCAGAAGCAGTACATCCTGGATATGGATTTTTATCTGAAAATGCGAACTTTGCAAAAATTCTTGAAGAAAATAACATTAAATTTATCGGACCTTCATCAAGTTTAATTCAAATGATGGGAGATAAAATTCAGGCAAAAAAAATTGCAAAAGAACATGGGCTACCAGTTATTGAAGGATCAGAAGGAGGGGTAAGCAATGCTAAAGATGCAAAAGAAATTTCAAAAAAAATTGGTTTTCCTGTTTTGATTAAAGCTGCAGGTGGTGGTGGAGGAAAAGGAATGAAAATTGTCAAAAAGGAAGAAGATTTTGATTTGTCTTTTGCAGCAGCAAAAACCGAAGCAATGAAATATTTTGGAAATGATGAAGTTTATATAGAAAAATTTTTTCAGAATCCTAGACATATTGAAGTTCAAGTATTGTCTGGAAAAAATAAAACTATACATTTGCACGAAAGAGATTGCTCAGTACAAAGAAGGCACCAAAAACTTATTGAGGAAACGCCAAGTCCAATTTTAACAAATGAAATTAGAGAGGATTTATTTAATCGTACTGTGAGTATGGTTAGTAAAATTGGATATGAAGGTGCAGGTACTGTAGAATTTATTTATGAAGATGGTAAATTTTTTTTTCTAGAAATGAATACAAGGGTTCAAGTAGAGCACCCTGTTACTGAAGTAGTGACAGGTATAGATATTATAAAAGAGCAAATATTTATAGCTTTTTCAGGTAATACTGCATTAACACAAAATGATATTAATCCAAGAGGTCATGCAATTGAATGTAGAATTAACGCCGAAGATCCAAGTAAAAATTTTCAACCTTCACCAGGTACTATAAGTATGTGTCATCAACCATCTGGCTTTAGGACTAGAGTTGATGGATCTATATATCAAGGATATACAATTACACCTTATTACGACAGCATGGTGTGTAAATTAATTTGTCATGGTAGAAATAGGAATGAAGCTATACAAAGAATGTTAAGATCTTTAGACGAATTTATTTTAGAAGGAATTACCACAACTATAGATTTACATAAAAAATTACTTACTCACAAAAAATTTATAGAATCTGACTTCAATGTAAGTTGGTTAGATAATGAAAAAATTATTTAAAATTTAATAACATTTAATTAACCAAATATCATATACTGGATGATCAAAGGGTCTCAAAGATGGACTTGATGAGAATGTCCATCCATTAAAAACAAAAACTTCGTCGTTACTTTTATCACTTGTATCTTTCACTTGAATATAGGCAGTGATTTCTGGATTATCATCAAATTCAGAATTTTTACACTTAAGAGCTTTAATTAATAAGTTTTTAAATTTTTTCTCTGTTCCTAGCTGAATTTGTATTTTACTAGTTTTTGAACTTACTTTATCTAGTATTTTAATATCTATAAATTTACTTTTATCAAAAGATTTAGAAGAACTTTCTGCATTTGAAAAATTACAAACAGCAAAAAGAATAAAAAAAGCTAAAATTTTTAAAAAACTATTTTTGCCAAGTTTTATATTTCTTAGTTGGTTCATCATTTTTTTTATTTGGATGATAAGAGTTTTTACTTCCTGTTTGATTCGGTTGATGTGATTTTTGCCAATTATATTTTTTTAACTCATGATTATTTTCAATCTTATTTTTTATAAAATGCATCCAAGAATACCAGTCCACAGGTATTTTGGTTGCATCAATTTCGTCTTTATAAATAACCCAACGACTACCTGATTTATTTTGATAATATTTATTACCAAAAGAATCTTTACCAACGAGCTTACCTGAAAAAATAGTTTTGATTCTGGTACCTAATGTCTGCTGATTCCACCAGATGAATATTTGTTTTAAAAATGTCAACATATTTTTTTTTATTTATTCAATTTTAAATTGTAAAAAATCAATTAGACTAAAGTTTTTTTTATTTGTATATATATTAATTATCATAAGACTCAAAAAAATAAATTTAAGGATTATATTAATGGCTAAGTATTTAATTGAAACATATTACACATGTAGTTTTAAAGTTGAACATTTTCTTGACGATATTAACGAAAAAGAGATGTCTAATCTTGAAAAAAGAGACGATGGAAAATTTGAAATATTAGATGTAAAACTTGAAAAAAGAAAAACTAAAAATCTATCAAAAAATTCAAAAAACTCTGAAAAACAAGTGCCAAGTAATAATACCTTCAATCAATCAATTAAACCTAAGGTTGTTTCAAATGAAGCTAACCAAGTTTTTAATAAAAAAATTAATGAAGCTGTTAGCAAACGTTTCGGTATGCCAGATCGAAGGAAAGGTTATATACAAAAAGCAACTATAGGAGATCATAAAGTTTATCTACATACTGGAGAATATGAGGATGGTAAAATTGGTGAAATATTTATTGATACAAGTAAAGAAGGCGAGCTAGTAAAAGCTTTAATGAATAATTTTGCTATAGCTATTTCTTTGGGTTTACAATACGGCGTGCCATTAGATGAGTTTGTTAACGCATATGTAGATACGAAATTTGAACCATCAGGAAAGGTTTTTGGAAACGACAGAATTTTAAGTGCATCATCAATTTTAGATTATATATTTAGAGAACTAGCAATATCTTATTCTAATAGAGAAGACCTTGCTCATACACCTTCAATTGGTGGCTCTGATAAAACAAATAATAGTGAAGAAGAAAATTCTGAAGACCAGAATCATTTCCTTAAATTGGTTAAAGATATTACTAGCAAAGGATTTGTAAGAAACAATTATAAAAAAAATTTAATAGACCTATCAGATGTTAAAATTAATTTAAAAGGAAAAAAATAATATTTTTATTACTTTTTTAATAATAAATTTAGTTCTTTTAATTGAGATTCTGATACTTCAGAAGGTGCATTCATCATTAAATCTTGGGCATTTTGATTCATTGGAAACATTGTTACTTCTCTAATATTTTTTTCATTTGCTAATAACATTACAATTCTATCTATTCCTGGTGCA
>MDSV01180840.1_pt1 | contig 19213 bp, 7 predicted proteins | sample 810851 | NCBI WGS metagenome assembly MDSV01 (sample SAMN05326640, study PRJNA326480) | marine metagenome | isolation source: seawater | place: Atlantic Ocean: North East | collected 2012 | reverse complement strand
TGTAACTGACTCATGTGATAATCTTACCCACTCCATTACTGCTTGAGCACCTGATGGTGTTACTGGGTCATAAAGAGTAGCTGTAACATTTTGCCAATCTGCTTTTCCTTTAATCTTTCTTTTTACGTTGATATGGTCAAGAGTTACTTCTCCAAATTGAATATTTGGTCTTGATATCTTTTTCACTAAAAATGCTGGAATTCCATCAATATACATTATAAACCTATTTTGTAGTTTAGGTTCAAATGCTGTGAACATAATTTCGTTTGTGTTTAATATTGCCATCTTTATTGTTTTATTTTATTCCGTTATAAATATAATACTTTTCTTTTTTTTAGTAGCTTCCTCCACCACCTCCACCATCAAATGTAGCTCCAGTTGGTAATACGTTAAAGTCAAGTATTATGAATTCTGCTGTTTTAGTTGGTTGTAAATAAATTCCACCTACTAATTGGTTTCTGTCAATTACATCTGGTGTATTATTACCTTCATCCATTTGTACTCTAAATGCATATAATCCTTGTCTTGATTGTACTGATTCTAAGTAAGGATTAACAATATTTAAGAATCTGTTTCTAGTTGCTGTTGTGTTTTGTTCAAATACTAAATATTTTGAAGAACTTGCAATAAATTTCTTAAGAGCAATTAATAATCTTCTAACATTAATTCTATCAAGAGCTGTTGATCTTGATTGTAATGTTTTCTGACCCCAAATACATGGATTTCCTATTCCTGGGAATGTAGCTATTGGGTTAATTTTAGCATTATATAAAGAATCTCTTTCTGCTTGGTTTAATCTTATTCTAGCTTCAATTACTGTTCCTAATATACCTCTATTTAAACCTGCTGGTGCAAACCATTCGGCTCCAATTTCATCAGATTGTGCTATAGCTCCAGGAACTATTACTGATGGTGGTACTAATATTGGTCTATTAGTGGAAGAATCAAGTACTTTAACCCATGGATAATATACTGCAGCGTAGTTGGTGTCTAAACCATCTGCCTTTGAAACTGCTGTGTTTACTGTAGCGTCTACTCTAGCTAAATCCATTACAAAGAAACAATCTCCTCTGTCTTCTACCATATCAATAGTATAATTAGTAACTAAAGGATGGATAGAATGTATAATACCTGGTACAGCTATCATATTAATATCATATTCATCTTGATTAGATAAAATATCTATTGCCTTTTTATACCCTGTATAACCAGCTGCTGATGTTTGGTTTATATCAAATCCGTATAAATTATCTCCTGATGTATATGCTGCTGCTAATGTTGTTTCATTTCCTACAAATTTAGGTATATCTGGTCTTAAACCATCTTCTCCCCCTTGGAAAGGAACTGTAAATTTAAGTTCATTACCTGTTGGGCCTAAGATACCATCTGAAGTTATAGAGGCACTTAATGAGCCTGTCCATTTTGGGTATAAACTTGGATGTGCGTTGTATTTTTCAACATTAAAATCTCCTGTACAATTAACTTCTAATGTTGTAGGTAAAGGTCTTATCCAATTTTCATTGTCTTTTTCTTTATCATCAAATTTCCATCCTAAGTATCCTTTACTTGAATATTGTGTTCCTACTTGTTGTGTATCTTCATATGAAGATGAAGGGAAAACACAATTATATGATAATGAAGCAGTTGCTATTGGGTTATATAAAGCTTTAAATCCTTTAGGAGATAATTTAGGAGAAGTAGCTTTATTTGCAATTGCATCTGTTACTTCTACTCTTATATATTTTGATATATTTGAATAAAAACCTAATATTTCTACTTTGTCTAAAGTATCATTATATTGTGGGTATTTGTCTCCTATCCTTCTACAAATATAATTTGGACTCATTGGGTCTAAATTCACAGTTGTATATTGTTCTATTACTACTGGTGATTTATCTATATCACTAAATTTTCTTAAAGTTACAGTAAATGTAGAATATTGTTTTACACCGTCTATATCTGCTGGTTCTTTTAAATTTGAAATAGATACTTTATAATCATGATTACATGATGTACCATGAGCAATTGAATGGAATTTAAATAAACTTGTTCCTGTAGCTCCTTGTAATTGTGAAGTAATAAATGGTGTAGAAGCATATGAGTATCCTTCTGTTTGTCCTAAATTACCATTAAATGTAGCATCTGCTGATTGTGTTACTGCTATAACGAAGGATCCTGTACCTAAATATCCTACTATATCAGTTATACCATTAGATCCTGAAACTGTACCATATCCTGTAAATGGAGTTGAGGTTGCATCTTCTTCATATCCATGTTTTCCAATTATTGATGTTTGTAGGCTTTCAAAATTAACATAAGCATATCCAGCTGATCCTGAAAATGTTGTAGGTCCTGTTTGGCTAACACTTGCTTTATATCCTAATAAATCTGGTAAGTAATTACCTGCTGAAGGATCTATTGAAGCTGAATATTGAGTTGTAGTTATATTTGAACCTGCTATTACTACATTAAAAGATCCACTTCCCTCAGGTCCCCCCATTGTTGCTTCAGATGCTGCATTTACACTTTCTATTGTAGTTCCTCCTAAATCAGGTACACCTGCGTTTTTAGTTGGAAAAATACCTGATAGTATTAAGGGTCTTGATATCTGAGCAGCTGGAGTTGCAAATGATGCAGAACTAGCTGCTATTACAAAATATTCATTTGTTCCGTTTGCAAATGTATAACCTCCACCAGCTAATACTCTACATACTGTAACTGATCCTGCACTAGCTAAGTATTCTCTTACTGTTTGAGGTACAAAGGTTTCAGAGCTTAAATCTCCAAATTTATCTGTATATTCCCCAAAACTATTTACTACTGTTGGTACGAATGCTGGTCCCTTAACTGTAGGTCCTATAATTGCTGCTCCTATTTGTCCTATCCCTTGAGGTAAATATGAAAGATCATTTTCTCTCGTAAAAACTCCTGGTGAAATTATTTGTTCTGCCATCTTTTTATTTTGTTTAAAATTATGTTAGGTTTTATTCCTGTGTTGTTCCTATATAAATATGAAGAAAAATTACAAACCAAACTAAAACAGGCGATTAAGTATAAAAACCTAATCACCCATAAATATAAAAAGAAATTATAAGAATTATTTAACAGGAGTAAACTCGCCTGTTTCTATATTTAAACTTCCTTGTCCATATTTTTGAGAAAAAGATGCAGCTAATGCTGATTCTTCTTGTTCAATAGATGTTAAAGAATTTTTTATAGTTTCAAATTGTTTTTCTAATTGGATTTCGCTAAGTTTTATTTGTCCTAGTTGGAATAAAACTTGTTGTGATTTATTTTGTAAATCAGTTATTTGTTTTATTTCTTCTTCTGTAAACTTTTTAGATTCTCCTGAAATTTCTGTTGGTGTTGGGATTTTTTCTTTTACTGCCATAACTTAAAATTTATTAATATTTATTATTCTTATATACATATATGTGTATTTTAAAAACCATTAGTTTTATTCAGGGTTTGTTTGGTATCCTATTAATATTACTTTTAATCCTTTTCCTGCTGTTGAACTACCTACAGCATCAATATCAACTGTTACTATTTCATCTTCTGCAATACCCACTTCTGTTATTGTTCCTGATCCTATATCAAATTGGGGAGATTCTATTGTTGCTGATGTTGCTCCTGGGGATATTATTAATGTAGGTACATCTCCTCCTCCATCACTGAATAAAGAATTACCACTCTTATCAACATCTACAGCTATATTAGATCCTACTCCTGTAGGAGGTGTACTTACTGTTGCCTTAATTTTTGTTATAGTAAATCTGTATGGCATTTGAAAAGAATATTTTTTAATTCCTGTTGTTAAGTTTGAAGTTTCATCGGAACATACTAATACGAAACTTTCTAATCTACTAATTCCAAAAGATTGTCTAGAACTTAATGAGTTTGTTACTTTTACTGTTCCAAATGATCCTGTAGATGTAAAACTTGAACTTATATTTCCTGAGGCTGTTACTGGGGCATTTAATTTTATGGTTGTTCCTATTGTGGAAAATCTTCTATCTTCAGAACCTATAAAGTTATCTGTAGAAGTTCTATATATAGTTCGTGTATTATTTATATAAAATTCATTACCAAAATATCCATCACCACTTGCACTAAGATCGCCTTGTAATGTTATATTATGTGAGGATGTTATAGGTTTATGAAATTCTATCCTAGTAGTACTAAAATTAGCTAATGTTACATTATTACCCTCAATATCAACTCTATCTGATGAAAATTGTAATCCTGTGTTTGCATCTCCTACGTGGCTTATTAATTGGTCTGCTTCTAATTTATTTGCTATAATTGTTCCACTTGAACTTATATTTCCTGAGGATGTTACTGCAGTAAAAATATGTTGAGAACTTGAAATTACTCCTGAATTGATAGTAGTTGATACGTTTGTTAAACCACTACCATCTCCATAAAATTTAGAAGCAGATATATTGCCACTTGCACTAAATGATCCTGTTATGTCTAAACCAGATGATTTTAATCTCGCAATTTGTACTGGACCCACATCTAAAACATCAGGATTGGCTAATTTAAATACTAAATCACCAGCTACTCCAGCTGGTCCTGATGCTACTATTTTTCCCTCTATCTGCATAGGAGTTGCTGCTGCCCTTAAAACTGAAACAGCATATGATTCATCTTCCCATCTAATAGTTCCCATAATATCTCCTACTCTTGCTTTTACTGGTGTTTCAAAAGTACCAGGGGAATAAGATAATACTAATTCTGAACCTGTTATTTCTAAATCTCCCCCTTCTCCTACATTTGCAAATTTTCTTGTTTTTAATTTTCCTTCATCTGCGAATTCTATTTCTCTTTTACCATCCTCTGATCTAATTTTAAAAGTGTCTGCTTTTATATCAAATTTATTTTTAGGAGAGGTAGTATTAATTCCTATTTCTCCTGAACCTGATATATAATAAGGTACTCTGTCTTCAGTTCCCCCAAAAGATGAAGATCCTACTGTAAATTGTATGGTATCTGATTTTGGTCCTGTTCCTTCTCTGTGTATTCTAAAAGAAGCTGATGAGAAGGGGATATTAAGTTGAGGGATAAATCCTTCAGATCCTGACCCTAAAGTATTTTCATATACAAATAAATTAGAAGAATTATAATCAGAAGATGTAGGTATAGTAGGGATAGGTTTTTCTCCTGACATAACATAGTAAAATATAATATTATTATTACCATTATAACTAGCTGAGAAAAAGGGTATGGGTCTTGCTAATAATGCATTATAAGTTTTTTGAGTTACAGTTTCATTATTATCTCCTTTAGATAATTCTACATCATAATATAAAGGTCTTAATTCAGTTACATCTGAACCTGTGTAATATAATTGTGAAAATGATGAACTAATACCATCTACCCCCCTTATATTATGGTTACTTTTTAAATGAGATCCTGTAATATATCTTATATATACATTATTAGTACTATTTATAGGGAATTTTATGTAAGGGTAATACGTGCCCTCTCTTTTTAATTCATCTATGTCAATAGGTGTGTGAAAAATATTTCCAGTTAGACTAAAGAATAAACTAGATGTTTGGTATGTTGCTGGGTTAGATCCTGTAGGTTCTGGTGCACTTCCCGAATTTAGGAAGAATATTCCATCATCCCCTACACGTATAACATTATTTTCTAAATATTGAGGCATAATTTATTAATTTGTATTATTCATTTCTGTAAGTCCCATAGATATAGGATTAAGATTATTGTTTTTTATTTGAAATGTTCTTTGTTGTTGGTAAGTAATATTATTTCCAAATAAAACCCAATCTGTTTTTGTATTTATTCCTTTAGACTGTACATGTTCTGTTGAGGTATATTGGTCAGGTCCAAGAGCTGAAGAATTTCTTTGAAATCCTCCTGCAAGACTTCCATACCCCATATAACCAAATGTAGTTACCATATCAAAAACATCCTGTTTTGGGTTTCCTATTGTATTGAATCCTTTAGAATAAGTTGTTCCACTATAGGTAAAAGTTTCATTAGCTAAGGCAAAATGTATTTGTAATAATCTAGAAGCAAGTGAACTTCCCTTATTTGTTAATCCTTCTGGGTGGTTAATTCCTAATGATGCAAAAGGTAAATTAACAAATAATTTAACTTCTGAAGTGGTAATATTTCCTGAATTTGCCAAGTAAGTAGGATCTAAACTTGATAACAAATAACCTCCATTATAAGAATGTTCTTGGGTACCTGTAGCTGATCCAAATGCTGGTATAGTCATTGTTCCTATACCTGGAGTGTGTGCTATTTTGTTTATAGATCTAGTGCTTACTAATGGAAAATAAGTTGGCATATTATTTATTAATTAATTTAGTTACTAATTCTTTTAATTCATCTATTTGTTTTTGTTGATCTTTAATTCCTTCAATTAATAATGGAATTACTTTTTCATATTTTACTGCTTTATAACCATTTTTCCTAGTACTTACTGCATGTGGAAGTATTTTTTCTATTTCTTGAGCTATAACTCCATAATCATGTCCTTTATGATCGTGTGTGTCTGGTTTTTCTATCCAATCAAATTCATATCCCCCTATTTGTAATATTTTTTTAAGAGGAGAACTAATTGGTATAATATTATCTTTTAAACGTTTGTCAGAAGCAGCGAATGCTATAATATCACCATTACAAAAAAGTGTATTTGTTGAATTTGTAATTGTTACTCCTGATTCTACTGTAAATCCATTACCTGTTCCATCTGAGGTTATTATACCATTATCTGTACCATCAGGCATAAATTCTATAGTACTCGCATTTACCTGTATACCAGCACCTGCTCCAACAGCTATGGTACCAGTACTCGTAATAGTTCCTCCTGATAAACCATTACCTGCTGTAATACTTGTAATAGTACCATTTCCACCCCCTGTGGTCCCAGTAGTTATAGATGTAATTCTTCCATGGGTGTCAATAGTTATTTCGTCTATTTTTCGATTATCTTGAATGTCACCATAAGTTCCCCCCGTTGGTTGGGATTGGACTACACCATTAAGTGTAAAAGTTACAGGATTAAGGTCAACTGAAATACTAGTACCATTTGCAATTGTACCTCCTCCACTTAATGGTGAATTAACATTTAAAGTTGATGAGTAACTACCTAATACAGATGAATTGTCTGTTGAAAATGTTATTCGACTATCACCTGCATTAGCTGTTAATTCTATACCTGAGCCCGCGTTAAAATTAAATCCTGCTGTTTTTCCCCCATCATCATCAACGTCTGTTCCAGTCCCAGCACTACTAGTAACCATAAATCTTACTTTATTTACTCCCCAACCAGTAACTAGGTCAAACAGTTTATCAGCTGTAACTAGTTTAAGGTCATTTTCTGCATCATCCATATCAGTAGCTGTTGATAATTTTACACCTACAACTGGATTTTGTACGTTTGGATTTACCCCTATAGCTATTTGGTTTCCTGTTGAAGTAGTTAGACTTTCTAAATAACCCTGAGTAGTTACAAAATCATGAATTTGATCTCCTGTTGCCAATGCTGTACCACTGTCTACTACAGCACTTGTAACTATACTTAATCCTGGATTTGTTGTAGTATTAGTAACTCCTAATAGTAAAGGGGTAGCAGAAGTTACACTAGTTACTGTACCGTAACCCTGACCAACTACAAAATCAAAGATTTGATCTCCTGTTGCTAAATTAGTACCTCCATTAGCTACTGCTGCTGTATTAGCAGCTACTGTAGGATCTGCTGATGTACCCCCTATTGTTATTGTATTTGAATTACCCGTGGTTACACTAGTAACTGTTCCTAATCCCCCTCCAGCAGGAAGTGTTACAGTCTTAATATTTACAGCTGTTGGGTGACCTGTTGCATCTTGAGTAATAGAATCAATTACTGTAAATGTACTTCCTGCTGCAGGTGAAATTGTACTTGCAGTATCAGATCTTGTTGTTGAATCATGATTAACTGTGACTTCTGCAGCAGTAAATGGACCTACAGTTGTTGTTGATGTTGAAATACCTAATTTAGTTCCACCTAAAACAACCATACCTGGATATGCATTTGTTGCCCCCGTTGTTTGGGTATTTTGCATAAGAAATCCTAATACAGCATTACTAGAATAATTTTGGGCAGCTAGACCCGCTGGTGTTATTGCAAGGGTAGTTGATATACCAGCAGTTATATCTGAATTTTGAGCAAGCGTAACTGATCCTGGTGAAGAAGTAGATGCGTAATTTATTGAAATAGTAGGAGTAGATCCCCCTGAGGAAACAATTGGGGCTGTACCCCCTACACTAGTAACACCACCTGCTGCTGTTGGACCAAAATAACTTCCTGTTCTAAAAAACTTACCAGTAGAATCATCATACATTACTGTTTTTAAATTAGCTGAGCTGTCTGCTAAGTCTGCGTACAAGTTTCCACTTGCACTTACATAACCAAATGCTACAACATTGTCTGTTATAACAGCTGTTGTTGTTTGGTCTGATGTTATATGAAAGGATGCATCACTACCATAAGATAATGAATTATCATAAGTGTATTTAAATTGTCCTACTTGTGTTCTATCACTTTTATTAATAAATGAAATTCCTACAAAATCTCTGTTTTGACCCGCTGTAGATATTTGTAATGGAAAATCCTCATTTCTATCTATAGCAACAGGTCCCCCACTCATACTTACAGCTCCTACAACACTAAACGTATCTGAAGGTTCATCAGTACCAATACCAACACGATTTACATTTGTTGATGGTTCTGTGATTGTTATACCTTCACCTTGTGAAGTAGTAGAGTATCTTATTTTAAAATTTCCATCATTAGTATTTAAATCTCCCCACTCTCCCCCATTATAATCTCTAATAAGTACTCCATAAGTTGCATGATTGGATTTTAAGTCTAGATAATTACCATCTCCTGCATATATTGCTGTATTTGGACCTCCATTTTCAATTTTTAAATAAGGGCGGAATTGATTACCCGGTGTTTTTGGTACACCTAATTGTAATCCTTTTTCAAAAGATCCAGATACAGATGAACTTACACTACCTTCCACTTGTAAATGAACTGTAGGATATTGTGTTCCTATACCGAATAAACCATTAGCATTTAAAATTGCTTTAGTAGAATTATCTATTCTAAAATATATAGGTTTTGCTGATGCAGCATTTAGGTAAGTTGTACCTTGAAAGCCTTGTCTTATAGCATATGAATTTTGAGTTTGATGTACCATCCAATTTGTGAATGCTGCATCATCTCCTGCACCTTCCCATGATCCTACTTTTGCTTGACCTGCTCTTACTCCATCTCCTGCAGCTCCTGTTCTAACATCTAATAATTCTGTGGGGGTATTTGTATGTCCTAAAGATACACTATTTAAACTATCATGATAAGTAAATGTACTTTCTGCATCAAAAGCACCTGGTGTACCCCCATCATGATATTGAATTTCATGTTGGTTTCCTGCTGGATTTCCTGCGGGTGCTGCTTGAAAAGTAGGTGAAGATCCAGCACCATTACTAGTTAATACTTGGCCTGAATTTCCTGCTCCTGTTGCAGTTGGGTTACCTGAAGCATCATAAGTGATTAAATTACCAGCTATACCATCTACCATTTTATCAAAGGTAATAGCATTATCCTCTATCATAGCTGTTGCTACTTGAACTTCTTGTACTTGTCCCGTACTAGCTCTACCTAAAACTCTATTAGCAGTACCAATGTCTTGCATTTTAGCGTAAGTTACTGCGTCATCTTGTATCATTACTGTTTCTACGGCACTATTTGCAATTGTAACTGCACCAGCATTTGTCATTGTAACATCACCTGATAAAGCTGCTGCTGTGAATCCAGCACCATTACCTATTAAAAGTTTAGTATTTCCTACAGTGATGTTTGATGGGTTACCTGTTGAGTTTGCATTTCTAACTTTAACTGTATTAGCTCCCATGTCAGCTAATTTTGCATTAGTTACTGCATTTGAAGCTATAGTAGTTGAAATTGATGTTGTGCCTGTTCCTGTTACATCACCTGATAAAGTTATTGATTGGTTAGATGTTATAAATCCTTGACCTGTTACAAAATCGTATATTTGTCCTGCAGTGGATAAAAAGGTATTTCCTGTTCCTGTGATAGCTCCTGTTACAGGACCTAATGTAACAGTAGGACCAGTAGCATTAGAAACTGTTAATATATTTGTATTTGATGAAGCTATAGTAGTTACTGTACCTACATTATTAGCATTTATAGTAATAGCTGTACTACCATTATATGTTGTACCTGCAGAAAATGAAATACCTGCTCCTGCTGTTAAGTTAGATAAATTATGTGAGCTTCCTAAAGAAATAGAAGTACCATTAAGTGTGATATTGTCGTTTGTTAATGCTACATCATTAGCATTTACTGTTATACCAGTACCTGCCCCAACATTTAAAGTAACAGTACCAGAAGTACCACCACCTGTTAAACCACTTCCTGCTGTTACTCCTGTTATATCACCTGTATTATTAGTAAAAGGTAAATCAGATATAAAACCTTTCTTAACATTATTATCAGTTGCGTCGTGGTAAACTATAGTATCACCTGTTGCAATAGAAGTCCCTTCAAGGTTAGTAGCAACATCAATAAAATTATCTGTACCTGCATAATCTAATGCTACTGTTGCTGTTGATGAACCATCATAAGTAAAATCTGAAACACCATTACCATCAGTTAAAGCAGGTAATATTGTGCCTCCAAATGCTACATGAGAAGCTGTTAAAGCATAACTTGCACTAATTAAATTTAAACTATCACTTGAAGTTGTATATAATCTTCCTGATGCAGTATCATGTACTACTATATTTGTAAAATTTCCTTCTGAAGAAGACATAAATAAAAGTCCACTTGCACTTATATTAGCTGATGCTGTTAAATGAAATTTAGAATTAGTAGTATCATTATTTCCTACTGTAAAACTTGAATTTAAGTAATCTATTGTAGATCCTACAATTACAGAACCAGCTGTATTTTTTCCTGTAAATCTAACAAATTTACCATTAACATTATGTTCTATAAAAAGATCACCATTAAGGCTGTGTACTATTCCACTGTTTTCATCACCTTGTAAATAGAAAGCATCTCCATATATATTCTCACTTGCACTAATATTACCTGAGGCTGTTATATTTGTACCAACTTTCCATCCTCCATTAGTACCTAAATTAGTACCTGATGAATCAATTGCTATAAAGTTACCAGTTGTTGTATCACCGAAAAATCTATTTGCTGTTATATTACCACTTGCACTTATATTACCTGATGCTGTTATATTACCTGTAATGTTAGCTTCGTTTGCTGTTATTGTTCCGCTTGAACTTATATTACCCGAAGCTGTTAAATGTGTTAATAATAAAGATCCTGTTATTACTGAGTCTCCATTTCTTTGTCCTGTTGCTTTAAATGTATCTAAAGTTGTACTTAATCCTGCACTTGAAGTTGTATAAAATCTACCTCCTGCAGGATTATAAACTACTACATCTGAGAAGTTTCCTTCTGAAGCAGATACAAATAATAAACCACTTGCACTTATATTACTTGAGGCTGTTATATGACCTGTAAAATGAGATTTTCCATCTATATCTAAATCTCCTGTTGCACTTAAATTTCCACTTGAACTTATGTTACCTGAGGATGTTATGTGACCACTTACTGTAAGAGTATCTGTTATATTTGCATCATCAGAAATTACTAACCCCTCTGCTGTTAAAATACCACTTGCACTTATATTTTGTGAAGCTGTTAAATGTGTTAATAATAAAGATCCTGTTATTACTGAGTCTCCATTTCTGTGACCTGTGTTTTTAAATGTTTTAAAATCTCCAAAAAGGCCTTCACTTGAAGTCATAAAGAATTCACCTCCTGAACTTAATCCAGAGTAAAGTGCTACTCCCTCATATGTTTTACCTTCTCCTACAGAAGCTGAAGCAAATAAATGTGCACTTGAACTTATATGTCCACTAGCTGTTACTCCTCCACTAGCTGATATATGAGAGTTAAAATGTACTATTGTTCCACTTTCATCAAAATGTGCTATTGTATAATCCCCACTACCTGAATATAAATAAAAACCATCATTTGTTTGGCTATTATTACCTAATGACCATTTAGTTATTTGATTTGTATTAAAATTAATTAAACTTTTATTACTATTAGCTCCTCTATCTATAATAATACCAACACCATTTGAACTACTTATTTCTAAACCTCTTCCCGATAGTGTTCCTCTCATAGCTAAGAAATCACCAGTATTTAAAGTAAAATTATTTCCTCCTAAAGCTATACCTGCCATGTTTCCAGCTACATTAGGGACAATATAAACGCTACCTGCAGGAATTTTTAAATTAAATGAATTAGGAAAATTAGCTGCTGTGTTATTATATTGTACAACACCATTACTATAATCATCATATTCACCAAAAACTAATCTTGATCTTTTATTACTTTGTCCTATTATAGCAACTTCTGTATGTTGATTGTTATTGTCGTTTTGGAATATTGCTACTACATCAGAAATATTGTCTGTTATTGTATTAGAATTTCCTTGTCTTATATATAATTTACTTGATGATATAGCAGTAGAGGATGACAATGAACCAATAATATGACCATCTCCTGTTCTTACTCCTGTTTGTTTAAAAGTATCTAACCCTGTTGGGTCAACATATGATGCTGTTAAAGCATAGCTTGAACTCTCAACAAATGAAGCTGTTAAGGCGTAACTTGAACTTTCAACATATGAAGCAGTTAAAGCATAACTTGAACTTAAAGCATAGCTTGAACTCTCAACAAATGAAGCTGTTAAGGCGTAACTTGAGGTTATTGCCCAAGAACTTGTACCTATTAAATCACCAATAAACCCACCACTTGCACTTATAGTACCTGATGAAGTTATATGGCCATTACTACCTGATAAAAATAATGAACCTGTAATAAAGGCGTCACCATCTCTTTGACCTGATGTTTTAAAAGTAGCTACTGATGCTATTCCCTCACTTGAAGTTGTGTAAAACCTACCTCCTGCAGGGTCATAAACTACTACATCTGAGAAGTTTCCTTCTGAAGCTGAAGCAAATAAAAGTGCACTTGAACTTATATTACCTGAGGCAGTTACATGAGATGTTGCTATAAGATTACTTGCACTTATAAATGTTTCGGCTTCTATAGATTTAGAAGCAGTTACAGGCCCCATAAGTTTTATATTAGTACCACCTCCCCCCACTCGTAAATCAGTAAGTAAACCTCCTGCTACAAATTGTACTACATTTTGAGATAGATTTAATATGGAATTAGCAGAAGTATACTTAGATGAAAGTATACCTCCATTATCATTTAAATAAATATTACTTGCACTTACATTAGAAGCTGTTAAATGACCATCTATAAAACCAGCTCCAGTTCTTATTCCTGTTTGTTTAAAAGTATCTAATTGTGCAGATATTCCTGCACTTGAAGTATAAAAGTATTCTCCTGATTCTGAGTTATAAGTTGATATATTTTGAAAACCTAATGAAGATGATGAAAATAAAGTACCACTTGCACTTACATTACCTGAAGCTGATACATGACCTGCTGCGAATATATCTCCTGAAGCAGATATGTTACCTTCATCTGTATTTAACCATATAGAAGTAACATCATTATCTTGGAATTGTACATCACCTGAGTCTGAATCTATTTTTACAACATCTGCCGAATCAATAGTAATAGGATTTGCACCTATAACTAAACCTGTTGTACCATCATGGGTAAGAGTAGCATCACTACCCGCCCCCATAGCAAAGACCGCAGAATCTGAATTTAATGTTAAATCATTAGATATTTTTTGATCTCCTGTAACTATAAGTAAAGAACCATCAAATGTTAAATTTCCTTCGGCATTCATAGTATCCGCAGTTACAGCTGTAACTACTCTATTATTAACACCATTAGACAAAAATTCGGATACATCTACATTTATTATATTACTACTTCCTCCTGTAATGTCTATAGCTGTACCAGCTTGTACAGAAGATAATCCACTACTTCCACCACCACCCCCACCATAACTTCCTGTATGGTATATTCTTCCCCCTGGGCCTTTTACTAATACTTGATAATTTGAAGCTTCTGATAAAGAAGTACTTATATGTAAAAGACCACTTCCTGTTATATCACAACTAGCTGTTACATGTGCTCCTATATAAAGTTTATCTGTGCATTCAGGTGAAGGACCAGTAGGGTGTCCTGCAGATGGGAAAGGACCATAATGTCCTCCTATTTGAAAATATGAACCTACATGGATATTTGATCCTGTAGAAATAAGATGATGTGCATATACTCCTCCGATATAAGCCCAATTATCAACGTATATGTTATCAAAATTTGAACTTTGGGTTACTTCTACTGTCCCAAACATATCAGAAGTTAAATCAGATGCTACTCTGTGAACTCCTAAGTTAGATTTAAAAAATAATTGTCCACTTTTTATATCTACTACAAGATCCTTACGCGAAAACTCCGTATATTTAGGAGTTTTGTATTTATTAAATACTTTATGGGCCACAAACTTTTGTTTATATGTTATACAAAATACTTAATTAAATTAAAATGCCTATCCTTCTAATTTAAATATTTAGGTATTTTTACAATTATAAATATAAGAAAAAAACAAATTATTGGTTTTTTAAAATATTTACTTCAGTAATTAATTCATCTATTTTTTTCTTTAAAACATAAACCATCATATCATCACCATTTGAATTTCTTGTTTCTGTATTGTTTATATAATCTTTTGCTTCTGTTAAAGATCCTGAAGCTGTTATATAATCTGAATCATTACTACCAGACCATAATTCTTGTGTTATTGTTTTTACGTCTGCCATGTTTTTTATTCTTTAGTTCTTGCTGAAAGAGTCCAATAAAATTTTGTATTTGCACTAGAATGAGTACCTGAGCCATGAGGTTGAAATAATATTACTAGTTGTTCTTCTTCACTTGCAGAACAATTAGTTACAAAAGTATGACTACCTGTAATATCACATGTATGCATTCTATTATCTTGGGCTCCAATAAAAGAACCATCAACAGAAGCAGAAGCTACAAATTCTAATTCAGAGTTTGATAATACTTTATCTGCTCTAGGTGTTTTCATTATCCAAAAAGCAAATCCAGTATCATTAACATTCATTCTACAAGATGCTCTTAATTCTATATCTTGTATATCACAAGGTAATATTATTGCATTATGTTGACCTCCTTGTGTTAGTTTTAATCCAATAGGTGAATCTCCGGTTAAATTTCCTGTATGTTGGTGGTGGAAAAATCCTTGACTACCATTACCATAATAATATCTATCTGCAACAGGTGATACAATAATTTGTGATTGATGAGCTAATACTAATTTTGTCCCCTTAAATGAGGAAGCTTCTATTGTTCCACTTGCACTTATATTACCTGAAGATGTTATATGATTAAATAATACATCACTCCCTGTTACTGCATATGAACTTGTTACATTTGATATATCATTTAATTGAGTTTGAATATTACCAGTAATACCATCTAATCTTCCATACTCAGTATTACCTACATTACCATTAGAACCAATTTGATTTGCATCTAATCTATTGCCTAATACTAAATTATCGCAATGTACATCACCACTTGCACTTATATTAGAACCTGTTATATTCCTAAGCGAAGCATCACCTTGAAAACTTAATGCTCCACCTACTGTACCATTATTAACTAATACAAATTGATGACCTAAACCTGTAACAGATCCTCCATTTCCATTATAGGCATATCCTAATCCATAATGATTACCAAAATTATCTGCTGATGTGTCTATTTTATAACATGTTCCCCCTCCTACTGTTTGTCCTATTGACCATACTCCTTGTACTTCACCACCCCCAGCAGCATAACTACCTAAAAATCCTTCACGACCTGCTCTTATATTACCTGAGGCTGTTATATTTCCTATAATGTTAGCTTCGTTTGCTGTTATTGTTCCGCTTGAACTTATATTACCTATAGTATATAATCCACTTGAAGTTATATTCCCACTTGCACTAATATTTCCTGCAGTTGTAAAATCATTTAATGATGATGAAAAGAAAGGAGCTAATGAAGCTGAATTTACACTAAATGTTCTAGAAGCTTCAATTGCTCCTCCACCTATTAAACCATCTCCAGCGGTCATTGTTACATCTGTATGATCTATATGTTTGTTAGCTACAAAATTGGTAGTTAAATCATGATTTATTTGTCCAGATCCAGAAACTGTTCCTGATGGTACAGTAGCCGATATATTTGTTAATCCTGATCCATCTCCTGACATTGATACCGCGGTAATTGTTCCACTTGCACTTATATTACCTGAGGCACTTATATCTCCTTTTGTGCTATTTATTGTTAATTTTGTTGCTCCACCATCTGAAAAATGAATTATACCTGTATCTGAATCTATATTTATTTGTCCTGCTGAATCAAGATGTGTTGTATTTGAACTTATTGTTAAATCTCCTGCTGTTGTTATGTTTGGTGTTGCGTGTCCTAATGTTATAGATTCATTTAATGTTATGTTTCCTGCACTTGAACTTATATCACCTGAGGCTGTTACGTGACCTGAATCATTTATGATAAATTCTGTTCCAGCTTGTCCATTATGTATTCTAACATCTCCTCCATTGTGTTGAATATTTAGATGAGATTCTGCTCCATTATTTCTAGCTAATATTTCATTATTATCAATGGCTAGATTTGTTGAGCCAACTGTTCCTACTATCAAATAACCTCCACTACCTAATTCTGCATCAGTACCACTTTCTATATTGATAGTTCCTGCTGTTATATTACCACTTGCACTTATATCACCTGAGGCTGATATGTGTCCTATAACACCATCATTAAAAAAGTCTGCTGAATCAATTGACATTTTTAATACACTAGTATCATCTATTCTAGTATCTATATCTGTTGAAGTGAAATTAATAGCTATATCACCTCCTGCATCTGAAAAAATTGAATCTAATGTAATGCCTCCTACATTTGTAATATTCCCATCATTAAAAGTTGTTGTACCATTTATATCTAGACCATCACCTATAATTATTCCATCTGATTCTATATTACCAGTTGCTATGATTCCCCCACTTGCACTTATATTACCTGAGGATGTTATATGTCCTGCATTTGGATCTATATATGCAGAAGTATTATTTGAACTGTCCTTAAATTCAACAAAATTATCAGCTTTTATTTTTACAGTATCATCACCATCAATTGTAATACTATTATTTTGTCCTGTAATAAATTGATCATCTGCAAAATATACTCGTCCTTGTGCTGGTAAATATATACCAGATGCTGAAACTGCGCCACTTGCACTTATATTACCTGATGCTGTTATATGGGATGTTATATGTATATCATCTGAAATTACTAAACTTTTTCCTGTTAATGCACCAGTTGTTGTTATGTTTCCGTTACTTGATAAACTTCCAGTTAGATTTATTCCATCAAAATTAGTATTTCCTAAACTAATATAATTACCATATTTAGTAATAAGATGTCTAGATGTTCCTCCACTATCCTTAATTCTATAGGCATTATCTGCAAAGATATTATTTGCAATTATATTCACACTTGAACTTATATTTCCTGAGGCTGTTACTGGTGCATCTAATTCTATATTTGTTCCAAATATTTTTGTTTTAAGATTAGTACTTCCCCCAAGTCTGAATTCACCACCAGTTATTACTGCTAAAGCTTCACCTTGAATCCAATATTGGTTTGCATATACATTTCCACTTGCACTTATATTACCTGAGGCTGTTATGTGAGATATAAAATCTGCTCCTGTTTCATCTATTGTTGCTAAAACATTTGCTCTGTCTCTAAATATATGTTGGCCTACTTCATCACCATCCGTATCTGTAGTATAGGTTATATTTGTAGGTGATGATATTGTGTCTGCAATTACTTTACTTGCACTTACTTCACCTGAGGCTGTTATATTATGCATAAATCTAACACCATCACCAGCATTTTTTTCATCTATTTGATCTATTATAAGTCTATCAGTAGTTGTTACTGATGTTATAGTTAAATTCTCACCAAATAAATCACCACTTGAACTTATATTTCCAGATGCTGTTATATGACTAAGTGAACCTGTCATATTTAAACTACCACTTATTGACATACCACCTCCATGGAATTTATTTTCTCCAACTGCTTGTAATTCCACTTTTACATTAGTATTGTCTCTTAACACCATTCTACCTACATGAGCGTTAGTTCCACTACCTTTTCTTGAGAAAATAGCTATTTTATTACCATCATTGTCTTTTACCCCTACTTGTGCAGGAGCAGAACTTAAATCTGTATCCCCCGCGAATACTTGTTTTGCTGTGATTATTCCACTCGAACTTATTTCTCCTGAGGCTGTTATGTGACCATTTTCTAATATAACTTCTGAACCTAATGATTTTATTTTTGAAGCAACTATAGTTCCACTTGAACTTATATTGCCTGAGGCTGTTATATGTCCCCTTCCTATAGTTACATAAGCATTAGGTGCAGTTTCTCCTGCATTATTACCAAAAAATCTTGTTATTTCATGGTCTGTAGCATTTTCAGTTGAACCCAATACAATTCCTCTAAGTTCATCTTTAGATATTATTGTAGGATATTCCTCCATAGTAGGGTTTTCTTGAGTGTGTTTAAAGGATTTATTAGCCATCACTTTTTCTACACTCTCAATATTACCTGAGGCTGTTATATGACTTGCAATTACTAAAGTTGAAGCCATATCTACTGCTCCATCTATGTCTACTACGTCTAAGTTTGTAGTGCCATCTACATCTAAATTACCATCTATATTAGCATTACCCGTTATGTCTAAGTTTCCACTTCCACTTATGTTACCTGAGGATGTTACATGACGAACATTAATATCAATACCTGGTGTTAATGCGTCTGCTGTTTCTGCGTGTGAAGAAGATAATTCATAAGTAATCTCATGAGATGCAGAAAGTGCATACGATGCTGATATAGCATGTGATGAAGTTACATTGAATGTTGTAATTGCTGAACCGGAACCGTCAGCAAATGTATTACCTTCTGTTTGGACTAACTTTTTGTAAGTGTCCTGTATGTTTTGTCCTGTTAAATCGTTTAACGCCATTTATAACCATTTTTATT
>MDSV01206980.1_pt1 | contig 19216 bp, 16 predicted proteins | sample 810851 | NCBI WGS metagenome assembly MDSV01 (sample SAMN05326640, study PRJNA326480) | marine metagenome | isolation source: seawater | place: Atlantic Ocean: North East | collected 2012 | reverse complement strand
GATGAGGGAGGTGTTAGATTAATAGCTCCATTTAATCCAATTTATCAAGCAGGATATGTTCAGGATAAGTTTGCTATTGAAGATTTAATTTTCAACATAGGTCTTAGGGTTGATCGATATGATGCTAATCAGAAGGTATTAAAAGATCAACATTTATTATATAGTGCCTATGATGCAAGTAGTAATGATCCACTTGGAATAATTTCTTCTACTAATATCCCTTCAACTATTGGTAATAATTATGTGGTTTATGTTGATGATATAAGTGCTCCTAGTACAATTGTTGGGTATCGTGATAATAGTGATGATACTTGGTATAATGCTGATGGACTTGAAATTTCTGATCCTAATTTATTGGCTGAAGCTGCAGGAGGGAAAATTGCACCATATTTAACAAATGCTAATGAAGCTAAGAAAGGGAATGTTAGCATGGATGCGTTTGAAGATTATAAACCTGAATATGTATTTATGCCAAGAATTGCATTTTCTTTTCCTATTTCTGATGAGGCTCAATTTTTTGCACATTATGATGTATTAACTCAACGACCTCCTGGTGGTAACAGAATAGAGCCTGTAGATTACTTATTTATGGCTGACCGTGTTGGAGCAACTCTAAATAATCCGAATCTAAAACCAGAAAAAACAGTTGACTATGAGTTAGGTTTTGCTAAAACATTGTCATTAAAATCTGCATTAAAAATATCTGCATTTTATAAGGAGTTAAGAGATATGATACAGATTACAAATGTATTGCAAGCTTATCCTGCTCAATATTATACATATGGGAATATAGATTTTGGTACTGTTAAAGGAATGTCTATTAATTATGACTTAAGAAGAACTAATAATGTTCAAATGACAGCTAATTATACTTTACAATTTGCTGATGGTACTGGATCTTCAGCAACATCTGGAGCTAGTTTAGTAAATACTGGACAACCTAACCTTAGGACAACCATACCTCTTTCTTATGATCAGAGACATGCAATATCAGCATCAGTTGATTATCATTATGGTGAAGGTAAAGATTATAATGGCCCAGTTTGGTTTGGGTCTAAAGTTTTTCAAAATGCTGGCGCTAATATGACATTATCAGCTGGTTCCGGTACTCCATATTCAAAGCAATCAAATATTACTCAGGAAGCTGCAGATGGAATTAATGATCGTTCAACATTAGAAGGGAGTTTAAACGGATCTCGTTTACCATGGCAGTTTCGTATTAATATGAAAATTAATAAAGAGTTTGATATTAAGTGGAATGAAAAGAAAAGATCAAGATTAAATGTATATCTGCAAGTGCAAAACTTATTAGACGCTAGAAATATTATTGCTGTTTACAGAGCGACAGGTAATCCTGAAGATGACGGTTATTTAACCTCAGCTGCAGCACAAAATGCAATTGATGCTAGAAATGATCCTGAAGCATTTAGATATCTTTATTCATTAGCTGTAAATAATCCTGACCACTATAGCTTACCTAGAATGTTAAGAGCAGGTATTAGCTTACAATTTTAATTTTAGAGAAATACATAAATAGAAAATAGTTTTTTTATGAAAAATACAGTAAAACAAATAGTAACATTATCACTAGCTTTCTTTTCGATGGCTTTGATTGCAAAGGAGAATATAGAAAATCCTAATTTAACATCAGTAGTAAATACTAAGGTTGCTGCAGGCTGTAATCCCTCTACTTCTCAAACTGACCTTGATGTAAATAATGTTAGGACAATTATTATGGCTGGTGGAGATATGTGGTGGAATTTAGATGATGCTCGTTATGAAATACCTAAAGATGGAAATAGGCACTCTATGTTTGCTGGCGCGCTTTGGATTGGTGGAGTTGATGATGGTGGACAACTAAAGGTTGCTGCTATGACTTACAGGCAGTCTGGTAATGATTTTTGGCCTGGCCCCCTAAATGTATCAAATGCATCAATTACTGCGGATGAGTGTAATAAATGGGATCAACATTTTAAACTTGAGCGTTCTGATGTTGATGAGTATGTTGCTAGATTTGGTATTGATCAGACTTATGACCCTCCACCATCAATTACACAATGGCCAGCACATCCATTTCCTGATTCTCCACCTGGACAAGATTTTTATCTTGCGCCTTTTTTTGATGTAAATGGGAATGGTGTATATGAACCTTTTGATGGTGATTACCCTGATTATAACATAACTGGAACAAATGATGATGCAAAACTTTTTGGTGATCAAACTTTATTTTGGATCTTTAATGATAAAGGTAATATTCATACGGAAACAGAAGCAGAGCCACTAGGGCTTGAAATTCATGCTCAGGCTTTTGGATTTGCAGCTGACAATGAAGTTAATGATATGACTTTTTACAATTATAAAATTATTAATAGATCAACATTACCATTAAATAACACATATTTTGGTCAGTGGGTTGATCCAGATTTAGGTTATTATTTAGATGATTATGTAGGTTGTGATGTTGGTTTAGGTTTAGGATATTGTTATAATGGTGACGCTGAAGATGAAGGTGCAGCAGGATATGGCTTTAACCCCCCTGCAATTGGTGTTGATTTCTTTCAAGGGCCCTTATCTGATCCTGATGATGGATTGGATAATGACAGAGATGGTGTCATAGATGAGATTGATACAATTATTAATGTTTTAGGTGATACTATGTTTGTAACTGAGCAGATTATTATGTCTAAATTTGTTTATTATAATAATGATTTTACTGTTACTGGAAATCCTGAGAGTGGTACTGATATTTATAATTATTTAAGGGGTATTTGGAAAGATAATGTGCCTATGACATTTGGTGGTGATGGTCATGGAGGTGGTACAGGTTCTACTAACCAACCCTGTAACTTCATGTTTCCAGGTACATCTGATGCTGCCTTTCCTGGTCAAGAATGGACCGAGGTTACTGCAGGAAATATACCAGCCGATAGAAGGTTTTTACAATCAGCTGGCCCTTTTACTCTTGAACCAGGAGCAGTTAATACAATAACTACTGGTGTTGTTTGGGCTAGGGCCAAATCTGGTGGTCAGACAGCTTCTATTCAGTTGTTAAAAATATATGATAGAGAGGCACAGGCATTATTTGATAATAATTTTAATATTTTAAATGGACCAGATGCTCCTGATTTAAATATCAGGGAGTTAGATAAGGAATTAATTTTTACTCTCTCAAACGAAGGTTCCTCAAATAATATTGATGAGACTTACTCTGAGAAAGACCCATACATAACTAAGCCTGAAAATCTATTAAATTATCCAAATTATGAGTTTCAAGGATATTTAGTTTATCAGTTAAAAGACGCCACAGTTTCGGTTACTGACTTAGATGATCCTGATAAATCTAGATTAATCTTCAGAAGTGATATTAAAGATGATGTGACAGGAATTGTAAATCAGTATTTAGACCCAATTTTGGGTGTTTATACTCCAATTGAAGAAGTGGCTTCTGTTTTAAGCGAAGGCGTAATTGGTTCAGTTGACAAAGGAGTAGAATTTTCATTTCGAATAGCAGATGATAAATTTGCTTTAGGTAATACAAAATTAGTTAATCATAAAACATACTATTTTATGTCATTAGCATATGGTTACAATAAAGCAGAAGAAAATTCATCTCCATATGATGTTAATGCTGAAGACTATGATGGTAGAAACCAGCCTTATATCTCAGGTAGAAGAAATATAAAAGTGTATTCTGCTATACCACATTTTACTGAGCCAGAAAATGGTGGAATGATTTTGAACGCTTCATATGGTGATGGTATAAAAATCAAAAGAGAGGAGGGTCAAGGGAATGGTGGTATAGCGCTTGATTTGACTTCGGAAACTATTAATCAGATTTTAAATTCAGATGATCACAGGAGTTTATTTCCAGTCTATGAGCAAGGAGCTGGACCTGTGTCAATTACTGTAGTTGACCCTGTAGAAGTTCCACAAGGAGATTTTACTTTTAAGCTTATGAATCCTATTTTTGATTTAAATAAAATTATTTCTTATGGTAGATGGGAATTAGTTGATAATTCTTCGGGTTCTATTGTGTCCTCTGCTGATGATGATATTTTAATTGGTTCTGAACAGTATATTTCTAGTTTAGGATTAAATATTAAAGTATTACAAACTCAAAACCCTGGTGCAGATCCAGATAATATTGATAATAATGGATTGATTTCTGGTACTATTGAGTTTGAAGATAATAATGATAGATGGTTAAGTGGTGTTGCTGATAGAGATGATGAATCAGAATTTTTCAGTATTTGGGGATTTAATTGGATTAGAGCAGGTTCTTTTGAAAACACTGCAAGTGCTCTTTTGAGTGACTATAGTACTGATGATCCTAATGGAGCTTTTGAAGGTGCAATAGTACAAACAAATATTGCATCTTCTCAATTCGGTAGTTTTGAGTGGTCTGGAGGAACCTGGGCCCCTTATCGTTTTGCTTCTTACTTTAATGATGGCCCTGGAATACAAAGTTCTATTACTAATTTAGCTAAATTAGAGAATTTAAATTCTGTTGATATTGTAATCACTGATAGCGTTGAATTGTGGAGTAGGGTATGTGTTGTTGAAGCTCAAGATGACCCTTCACTTTCTTTAGGAGGACAAGTAAAAATGGGCTTACGTCAATCACCTTCAGTTGGAAAGGATGGTTTGCCAGATGGGGCATTAGATCAGAATGGAGATTCTATTTATGGACTAGGTTGGTTCCCTGGATATGCTATTGATATAGAGACTGGAGAGAGATTAAATATTATTTTTTCAGAAGACTCTTGGCAGTCCTCTGAAAATGGAAATGATATGATTTGGAATCCAACAGGTAAACTCACAACGGAAGTGTTTCCTCAATTTGATCCGCAAGAACCAGTTGGGCAACAGTTTTCTGGAGGTAATTATTTATTAGGAGGTAAACATTTTATTTATATAGTAAAAGGAGAGTCTTGGGTAAAAGGAACAGATGATTATATAAATAATATTGCAGATTGTGATTTCTCTCCAAATTATGATGAATCAGCTTGGATATATGCTCAGTTAGCCCAATCAAACTTAACAACTAAATGGGCAGTATTTAAAAATGTAACTTGGGTTGGAGCTCCATTATTAGCTCCAGGGAGAACATTAAATTTATCAAATAATGCAACCATTAAGTTGAGAGTTACAAAAGCATATAGACAATATGAAACTGTAACACCAGAAAAATTCTTGGATAAAAATGTAAATTTAGTTGTTGGTAATACTTATGTAGTTGCTTATGAAAATTCTGCAAGTACTTGGGGAGGGCAAACTGTAACTTATGAAGGAGTTACATATCAACCAGGAGAAACTTTTATTGCTACTGTAGCTTCTAATTTCACAGGATCAACTAAAGCAAGAGTTATTGAACAGGAATCATTAAATAGTTTTAATCCTACATACAGCTTTAATACTAATGATATAGTAGCAGAAAAAGGGAATATTAATGTAGCTTTAAATGCTATGGAAACAATAAAAGCGGTTCCTAACCCTTATTATGGTTACTCTAGTTATGAAATTAATCAATTAGATAATAGAGTTAAAATTACTAACCTTCCTGCAAAAGCTACAATAAAGATATTTACTGTTGCTGGTACTTTAGTTAGGACTCTAAAGAAAGATGATAGTATGACATCTATTGATTGGGATTTAAAGAATGATTTTGGTATTCCAATTGCTTCTGGATTATATATGATTCATGTGCGTGCGAGCTTTTTGGATTCTGACTTAAATGAATATGTAGAGAAAGATAAAGTAATTAAGTGGTTTGGATCATTACGACCAATTGATCTAGATACTTTTTAAATTTAAAATAAATATATAGACGATAACATAATAGTATAGATATGAAATACAATGATAATTGGATAAAGGTAACTACATTTGTTGCTCTTGTACTGGTTTCTTTTAGTCAAAGTTTTGGTGGAAATCCACAAAGAGCAGGACAAGCAGGAGCATCTGAACTTTTGATAAATCCTTGGGCTAGAAGCTCAGGTTTAGGAGGTTCAAATATTGCTAGCATAAGAGGACTTGAAGGTATTTATTCTAATGTTGCAGGACTTGCTTTTACACAAAAAACCGAGTTGATTTTTTCTCAGACATCATGGTTACAATTTGGGAGTAGGATGTTTGCTGCTGAGGATGCGGTAAGTACTATTAGTGCATTTGGATTTTCTCAAAAGATAGGAGAATCTGGTGTATTAGGCTTTGCTGTTATGAGTATGGATTTTGGAGATATTGAAATCACTACAGTAGATTTGCCTGATGGAGGACTTGGAACATATTCTCCAAATTTTATGAATATGTCATTTTCCTATGCTAGAATTTTCTCTAATAGTATATATGGTGGAGCTACTGTTAAAATTATTTCAGAACAAATATCTAATGTAGGAGCCAGTGGAGTTGCTTTAGATGCTGGTATACAATATGTGACAGGCTCTAAAGATAATTTGAAGTTTGGTATTTCATTAAAGAATATTGGCCCAAGGATGTCTTATACTGGTGATGGGTTATCTTTCAGAGGTATTGTCGGCGATGATGATGATTATAAAATGACAGTAGAACAAAGATCTTCAGAGTTAGAATTACCTGCGTTATTAAATATTGGGATGGCCTATGATATTAATGTACAAAGGCATAGAATTACTGGTACAGGAACTTTTACATCAAATTCATTTCAAAAAGATCAATATAGATTCGGTGGAGAATATTCATATAGAGAGATGTTTATGTTTCGTTTAGGATATACTTATGAGAAAGGTCTTGGAGATTTAAATACAAGTACTTCTGCTTTAAGTGGGCCTTCAGCTGGATTTACTGTTGAATTGCCTATGGGAGATAGTGGTTCTACTTTTGGTCTTGACTATTCTTACAGAGATACCGATCCATTTCAAGGGTCTCATACTATAGGAGCTAGAATCAATTTATAAATTTTTAAAGTATAATATTTAAGAAGAGTTTATTATCTTTTTAATATTTTAAGTTATTTAATTATGGGAATAATATATTTATCGCAAGAAGGTTACGATGCTTTAAAAGCGGAATTACATAAATTAAAATCAGTTGACCGTATAAACATAATAAATCAAATTTCCGAAGCTAGAGATAAAGGTGATTTATCAGAAAATGCAGAGTATGATGCTGCTAAAGAAGCTCAAGGTTTATTGGAAGCTAGAATTGCTAAATTAGAGAACGATGTTGCAAATTCACGAGTATTAGATAAAAGTGATATGGATACATCGAATGTACATTTACTTACTAGTGTAACTATTAAAAATATAGAGAATGGGATGGAGATGACTTATTCAATAGTTTCTGAATCTGAGGCTAATTTAGCGGAAAAGAAGATTTCTGTAGCCTCTCCAATTGGAAAAGGACTTTTAGGTAAATCGATAGGCCAAATTGCTGAGATAAGTACCCCTAGTGGGATCATCAAGTTTGAAATTATTAATATAAAAGCACTTTGATTCCAAGTTTATTTTCTAAAATAGTTAATGGAGATATACCAGCTTATAGAGTAGCTGAGGATGAATTTCATTTAGCATTTTTAGATATCTATCCTTTAGCGTATGGTCATGTCTTGGTGATCCCTAAAAAACAAATAGATTATATTTTTGATATGGATTATGATGAATATTTATCTCTTTTTCGCTTTGCAAAAAAGGTTGCTAAAGCAATGGATGATGTTATTTTTTGTGAAAGAATTGGCATTGCTGTAATTGGCTTGGAGGTTCCTCATGTACATATCCATTTAGTTCCTTTAAATAATGTTTCTGATATTAATTTTGAAAAAGATAAGTTGAATTTTTCTAAAGAAAAAATGGATGATATAGCTCATAAAATTAGAGCTTCTATTTAAGTTTTTCAGGGTTTTTTTTAATAAACGATGTCCACCCTTTATATGTTTTTTTATTACTACTAGAATTTCTTTGAAAATGATGGCATACTGCTGCTGCTAGCCCATCACTTGCATCTAAATGTTTTGGGATTTCTTTTAAATTCAGAATAGATTTTAGCATCGCAGCTACTTGTTCTTTACTTGAATTTCCTTTACCTGTTATTGCCATTTTTATTTTTTTAGGGGCATATTCAAAGATAGGTATATTACGAAATAATCCTGCTGACATTGCTACCCCTTGCGCTCTTCCAAGCTTCAGCATTGATTGTACATTTTTACCAAAGAATGGAGCCTCTATAGCCAATGCATCAGGTTTATATTCGTCTACTAATTGTAAGGTTCTATCAAATATCCTTTTTAATTTTAATTCATGAGACTCTAACTTTGATAGATGTAATACTCCCATCTGAATTAATTCCATTTTATTTACTTTAATATGAATTACTCCATAACCCATAATAGTTGTTCCAGGATCTATACCTAATATGACTTTATCAGTTTTCAATTGTTATATTTGTCTCAACAAAATTAAGCAATGCTAAGCAGAAAGACTATTGGATTTCTAATAAAGATTGGGATTGTAGCACTTGCTATCTTCTTTTTATATGATCAGTTCACTTCTAAAAGCAATTCGGAAGACTTTGATATTGACAATATTTTATTGCAAATAGAAAAAAACTATTTAGTTATTAGTTTAGTTGTTTTGATGATGTTGTTAAATTGGTTTCTTGAATCTTTAAAATGGCGCTTCTTAATTTCTAAGATTGAAAGAGTAACAATTAAACGTTCTGTTCGAGCTATTTTTTCAGGAATTACTGTTTCGGCATTTACTCCTAATAGAGTAGGGGAATATGCTGGAAGAGTATTTTGTTTAGATAAAGGAGATAGAATTCAAGCTGTTTTAATTACTGTAATAGGTTCTATGGCCCAATTAATAACTACTATTGTATTTGGATTAATTGGTGTTTTATTATTACCTAATTTAATGCCTTCATTTGATTCACTATTATCAGATATTATTTTTGCATATCCTATAATGTTATTTACAATTATTCTATTAAATGTTCTATTAGTTACTTTATTTTTAAACGCATCAGTATTTTCAATCCTCTTATCAAAATTTAAATTTTTAAGCAAGTATACTAAATATAATAAAGTTTTTTCATTTTATAACACTTCTGAATTGTTGGAAGTCTTGTTATATTCTTTCGCCAGGTATATAGTTTTTACGACACAATTTTTTATTCTTTTACATGTTTTTGGAGTTAATATTTCATATGAAGATTCAATCATCTTAACAACAACTATGCTCTTTATTATTTCTGTTATCCCTACTATTGCAATCACTGAAATTGGTATCAGGGGATCAGTAGCTGTTTTGTTATTTGGTTTAGTATCTAACAATACAGTTGGCATTCTATCAGCAACTTTTGTAATGTGGGTTATAAATTTGTTATTACCAGCTTTGATTGGGACAGTATTTATTTTTACGCTTAAATTCTTTAGAAGATAATGGGTATTTTGTTACAAGTGATTTTTTTTATCTTGCTTCTTTATATATTTTTAATTACAAGATATATTTTTGGCTGGAAAAAAATTAATAAAACTAAATATGATAGCTTTTCTCCAAATGTAAGTATAGTTATAGCTTTAAGAAATGAAGAAAAAGTTGTTTCTAGATTGCTTACTAGTTTGCAATCTCAGATTTACGACATTAATAAATTAGAAATTATTTTAGTTAATGATCATTCTAATGATAGTACTCTTGAGTTGTTAAAAGAATCTGATTTAGAAAACATTCATATTTTAAATATGCCAAATGGTCAAAATGGGAAAAAGAAGGCTATTTTTAGAGGTGTTAATTTCGCTAGTGGTGAAATAATTATTACTTCTGATGCTGATTGTACTTTTCATCCAAATTGGGTTGATAAAATGGTTAGTTATTTTTTTAATGATGAAGTGAAATTAGTTTCTGGGCCAGTATCACTAGAAAAAAAACAAGGTATTTTACAAAACTTCCAAGCATTAGATTTCTTATCATTAATTGTTAGTGGAGCCGGTGCAATTGGAGTAAAAGATCCAATTTTTTGCAATGGTGCAAATATGGCATACCGAAAAGATGTGTTTATACAGTTTAATGATTTTAATGATTCTAAGACAGTTAGTGGTGATGATGTTTTTTTGCTTCATAATTTAAAAGAAAAATATCCAAAATCTATTGTGTTTGCAAAGGATAAGGATGTTATTGTAAGTACATCAAGTGAAAAAAATCTGAGTAATTATATTAATCAAAGGAAAAGATGGGCGTCAAAGAGTAGTGAATATAAAGACTTTTCAAGTATTTATGTCTCATATTTAGTTTTTCTAACTAATCTATGTTTTGTTTTGTTGATATTCATGGTGATGTTTGATATATCTTTTTTCAAGTTTCTTTGCTATTTTTATTTTATAAAATATATTGTAGATTTAGTTTTATTATATCCAATTTTGAAATTTCTTAAAAGAGAAGATTTAACAAAGTGGATTTTTCCTTTTGAGTTTTTTTATTCATTTTATATAATTTTGATTATTGTTTTGTCTAATACACAACATTTTGTTTGGAAAGGAAGAGTCCACATTAAATAGATGAAGTCAGTATCATTAAATAAATTAGCTTGGCATAAATTAAAGAGTAATAGACTATCTTTTTTTGCTCTATCTTATATTATTCTATCTTTTTTTATTAGTGTATTTGCAGTCTTACTTAGTCCTGATAATTCTCCAAATGCTAATGAAATGCATATTGAATTAGCAACTCAAAAGCCTCTATCAAATATTTCATTTTTGGAAATTCCAAGAAATGAAAATTTTAAAACTTCTTTTTTGAAGTCTTTTTTTATTGGGGATCCATTAACTGTAAAAAGAATCCCTATTGATAGTTTTGTACTTTTAGATAATGGAGTAGAATATTATCCTTACAACTCTAATATATCTCAGAAGTATATAGGAAAATATACAATCTCGAATCAGAAATTTTTCTTTGGAACTGATAGGTATGGAAGAGATTTACTTAGTAGAATATTTCATGGAATGCGTATTTCATTATCAGTTGGTTTTATCTCAGTATCAATTTCTTTAATAATTGGTATTATTTTGGGGTTAACTGCAGGCTATTTTAGAGGAAAAGTTGATGAAGTTATAATGTGGTTTGTAAATGTAATATGGAGTATTCCAACTTTATTAATGGTAATTGCTATTACTTTAGCTTTAGGAAAAGGTTTTTGGCAAGTTTTTTTGGCTGTCGGTCTTACAATGTGGGTTGAAGTTGCTCGTATTGTTAGAGGACAAGTATTGCTTATTAGAGAATTAGATTTTATTGAGGCAGGTATTGCATTAGCATATAATCCATATAGGATTCTTTTTAAACATATTTTGCCTAATGTAATTGGTCCGTTAATAGTAATATCTGCCGCTAATTTTGCTGGTGCTATTTTAATTGAATCTGGCCTCTCTTTTTTAGGAATTGGTGCACAACCACCTACAGCAAGTTTAGGAGGAATTATTAAGAATCACTATGCATATATAATTATGGATAAGGCTTATTTAGCTATTATTCCAGGTTTGATAATTATGAGTTTAGTTTTAGCATTCATGATCTTAGGAAATGGATTGCGTGATGCTTTTGATGTTAAAGATAAATAATTTAAAAAATATATTTAATGGATATACTACTTTCAGCGCTAATTATATTTTTACTTAGGTTGGCAGATCAAAGTTTGGGTACAATGCGGTCATTATTGGTAGCCAAAAACAGATCATTTTATGCAGCTTTTATAGGTTTAGTTGAATCTGCAATATGGATAGTTGCTATTTCTCAAGTTATAAAGGATATTGATGATCCAATTCTAATTGGTGCTTATGCATGTGGATTTTCTGCTGGAACAATTTTAGGTTCATATATCGAACGCTTGGTTGGTCTTGGAAATATTGTTGTTAGAGTTTTTTCTCCAGCAAATTCTCCTTCAGTAGCAGAATCACTTAGAATTAATGGGCATGGAGTTACTGTAATTGACGGACAAGGGAAAGATGGGCCGATAAAAATTTACTGGTGTGTAATTTCTAGAAGACAACTTAAATCTGTATTGAAAATGATTGAAGATATTAATCCTGAGGCATATATTACTACTGACATAACTAGTCCAATGTCATTGAGAAAATAGTATTGTCAGAATATTATTAGACCACCTACAAAAATTACTGTTCCAGCTATTAGTAAAATTAGTGTGTATGGCAAAATCTCTTTTGCTTTTAGACCTGTTATTCCAAGTAATGGTAATGCCCAAAATGGCTGCAACATATTTGTTAACTGATCTCCATATGCTAATGCCATAATACTTTTTGATATACTTACCCCTAACTGAGATGCAGATTCAATAATTATGGGCCCCTGAATAGCCCATTGCCCACCACCACTTGGAACAAAAACATTTACGAGCCCTGCACTTATAAAAGTAAATATTGGGAAAGAGGTTTCATTAGATATACTTACAAAAAAATTTGACATTATATCTATCATTCCAGAATGATTAATTACCCCCATAATTCCAAAATAAAGAGGGAATTGTATAAGTATTCCTGAAGCTCCAGAAATTGCATTATCTATTGCTTTAAGAAAGTTAGAGAAATTATTATGCATCAATATTGCTAATCCTAATAAAACTAAGTTTATATAGTTTGGAGTGATTACATCTAGGGAAATTTTTTCTGGTAATAAGACTGCTTTATAAAAAGCATAACAAATAATTATTCCCCCAAAAATATAAGCTAATAAAGTATTTTGGTCAAGTCTTTCTGCTCCACTTATATTTTCTTCTTTATGCTCTTTTTTTTGCTCTGACTTAATAGTGATAATCTTTCCTGCATTTTTACTTCCTAGGTAATACATTAGTATTGGTAAGCAAATAAGTAAAATAATACTGATACTAATATTCATAGTTGAGAATATTGTTTGTGATTGAGATATGACACCAATTTTTTCTGATAAAAAATGCCCTTCTTCAGCAACTTTAATAGGTGCAGATCCCGATATTCCACCATGCCATACCATTAGACCAGAGTAACCTGCTGCTCCAATTAATGGATAATTAATTTGTAAATTATTTCTACTTGCATGTTCTCCAACTTTTCGTGCAAATATAGCTCCAAAAATAAGGCCTAATCCCCAATTAAACAGAGATACTAATATTGTAAAAAAAGTGATTATTGCAGCTGAATTTGCAGTGTTATTACAGTACTTAATTACATTTAAAATAAGTTTATTTATAGGTTTACTTAATGCAAGTACATGGCCTAAAACTAACATTAACATCATTTGGACAGCAAAAACTAATAATGGAGGATTCCAAATTCCTTGTTCCCAAAAATATAAAATATCTAGTATCTGATTATTTCTAGGCCCCTGATTAGGAATAAAGAGTGCTAATATAAATGTAAATAAAGTAAGTACTACGGCTATTGTGAATGGAGATGGTAATATACCTTTAATAATTTTTTCAAGCTTTTTAGCAGTTGGCATTCTTAAAATGGCAAATCATCTTCTTCACTTGCTGGAGCATTAAACTCTGGAGCATCTTCCACTTCGCTTGATTCATTCATACTTTCTATTCTCCATGCATCAATATTATGAAAATATCTTCCATTATATTCTTTAGAAGATAGGTTGAATGAAACTTCTACTTGGTCTCCTTCACTATGATGTTTTAATATCTCTATTTTTTCTTCTCCAAATAATTGGAAACAAATTTCTGGGTTGTACTGTGATCCAGTATCTAATAAAAATGATTGTTTCTTCCATTCTTTCCCAGCTTTTGACACTCCGCTCTCAATATTTAGTTTTCTACTTAATCTTCCTTTAACTGATAAACTCATCTTCCAATAAAATTTTAATTAATTAGTACAAATTTAAACAAATTCTTACTGTATATAATCTTTAAAGTTTGTTTTGTATATAAATGTTAAAAAATAATATCTTTGCTTTCCTTTTTGCGGGTGTGGCGGAATTGGTAGACGTGCTAGACTTAGGATCTAGTGCCGCAAGGCGTGGGGGTTCGAGTCCCTTCACCCGCACAAATTTTAAACCTTCACTTTCGTGGAGGTTTTTACTTTTACATAGTTTTTAATAAGCTAAATAAGTGTATTTTCGCATCCCTGTTTAAAATATTATATAAATGGAAATTAAAACAAACAAAGAAAAAGATTTAATGCTGACAATATCTGTTGAAATAAAAGCAGAAGATTATTCTGAAAAAGTAGATATTTCTCTAAGAAATTATCAAAAAAAAGTACAGATTCCTGGTTTTAGAAAAGGTAAAACACCATTAGGTATTATTAATAAAAAATATAGAACTTCTGTTGTTATTGAGGAAGTTAATAAATTGATTCAGGATGAGCTATATAAATATATTACTAAACAAAAATTAAGAGTTTTGGGCTCACCAATGCCAATTGTTAATGATTCTTTAGATTGGAAAAATGACAAGGATTTTTGTTTCCAATATGAAGTTGGACTAGCACCTAAATTTGATGTCAAAATTACATCTAAAGATAAATTAGATTATTACAAAATTAAGGCAGACTCTAAGCTGATAAATAATTATTGTAATGATATTGCTAAAAGATATGGTAAAATGAGTAACCCTAAAGTTTCTTCTGAAGGAGATCTAATTTATTGTAGTATAGAACAGTTAGATGTTAGTGGAAAAATAATTTCTAACGGTATAAAAAATGATGCAACTGTTTCAATGGATTACATTACTGATTTAGAGATTAGAAAGAAGTTTATAGGATTAAAAAAAGATGATATAGTTAAGTTAAATATCTTGGAATCATTTACCAATCGTGCTGATTTATTATCAATGTTAAATATTAATCAAGTAGATATTCAAAATTTAATTTCAGAAGTATTTCAATTTACTGTTAAAAATATTAACAGATTAGAACCTGCAAAATTAGACACAGTATTATTTGATAAAGTTTATGGGCAAGGGGCTGTAAAGACAGAAAAGGATTTTAAATCTAAAGTAAAAGATGAAGCTGAGAGGCAATTTATTAATGAAAGTGATAGGATGCTTAAAAACGATGTAGTTAATTATTTTATTAAAAAACTTAAATTAGATATGCCTAATGATTTTTTAAAGAGATGGTTAGTTAAAACTTCTGAACAGCCTATTACTATGGAGATATTAGATAAAGAATATGATACATATTCTAAAAGCTTACAATGGCAGCTTATTGAGAATAAAATTATAGAAAATTATAAAATTAATGTTAGTCAGGATGATATAATAGCACATGCAAAGAGTTTGATTAAAATTCAAATGAAACAATATGGCCAGCCAGAAAATGATGATAAGCAATTAACTGAAATTGCAAATAATATTTTAAAAAATGAGGAAGAAAAGAAGAAAATTTATAATCAGATTTTTGATGAGAGAACACTAATTGTTTATAAACAAAATTTCAAATTAAATGAAAAAAGTATTTCTTATGATGATTTTGTTAAATTAGCATCAGAAAAATCATAAAACCTCACTATTATGAATTATAGAAAAGAATTTGAAAATTACGCCAAAAAACATAAAGGTATAACTAGTATGCATCTTGATGAATTTAATTCGATTCATGGAAATTATATTTCTCCAACTATTATTGAAGAAAGACAAATGAATGTTGCTAGTATGGATGTTTTTTCTCGTTTAATGATGGATAGAATTATATTTTTAGGAGTACCTATTAATGACTATGTAGCAAATATAATTCAAGCACAACTTTTATTTTTGGAATCAGTTGATGCAAAAAAAGATATTTTAATTTATTTAAATTCTCCTGGTGGAGGAGTGTATGCGGGACTTGGTATTTATGATACTATGCAATATATTAATCCTGATGTATCTACTATATGTACAGGTATGGCAGCCTCAATGGGGGCTGTTTTACTTTGCTCAGGAGCTAAAGGTAAAAGAACTGCTCTCAAGCATTCTAGGGTAATGATTCACCAGCCTTTAGGAGGTGCACAAGGGCAGGCATCTGATATAGAAATTACTGCTAATGAGATAAAGAAGTTAAAAAATGAATTATATACAATTATAGCAAATCATTCAGGTCAAAAATTTGATAAAGTATGGAATGATGGAGATAGAGATTATTGGATGACTGCAGAAGAAGCAAAAAAATATGGTATGATTGATGAGGTATTGGAAAGAAAAAAATAATGTCAGAAATTGAAAAAATTTCTTGTTCCTTTTGTGCTAGAAACAAGCAAGATACAAATATTTTAATTGCTGGTAATTCTGCTCATATTTGTGATGCTTGTATTGAGCAAGCTCATAATATTGTAAAGGAAGATAATCAATCGAAAAAAAATATACTTTCGGATGATTTTAAATTGTTGAAACCTGTCATAATTAAAGACTATCTTGATGAGTTTGTTATCGGACAAGATGAATTAAAAAAAGTTATTTCAGTAGCTGTCTATAATCATTATAAAAGACTTGTTCAAATTGATACAATTAAAGGAGATACTGAGATTGAGAAGTCTAATATTATTATGGTTGGTCAAACAGGTACTGGCAAGACCTTAATTGCTAAAACTATAGCAAAACTTTTAAAAGTTCCATTTTGTATTGCTGATGCTACTGTTCTTACAGAAGCAGGTTATGTTGGAGAAGATGTTGAGAGTATATTAACTCGTCTTTTACAAGCTGCTGATTATAATATTCAGAAGGCTCAAAAAGGCATTGTATTTATTGATGAGATTGACAAAGTATCTCGTAAAAGTGACAACCCTTCAATTACTCGTGATGTAAGCGGAGAGGGAGTACAGCAAGCAATGCTTAAATTATTAGAGGGAACAATTGTGAATGTTCCACCTCAAGGTGGAAGAAAACATCCTGATCAAAAAATGATTGCATTAGACACTAAAGATATTTTATTTATAAGTGGTGGTGCATTTGTTGGTATAGAACATCATATTTCTAGAAGAATGAATACAAAGTCTATTGGCTTTCGTTCAGAAGATGAAGAAATTATTGATAAAGAAAATTTATTAAAGTATATTTCCCCTTTAGATTTAAAATCTTACGGACTTATTCCTGAACTTATTGGTAGGATGCCGATTTTGACTTATCTAAATCCTTTAGATAAAATTGCTTTAAAACGAATACTAACTGAACCTAAGAATGCTCTTATTAAACAGTATCAGAAGTTATTTGATATGGAGGGAGTAAATTTGACATTTGATAGCAGAGCAATTGATATAATTGTGGATAAAGCAATGGATGTTCAATTAGGAGCTCGAGGATTGCGATCAATATGTGAAGCTGTAATGTTAGATGCCATGTTTGAATTTCCCTCTGATAAAAGCAATAAAGATTTAAAAATTACTGCAACATATGTAAAAAATCAACTTTCTAAAATTTCTTCTACTAAATTAAAAGTTGCTTAATTGATTACAATTGGGTAATTATCTTCGTTTATTATTATGTCTACATTACAATCACACAAAGTTTCACCATAGTTAATAATTCTTTTGCTATAACCCTCTGGAGAAATTTCTACAATTCCATTTTTAATAATACAACTATGTAAACATGAATAATCAATATTTAATGTATCTGTAATTATAGCTGTGAAATTATTTCCATTTGCGCTATTCCCATATGCATTTCCTATGATAAAATATTCATCATCTGAGTTGTCCGTATATGTTTCTGCTCCTTTTGTCCATTCTTTTATAAAATCACAATTCCAATTAATAGTTCCGTTATGTGTACTTATGCTTGCATTGTTTACTTTAACTGTAAAGTAAAGGTTTCCATTATTATTTGTCCCTTTATTTATTATTTCTCTTTCTCCTTGTACAAGCATACCATTTACATAATAGTTATCAAAACTAGTAGTTGCAACAGATGAAGAATCTCTATATTTTCCAATATATGATATATTTATTTTTCCCCTTCTTAGTTTTCCATTATATAAACAATCATCATCACCAAAGTCAATAATTAAAACGCCACTATCTGATGAGTCAGAATCAATTAAGATATAATTTGGACATCCTTTATTCTGCCCATTATCTTGCATTCCTAACTCAACAATACGCCCAATATCATTAAAGATATTTTCAGCAGTTAAGTGATCTTGACAAGATTGAGTATTGGTTAACTCTGGTGTATTTATCACATTTTCATCCTTACATGCATTAAGTAAAAGAATAATTATAATTAAGGGAAACAAAGATTTTTTCATGTTTTTAATTTTATGTAAAGTTACTTTTTTTTTCAAAAGTTAAAAAACTATAATCATAAGCATGTTTTTCATCAGCAAAAAAATCTATCCTGCTTCTTTCTTCCCATTCTGATGTTAGTTTAGGGAAAAAGGTATCTCCATTAAAAGAATGATTAACTTTTGTTAAATATATTTTATCTACTAATTTCTTTTCAAGTGCTATTTTGTAAATCTGTCCACCCCCAATGATAAAAGGTTCTTCATCTTCATTTTCTTTAGCAATTTGTAGAGCTCTTTCTATAGAGTTAACTACTAAACAACCATCAGCTTTATAATGATCTTTTCTTGTAATTATAATATTTGTTCTTTTTGGTAATGGACTGTATTTATGAGGAATCGATTCAAAGTTTCTTCTTCCCATTATAACATGATGACCTAAAGTAGTATCTTTAAAGAACTTCATGTCTTTTGGTAAGCTCCAAATTAGATCATTATCTTTTCCAATAACTCTGTTTTCAGATACAGCTACTATAATTGATACCTTCATTAGTTCCTTTTGACTTTATATTTTACGTTTCTTTCTTCTAAATAAGATTTTACAAATTTAAAATGTTTACCTAAGTATTCTGGTGGAGAGATGCCCACTCTATTATATTTTCCTTTAAGCACTAGATTAGCGACAGCAGTACAAGTATATCCTGTAGTACGAGCCATAGATATAGTATCATCTTGATACCTATCTAACAGATTATATTGATAAGTCACTTCTTTGCCTTCTTCAAGCCCTTTTATGATAATTCTCATTACTGTAAAATCTTTATCTCCTGGCTTCATTTCCCATTTTGGGAACAATAGTTTTGCTGTCATATCAATAGGTCGAATCATATTGCCATTTACCTCAACTTCTTCGTATGAGAAAAAACTGCTTGATTTTAAAACTTTTAAATACTCTACACAGCCAGGGTACCGTAAAGTTTTCTCAATCATATTTGGGACATGTGCCATAGTTTTAATTAGACTTCTTAATCCATCAGAATTCCAGCTCTCCAGTGT
>MDSV01100844.1_pt1 | contig 19228 bp, 18 predicted proteins | sample 810851 | NCBI WGS metagenome assembly MDSV01 (sample SAMN05326640, study PRJNA326480) | marine metagenome | isolation source: seawater | place: Atlantic Ocean: North East | collected 2012 | reverse complement strand
GGAAAATTTAAAACAGTTAACGAATTAGTTAACTCATTAAAACCAGATTACCCCGTATATTGTATACGGCTTAACGAGATTAAGAAATCCGTAAAATTTTTTAAAGAAAATTTTCCAGGCAAAATACTCTACGCCGTAAAAACGAATCCAAACGAAAAAATTATAAAACAAATAATTAATAGCGGTATCAATGAATTTGATGTTGCTTCTTTAAATGAAATTAAGCTTATTAAAAAAATTAAATCAGATTCAAAGTTACACTTCATGCATACTATTAAAAGTAAGGAAAGTATTTCTTCAGCTTATTTTGAATACGGTGTCAAAAGTTTCTCACTGGATAGTAAAGACGAATTAAGAAAAATTTTGGATGCAACTAATCAAGCAAAAGATTTAGAGTTATTTGTAAGAATCGCAATTTCAAATGAACATGCAGAAATAGATTTATCTAGAAAATTTGGCGCACTTCCATCTGAAGCTTTGGGATTGGTGAGACTATGTAAAGATCATTCAAAAAAACTTGGAATAAGCTTTCATGTTGGTTCTCAATGTATGCATAAAATCTCTTATTCTAAGGGTATACGTGAAGTTGGAAATATAATAAAAAAGACAAAAATAATCCCGGATACTATCAATGTAGGTGGTGGTTTCCCTTCTATTTATCCAGACCTTAATCCTGAACCATTAATAAATTATATGAATGAAATTAAAAAAGAACTTAATAATTTAAAACTCAATAAATTACCAGAAATAATCTGTGAGCCAGGAAGATCTCTTGTAGCAGAGAGTGGATCTACAATCGTTAAAGTTATTTTAAGAAAAAAAAATAGTCTATATATCAATGACGGAACATATGGTTCTTTATTTGACGCTGGTGCACCAAATTTTGTTTTACCATCAAAGATGATTACAGGTGGAAGAGTTCAGTCAAAAAAACTTACTGCTTTTAGTTTTTTTGGACCTACTTGTGATGGGTTAGATTATATGAAAGGTCCTTTTTTATTACCAAACAATATTAAAGAAGGTGACTATATAGAATTAGGTCAGCTAGGCGCTTACAGTCTTACTTTCAGAACAAACTTCAATGGCTTTTATTCAAATGAAATTCACGAATTAAGTGACAAACCAATTATATCTATGTACGATAATACAAATGATAAAGTTGGTTCTTTAGTAGCTTAATGAATAAAAAAAATAGTCCAAATATTGGACACAACAAGAAATCTCTACTCAATTCTCCGGTTGAACATATTGACATAAAATCTTTCGATGCCCGAAAGATAATTGAGGGAATGAGTAAGATGTCTTTCACTTCTCGTGACACAGCTAGAGCGGCTAGAATTTATAATGAAATGCTTTCAGATAAGGATTGTTCAATTTTTTTAACTTTAGCAGGATCAACTTCAGCAGGTGGATGCATGGATCTGTATACTGATCTAGTTAAACATAACATGGTCGACGCTATTGTTGCTACTGGAGCCTCAATTATTGATATGGATTTTTTTGAAGCTCTAGGATTTAAACATTATCAAGGATCTCAATTTCAAGATGATACTGAGCTTAGAAATAATTATATAGATAGAATCTATGATACTTATATAGATGAGGAAGAGCTACAAGCATGTGACCAAACTATTTGTGATATTGCTAATACTTTAAAACCTAAAACTTACACCTCAAGAGAATTCATACAAGAGCTAGGAAAATATCTTAAATCTAATTCTAAAAAAAAAGGTTCTTTGATAGAGACTGCATACGATAATGGTGTTCCAATATTTTGCCCAGCTTTCACTGATAGCTCAGCGGGTTTTGGGCTTGTAATGCATCAAGAAAAAAATCCTGATAAACATATTACAATTGACTCTATAAGGGAATTTAGAGAGTTAACTGAAATTAAACTTCGATCAAAGCAATCAGGATTGCTAATGGTTGGAGGGGGAGTGCCTAAAAATTTCATTCAAGATACAGTAGTTTGTGCAGAGTTATTAGGCAAAAAAGTCGATATGCATAAATATGCTATACAAATTACTGTTGCTGATACTAGAGATGGTGCTTGCAGTAGCTCCACATTAAAAGAAGCTAGCTCGTGGGGTAAAGTTGATATTACAAAAGAACAAATGGTATTTGCTGAGGCTACTAGCGTATTGCCATTAATTGCAAGTGATGCGTATCACAGAGCTAATTGGAAAAAGAGATCCAAAAGAAATTTTTCTCAGATTTTTAAGTCTTAAATGAATTACTTGGACCAGAAAAAAGGTTTTTTGGGATTTGATGCAAATCAAAAATCTAAATCGAGAGTAATCGTAGTGCCATTCGGTTTAGAAAAAACTGTAAGCTACGGCAGCGGAACAAAGAACGGACCAAAAGAGATAATTAAAGCTTCTCATCAAGTTGAATTATTTGATGAAGAGTTAAACAAAGAACCGTATAAAGAAATTGGAATTCAAACTTTAAAGCCATTTAAAATAAGAAGTAAATTGAATGATGCTTTAAATCAATTATCAGAAATTAATGAAAAGATACTATCTGAGAATAAATTTCCGTTAGTCTTAGGAGGTGAACACTCCATTACTCCAGGGTCTATTAAACCATTTACTAAGAGACATAAAGAATTAGTCCTTCTTCATTTTGATGCTCATGCTGATCTTAGAGAGAGTTATCAAGGAGAAAAATTTTCACATGCTTCTGCAATCAAAAGGTGCCTAGATTTTAAAAATTTAAAAGTTGTTTCTTTTGGAATTAGAAATCTTTCAAAATCCGAAATGGATTTTTATAATAAGAATAAAAATAGAATAGAAATTTTTTGGGCCAAAGATAAAAAAAATTGGAATCTAAAAAAATTAAATAACTTATTTGAAAATAAGCAAGTTTATATAACTTTTGATGTAGATGGTTTTGATGCAAGTATCATGCCAGCAACTGGAACTCCTGAACCAGGTGGATTATTTTGGGACGAAGTTTTGCCAATAATTAAAAAGGTCTGCCAAATATCAAATATAGTTGGTGCAGATATTAATGAACTTGCGCCAATAAAAAAATTCGACTCATATAATTTTTTGATAGCAAAATTAGCTTATAAAATCCTTTCATATTCTTTTGAATTTAAGCGTTGAGTAAAATATTTTTTGGTGACCAAATAATTACAACTGAAGCACCACCTAAATTTTTATCATCTTTAAATAACAATTTGGCATTGTTCCTCTCTAATAAAGTTTTACCTAGGAAAGTTCCAAGACCTAAGCCTGAGTTTGAATTTAATTCTAACGATCTTGATTTAATATATGGTTCTCCTAATTTAGCAATAATATCTTTAGGAAATCCTGGGCCATCATCATTTACAATGATTTTAATTTCTTTATCATCGCTTATCAGAAAAATATTAACTTTACTTTTCGAAAATTTAATCGCATTACCAATAAAATTTCTCAAACCATAGATCATTTCTGCAGATCTTTGTATATCAATTTTATTTTTATCATTATTTGATACTAAAACAATTTCTTTTGAAGAAGTTTCTTTGAAAGAATTTATGATTTCTTCAAGTAAATTTTCTAATTTTGTTGAGCTAAAAAATTTATCTTCCTCTATCTGTTTTTTTGAAATTCTTTTTAGAATTTCACTACATCTTTTAGATTGGCTAATTAATAAATCAATATCTTTAGATAGCTCGTTGTTATCTCCAATTTCTTTTTTTAATTCTTTTGCTACTACGCTTATTGTAGCTAGAGGTGTTCCTAGAGAATGTGCCGCTGCTGCTGCTTGCCCTCCCAAGGACTCTAACTCATACTCTTTATAAATAACTTCTTGAAGTTTTTTAAATGCTTCTTCTGTTTTCTTTTTTTCGCCAGAGAAGCGAATGCCGAAATAACTTAAGAATATTAAACCGATCAATACAGAAATTATAATTCCGGTTTTATAAAAATTTGGAAAATGTAACAAATTCATATCCTCACCTGGTAAAGGTAAATGAAAAAATGATATGGTTAATAAAAGTAGTGATGTTATAAAACCTAAAATAATTGTTGTACCCATACTTAGAAATGTAGATGAAACAATGGCTGGTATCACTAATAGAAAAGAAAAAGGATTAAAAATTCCTCCTGTCAAATAAAGAAGAGCACTTAGTTGCAACAAGTCGATCAAGAGGAAGGGAGCTGCGTAAAAATCTTTTAGTTGATTGATTTTGATTACAAATTGAAGATACAAATTTGTAGCTAAACCCAGTGAAATGATTAAATAACTTTCTATGATTGGAAATGGTAAATTTAAGTAATAAAAAACTATACTAATAGCCAAAATTTGGCCAATAATGGCTATATACCTAAGGATTGTTAATGTATTTTTATCTAAGCTTAAATTCTCTTTTGTGCGAAAGAGAGTTGAAAAATTCATTTTGAAATCAAATATCTAAGTTAACGACATCAAGAGCATTGTTTGTTATAAAATCTTTTCGAGGTGCAACTTCATCCCCCATTAAAATTTCAATCATTTTCTGATCTTCTTTGGATTTTTCCTTGGTGCCTTTTGTATATTGAACTTTAAATATTGTTCTATTGTCAGGGTTTAAAGTAGTTTCCCATAGTTCTTCAGGATTCATTTCACCCAATCCCTTGAATCTTTGTATAGATAGCTTTTCCCTTTGCTCTTGCATGAATTTTTTGAATTCAGCAGAACCCTTTTTTACTTTTTTATCGATTTTATTTGTTTTTAAAATATAATCTTCTAAATCTTTCTCATTTTTTATATAAGTACTTTTATTTGCTTTAGTCACTTTAAATAGAGGTGGTTGAGCTAAATATATATGTCCATTTTCAATTAATTGATTAAAAGGATAATTGTTAAAAAACGTAAGTAAGAGAGTTCTTATATGAGAGCCGTCAACATCTGCGTCAGTCATAATTACAACCTTATCGTATCTGAGATTTTCTATATTAAAATCCTTAGAACCTGTTCCTAATGCATTAATTAGAGTAACAATCTCACTTGATGACATCATTTTAGATAAAGCTTTTGTTGATTGATCCTCACCATTCTTCTTTCCATTAACATAAGTATTCAAAATTTTTCCTCTCAAAGGAAGAACAGCTTGGTATTCTCTAACTCTTCCTTGTTTAGCTGAACCACCAGCTGAATCTCCTTCGACTATAAATAATTCAGTACCCTCTCTTTTTTGAATCTGACAGTCAGCAAGTTTTCCTGGCAAACCTGATAACTCAAAAGTTCCTTTTCGTCTTATACTATCCCTCGCTTTTCTAGCTACATCTCTTGCCATTGCAGCTTGAGTGATTTTTTCTAACACTACTTTAGATACTGATGGATTTTGATCAAACCATGTAGATACTTTTTCACTGATAATATTTTCTACAATATTTCTTATCTCAGATGAAACCAGTTTATCTTTTGTTTGAGAAGAAAATTTTGGATCAGGCATTTTAATTGAAAGAACAGCTGTTAATCCTTCTTTTATATCTTCACCAGACAAATTAATTTTATTTTTCTTATTACTTCTATCATTTGAATACTTGTTTATTACTCTAGTTAATGCGCTACGGAAGCCTAGCAGATGTGTTCCACCGTCTTTTTGGGGAATATTGTTTGTAAAAGGAAGAACCTCTTCGGAATATCCGGCATTCCACTCAAAAGAGCATTCGACTATAACATTATTTTTTGTTGCAGTTACGTAAACTGGCTTCTTAAAAACTTCTTTTTCATTTTTATTTACTAAAATAGGTTTTTTGTTATTAATATGTTTTACAAACTCAGTGATCCCCCCATCATACTTGTGGTGAAATTCTTTTGATTTCTTAAGGCTATTATCTATCAAAGTAATAGATATACCTTTATTTAAAAAAGCTAATTCTCTTATTCTTTTTTCTAAAACACTCGAACTAAATTTTATTGATGAAAAAATTTCTTTTGAAGGAAGAAAAGTAATTTGTGTACCGTTTTTTTTGGTTTTTCCAACTTGTTTTAAAGGCTTGATAGAATTTCCGTCTTTAAAATTAATTTCGTATTCTTTACCGTCTCTAAAAATTTTTAAATTGAGTTCCTCTGATAGTGCATTTACTACTGATACACCAACTCCGTGTAAACCGCCCGACACTTTGTATGAGTCATGATCAAATTTACCTCCAGCATGTAATTGGGTCATTATTACCTCTGCAGCAGAAATTTTTTCACCTTTATGAATATCTACTGGAATTCCTCTACCATCGTCTTCTACTGTCACTGTTGCATCTGAATTTATGGAAACAACAATATTTTTACAATGCCCTGCAAGAGCCTCGTCTATAGAGTTATCAATTACTTCAAACACCATATGATGCAGACCAGACCCATCATCGGTGTCTCCAATATACATTCCGGGTCTTTTTCTTACAGCATCTAAACCTTTTAGGACTTTTATAGCGTCCGCTCCATAAGATCGGTTTTTAATAAGTTCAGTTTTTTTTGGCATTATTTTTTTTTTGGATAAAGCAACATATCATTTTTTGAAAATAATATAAAACCCTTTGAAGTACTAAGGACCTAGAATTATTCTATATCAACGATTTTGAGCCAAAAAATAAAAAAAAAACTAAAAATGATAGTTTTTAGATTTTCATTGGCATAATTACAAAAAAACTATTTTTGTCTGATGCATCTTCAATTAGAACTGGTGAGACAGAATCTTTAAAGTTTATTTTTATATTTTGGTCTTCAATTTCTGAAGCTATATCAATCAAATATTTTGAATTAAAACTAATGTTTAGACTCTCAGAATTGAATTGAGCTTTAATTTTTTCATTACCATCTCCTGAGTTTGCACTATTTACTGAAAGCTGAATATTATCTTTATTTATCGTCAATTTCACACCTTCTTTTCTGTCAATAGATACACTTGCCACTCTTTCAATTGAATTAATAAAATCTTTCGAAGGAACAATAAGTGATTTTTCGTTTTTTGTCGGCACTACCTTGCGATAATCAGGAAATTTTCCATCTATAACTTTTGATATTAATTTCATTTTTCCTAATGTAAATTTAATTTTATTTTCACTCGTTTGCATCGTCAGTCCCTCGTTATTTTCAGTTAACAATGAGCAAAGTTGATATACTGCTTTTCTCGGTAAGATTACCGAAGAAAAAGTGTCTATATTTTCTACCTCTAGACTGCTTGATGACAATCTGTGACTATCAGTTGCTACTCCAGTAAGAAAATTTCTCCCATTACCCTCGTTTAAATGTAAGTAGACACCATTTAAGTAGTGCCTAGTATCATCATTTGAAATAGAAATTTTTGTCTTATTTAAAAGCTTTAAAAACCTTTGATTGTTAAGACTTATTTCTTTGCCATCAAATTCATCTGAGAATGTTGGAAAATTATCTGTTGGTAAACATAGAAGATTAAAATCCGAATTTTCACTTTTAAGGCTTAATTTATTTTCTGATTTCAGGTCAAAAATAAGGTTAGAGTTAGAGGAAATTTTTCTTAAAATATCATACAAAATAGATGCAGAGGTTGTGGTACTCCCTTCTGTTGTAATATTCACATCTTCAATTTCGTCAAAAAAAATTATATCTAAGTCCGTCGCAACAATTGAGAGTGTTTTGTTTTTTAATTGAAGAAGTACATTAGATAAAATTGGTAATGTATTTTTTTTTTCAACAATACCTTGAACAAAATTTAACGATTTTAATAGTTTGTCTCTTTTGACTACAAATTGCATTTATTATTGTTGTTCTAGTAGAAGGCTCTTAATCTGCGTTATATTTTTCTTCATTTCATCATCTTGCTCTGACAATCGTGAAATTGTTTTGACAGCATGTATAACTGTTGTGTGATCCCTGTTTGCAAATCTTCTTCCAATCTCAGGTAGCGATCTTGAAGTCATTTTTTTTGCTAGATACATTGCTATTTGTCTTGGTCGAGCTAAAGGTCTAGAACGCCTTTGAGAAAGCATCTCGCTTAATTGAATATTAAAAAAATTTGATACAACATTTTGAATTTTATCTACCGTTATAACTCTAATTTGATTAAAAACATCTTTTAATATATTTTTGCAATCAACTATATTTAAAGTTTTATTGTGAACTCTGCTAAAAGCAATCACCCTATTTAATACACCAATCAGTTCTCTTATGTTTGTCTTTGTCTCACTAGCTATGAAGTTTATCACCTCATCACTTAAATTTATATTTTCTTTAAATTGACTTTCAATCTCCCCAATTTTTTTCTTTATTATTTTTGTTTTTAATTCAAGATCAGGACTTTCAATGTCAACCACCAAACCTCCAGATAGTCTGGATTTAATTCTGTCTTGGACCTTGTCTAGCTTCATTGGTGCTCTATCAGAGGATATTATAATTTGTGAACCTTTATCCATAAGACTATTAAAGGTATGAAAAAACTCCTCCTGTAGGCTGTCCTTTCCGCTAATAAATTGAATATCATCGATTATAAAAACTGAAGATTTTCTAAAAAAATCTTTAAAATTAACCATGTCATTTTTTTTGATTGACTTTATAAAATGGTACATAAATCTCTCTGCAGATATAAACATCACATTATTTTCGCTATGAAGAGAGAGTCCTATTGCGTTTAGTAAATGTGTCTTTCCTAAGCCTACTCCACCGCAAATATAGAGCGGATTATATCTTGAAATATGCTCACAAACTTTTTTTGAATAAGATAATGCAATGTCATTGCTTTTCCCTTGTATAAAATTATCAAAATTCAAATTTGGGTTAAGTCTATTGTAGTTTAAAATAGAATCTTTTATTTCTGTTACTTTATTAAGGTCACTGACTCTAGTAAATTCCTGGTTTTGTCTTACTTCTTCGATAATTTTGAATTCAATTCTATTTAAGCTCAATTTAAAGCTTTTTACCTGTTCTAAAATTTTATCCAAATATCTTGATACTATCCAATCTCTAAAGAATCTAGTAGGTACCCCTAAGATAAGATAATCATTATATTCCTTTATCAATGAAATTTTTTGAAGCCAGCTATTATAAATTTCACTTCCAAAAGTTTTCTTAAAAGATGCTTGAACGTCGTTCCATACCAACGTTTTCTCCTCTTCAGAAATATAAACGTTTTGTTTCTTAATATTATTTTTTTCCATGTAGATTTTTCTTAAGAGAATCCTTTAAACGCTTTTTAATAACTGTTTGCAACTATGTAGAGGTTGTAATCAAAAAAAAAAATTCGAATTGGTTGTAAGATTATCGCTACAATAGAATTTTTTTTAAAAACAATTTTACTTTAGAAATTTATACCACATTTGGTTCAACCAAACTAAATGTAGTTTTTAAAATAAAATTAATCAACTAGGACTTGTTTGAATAAATTAAATTTTTTTTGAAATTCTTGAAATTTTTCGAGCTGCAGTTTTTTTATTAATTATTCCAGTTTTAGCAACCTGCATTAGAATTGACTGAAATTTTGAAAAATATTTTTTAGCTTTTGCTTTCTCTTTTGATTTAATCAATAAATCCATTTGTTTTATTGCGTTTTTATACTTACTTTTTCTAATTCTATTTATTTGAGTTTGTTTTTTAACTCTTCTAACTCTTCTGACAGCTGATTTTGTGTTTGGCATTTTTTTAGGATTGTATATATGGCCAGATTATTAGGGTCAACTTTATTATTTTTGACAATTATTACAAAAAAATGATGCACGATTTGAAATTACTGTCCTAATTATACTTTTATTACAATCTGTATTAGAACACTTTTTTCCTGATCTTCCATAAACTCTAAAATTTTGTTGAAAGTCTCCTTTTTTTCCATCATCACTAGAAAAATCCTTAATTGATGAGCCACCTAATTTAATCGAGCTTTTTAGTATAAGTTTCGTATTCTTAATTATTTTTTTAATCTCAAAATTATTAAGTTTTTCAACTTTTCTTAAAGGTTTCACGCCACTAAGAAAAAGAATTTCATTTACATAAATGTTGCCTAGACCAGAAATGCATTTTTGATCCATCAAAATATCTTTTATTGTCCTATTCCTGCCAACAATATAATTTTTAAAATAATTCGAATTCAAACTATTTTCTAATGGCTCAGGTCCCAACTTTTTAAAATGTGAATTATTGTTGTACTGCTTACGATCAAAAACTTTTATGAACCCAAATTTTCTTACGTCGTTATAGATTAATTTTTGATCGTTATTAAAATAAAATACTATCCTGTCATGTTTATTATCTTTTTTTTGATAATTATTATAATAAAAACTGGTTTTTAATTTATTATTTTTTTTATCTACAAAGAAAAATTTACCTGTCATACCTAAATGCGTTAATATAAAAATTTCATTGCTTAATTCGAAAATAAGAAACTTTGACCTTCTTTTTATTTTATTTATTTTTTTTCCAGTCAATTTTGAAATTGCATGATGATTTACCTTATACCTCAAGTTACCATCTATGATCTTCACTCTTTTTATAATTAATTTTTGTATTTTTTTCTTTAAGGACCTTTTAACAACTTCAACTTCTGGCAATTCTGGCATATAATTATTTTATGAAAAGTACTATTCTAAATAAAACGAAATTAGTCAATTCTGTATTTTCTAAAGTTCATAAAAAATATGACTTAATGAACGATATAATGTCACTAGGGATCCATAGAGCCTGGAAAGAAAAATTTATTGATTGGTTAAATCCTCAAAAAAATACTAAATTAATTGATGTTGCTTCAGGTACAGGTGATATAGCAAAATTATTTTTAGAAAGGTGTGAAGATTCAGAAGTGGTATGCATAGAACAAAACAGTGAAATGCTTGAACAAGGAAAAATTAAACTAAAAAAATTTAGATCTATAGAGTGGATAAACGCTAAAGCTGAGAGCATTCCATCGGAAAATAATACCTACGATTATTATTCAATAAGTTATGGTATCAGAAATGTAACTGATATAAATCAAGCATTAAAAGAAGCATTCAGAGTTTTAAAACCTGGTGGACGTTTTATGTGTTTAGAGTTTTCGAAAATTGATAATGAAATTATCAATTATCTTTATAAACAGTATTCAAAAACAATTCCTTATTTTGGTAGGTTTATAGTTGGCTCAGAAAAGCCTTACAAATATTTAATTGAAAGTATTGAAAAATTTTATAATCAGGAAGAATTGGCGGAACTAATAAAAAAAAATGGTTTTTCAAATGTAGAGTATAGAAATGTTTCCAATGGTATCTCGGCTATTCACTCAGGTTGGAAAATTTAAATGTTTAAAAGAATAGTAAAATTATTTCAAATAGCTAGAAAACTATCTACATCTGGAGCAGTAGATGTAATTAATGAAATTCAAACTTTACCAACTTCTTTAAATTTATTTTTTAATTTAATTGCAGTCGGATCACAAACTCAAACATTAGATATTCAAAAATCTCAGGGTGAAAAACTTTGTACCGCTTTAGAAGGAATGGGAACGACCTTTATAAAATTAGGTCAATTTCTTGCAACTAGACCAGACATAATAGGAGAAGAGTTAGCGAAGAATTTAGAAAAACTTCAAGATAAAGTTCCTGCGTTTGACCTTCATGATGCAAAGAAAATTATTAAAAAAGAAATAGGAGAAAATTATTATAAAAATATTTTAGAGATAGGTGAACCTATAGCTGCTGCTTCGATTGCACAAGTTCATTTGGCTAAAATAAAATTTACGAATGAAGAAAAACAAGTGGCTATTAAAATTCTTAGACCAGATATAGAAAAGCTTTTCAATGAAGAGTTAGATGCTTTAATGCTTTTTGCTTATCTAGTAGAGAATACTTTTTCAAAAGCTAAAAGATTAAAATTAATTGAAGTTGTTCACCTTTTAAGAGAAATTACAAATATAGAGATGGATTTAAGGTTTGAGGCTGCAGCTGCAAATGAACTTTACGAAAATACACAAAGTGATAAAGGTTTTAATGTTCCTAAAATTTATTGGAATTATACTACTAAAAAAATATTAACTTTAGATAAAGTAGATGGGATTTCAATAAGAGAGCAGATTAAATTACAAGAATTAGGTGTAGATTTGAAAATCCTTGCAGAAAATTTAATTCAGTTTTTTTTGAAACAAGCTGTACGAGATGGTTTTTTTCATGGTGATATGCATCAGGGTAATTTGTTTGTTGATAGTAAAGGAAATATAATTCCAGTTGATTTTGGTATTATGGGACGTTTAGACAAAAATAATAGAAAATTTCTTGCAGAAATACTCTATGGTTTTATTCAAAGAGATTATGTGAAAGTTGCTGATGTTCATTTTCAAGCAGGTCTTGTTCCACAAAATGCTTCTAAAGATGAGTTTGCTCAAGCTCTTAGATCTGTAGGAGAACCAATTTTTGGCCAATCGATAAAAGATATATCTGGTGGCAATTTATTATCACAACTGTTTGAAATTACTGAAAAATTTAATATGCCAACGCAACCTCCTTTACTACTGCTACAAAAAACAATGGTTGTGGTAGAAGGCGTGGCAAGAAAATTATATCCTGAAACAAATATTTGGGAGGTATCTAGACCAGTTCTAGAAAAATGGCTAAAAGATTTAAAAAGCCCCAAATCAACTATTGATACTGCAATTTCTACCTCTTCAGAGATAATAAAAAGAATACCAGACTTGCCTGAATTTATTGATAGGGCAGACTATGCATTAAAATTAATGGCAGAAGGAAAATTAAATTTAGCTGTAGGTACAAACAAAAATTTAGAAATTGAACAAATGAAGCTTAAAAATTTTAGAAACAATGTAGTTATTAGTTTTTTTGGTATTGTAATTGTCTTTTTATTAGTATTTTAATTAATTATGATTTTGAAAAATAAAAAAATTCTGATTATCATTGGCGGAGGGATATCTGCTTATAAGTCTTTAGATTTGATAAGATTATTTAAAAAAAATAATAATGAAATCAAAGCTATATTAACGAATTCTGGGAAGGAATTTATAACATCGCTTTCTGTTACAACACTTACTCAAGAAAGAGTTTACGATAGTTTATTTGACAAAAATTCTGAGGCAGAAATTGATCATATCTCTTTATCAAGGTGGGCAGACATAATAGTTGTCATGCCAACTACGGCAAATTTTATGACTAAACTTTCACATGGAAAAGCAGATGATTTAGCTTCTACAGTAATTTTAGCCTCAAATAAAGATATACTACTAGCACCAGCGATGAATGTAAGAATGTGGGAACATAAGGCAACACAAAATAATGTTAGAATATTGAAAGACTATGGATATTTATTTGTTGGCCCAGAAAAAGGAGAAATGGCTTGTGGAGAATATGGTGAAGGAAAGATGTCTAGTCCTAGGCAGATTTATTCGTATATTGAGAGTTATTTTAACAAAAGGAACATAGTTAAAAAAAAAAAATTAAAAGCTTTGGTAACCACAGGTCCAACTAGAGAATATATAGATCCTGTAAGGTACATATCAAATGAGTCTAGTGGAAAACAAGGATATGAAATTGCATTGGCTCTTAATAAATTAGGTATCCAAACTAAATTAATTACAGGGCCTTCAAATTTAATTCACCAAAGAGATATAGAAACAAAAAAAATATTAACTGCTGATGAGATGTTTGACGAAGTAAAAAGATCTTTGCCAGTAGATGTAGCAGTTTGTGCTGCTGCGGTCGCAGATTTCAAGCCTTTAAAAAAAAGTAAAACTAAATTGAAGAAGGGTATAAATTCTTTCAACACAATTGAAATTGAAAAAAATAAAGATATTTTAGAATACTTAGGAAAAAATAATAAATATAGACCAAAACTAGTTGTTGGTTTTTCAGCTGAGACTGAGTCGTTAAGTAAAAATTCATTAATCAAAATGAGAAATAAAAATTGTGATGTAATTATAGCAAATGACGTATCAAAAAAAAGTTTTGGGTTTAATTCTGATTATAATAAAGTTTCAATTATCTACAATAACGGTAAAGTTAAGAAATTGAATAAAAATAAAAAAAGTTTTATTGCTAATAAAATTGCAGAATTTATTTTAGAAAAACTTTTACTTAATGACAGAAATATTCATTAAAAGACTATCTAAAAATATCCCTTTACCTAAATATGAAACAACTGGTTCATCTGGAATGGATCTGTCAGCAAATATTGAAAAAACTATAAGTATTGCGCCTGGAAAAATTTCTGTAATACCTACTGGTATTTCAGTCTCAATACCTAATAATTTTGAAATTCAAATAAGACCTAGATCAGGTTTAGCTGCTAAAAATCAAATTTCAGTGCTTAACACTCCTGGAACAATAGACTCAGATTACAGGGGAGAAATTAAAGTGATATTAATAAACCTAAGTGAAAAAGTTTTTTTAGTTGAAAAAGGGGATCGTATTGCTCAAATGATTTTATGTCCTGTAATTAAAGCAAAATTAACTGAGGTGGACTCTTTAGATGATACAAGCAGGGGATCTGGTGGATTTGGCTCTACCGGTCAACATTAATTGATGAATTTAAATTTTATGGATTTTAAAAGATTTGAAAAGCAGATTATTTTAAAAAAGATTGGTATTAGTGGTCAAAAAAAAATTATTAGCTCGAAAGTTTTAATTATCGGAATGGGTGGGTTAGGATGCCCTCTATTAACATATTTAGCTGCATCTGGTGTAGGGACTTTAGGAATAGCAGATCATGATAAAGTAGAATTAGGTAATTTAAATAGACAAACTTTATTTTCAACAAGCGATATAGGTAAATTTAAAGTAGATCAGGCCAAGAAAAAAATATTAAAGATAAATAAAAAAATTAAGATGAGAATTTTTAAAAATAAAATTACTTCAATTAATTTTGAATCTATTATAAAAAATTTTGACATTATTTGTGACGGCACTGATAATTATGAAACTCGTTTTTTAATAAATGATCAATGTAAAAAAAGTAAAAAAATTTTAATTTCTGCAGCTATAAATAAATTTGATGGTCATTTATTTAGATTTAATTTTAAGAAAAAAACACCATGTTATAGGTGTTTTATGCCTGAAAAGCCGTCAAATTTAAACAATTGCCAAACTGAGGGAATTTTTTCACCAGTAGCTGGTATACTAGGATCCTTACAAGCAAATGAAGTTTTAAAAGAAATTTTAAATTTTAAAAGTATTTTAGACAGACGATTGATAATTTTTGACTCTGTTAATACAAATTTTAGAAGTGTAAAACTAAGTTTTAATCCAGAATGTAAGAATAAATGTTCAAAATAATTTATTCTTTACTAATTTTTTTTTTATTATGCCCAAATATTTCGGTTGCAGATGAATACTTCTTAACCTTGAGGAATGATAAAGTTAATCTAAGACAAGGACCATCTTTTGAGTACCCAATAAAATTATTTTATAAAAAAAAATTTCTACCTGTACTTGTTCAGGATAGATTTGAAAATTTTAGAAAAATTAAAGATCATGAAAATAATACTGGATGGATACATGTTTCTCAATTGTCAAAAAAGAAAGCTGCAATCACTGTGGAGGATAATCAATTAATTTTTAGTAAAGCGTCTATATTTTCTAAGCCATTAGTAATTGTAAAAAAAGGTAGACTTTGCAAAATACAAAAGTGTGGAGAGAAGTGGTGTAAAGTAAAAGTTGAGAATTATAAAGGTTGGATCAAAAAAGATAGTTTGTGGGGTTTATTGTAGGCTATTTTTTATATTTAGCTGTCCAAACTTTATCTAATACAAAATACCAAATTGCATTAGCTAAAGGTTCTACAATTGCATCAGTAAGAGCAATCATTAAAGACACGTTAGCTACTAACATCAAAACTGTTATAGCAATGGCAAAGTGTCCGATTGTATAAATTATTGTTCTTAATATAGAGCCTTTATTATTCTGATATATAGTTTTTGAGGCTGAAAAAATTCCGTGTGTAAATTCAGTCATTTAATTAAATGGATTTTCTAGTACACAAGCAACTAAGTGAATTCTATTTTGCTCTCCGCCGTTGAAAAAGTTGTGATACTTTGTGTTATTGGTAATTGTAACTGATCCATCAGCCGGCATATGTTTACATGACTCTTCGATAACCATTCTACATCCTTTATTAGTAATTATTGGGATATGCAGTCTCGGTTCAGGGTCCCTATGCCAACTAAGAGTAGACCTTGGTTCTTTTAACAAAATTCTAACTCTTCCAAGTTTAAAATGTCTTTTAAGTGTATTATAAACTTCTTCAAAGTAAGTTCCTTTAAACTCTGGCACAATTTCAGTATATTTTGACTCATCTATAGGTTTATCTCTCTCAATTTCTTTTCCTTTCTCATCCGGGATTGTCCAGTAAGTCCCTCTAACATTATGACCTTCCGTAGAAGATTTGTCTCCAGGGATTTGATTAAGTGAGATAGCACCAAAATTTTTAATACCAAGTGTATTAAATTTCTTTTTTTTTAATACTGAGTTTAAGTCTGCTCTCATTTTATCAATATCAAAATTTAAATTAGGGACCTTATAGAAGTCATCCTTAATGTTTTTATTTAAATGTTCTAAATTTTCTTTTGACTTTACAATTTCCATATTAGTTCAGTTTTTTTAAATTAGACCTATCAGCGTCCATGATCTTTGTCCATACTTCCACAAAATCTTTTACAAATTTATCTTTGTTATCATCTTGAGCATATACTTCAGAATAAGATCGAAGTATTGAATTAGAACCAAATACTAAATCTGCTCTTGAAGCAGTAAATTTTACTTTGTTTGTTTTACGGTCAATTACGTCATAAGAATTCTTTCCCGTTGGTTTCCAAATATATTTCATATCGACTAGGTTGATAAAAAAATCATTGGTTAATGCTCCGACTTTGTTTGTAAAAACACCTTTATTTTTAGCAGACGCATGATTTGTTCCTAAAACTCTCATTCCTCCCACTAAACAAGTCATTTCTTTAGCAGTTAGCCCCATCAAAGAAGCTCTTTCTAATAAAAGTTCCTCTGGCATTACAGAAAAATCTGACTTAACGTAATTCCTGAATCCGTCATGCAAAGGCTCTAACCATTTAAAACTTTTTATTTCAGTTTCAGATTGAGTTGAGTCTCCTCTACCTGAACTGAATGGAACTTTAACCTTTGATCCGCCTTTTTTTATTGCTTTTTCTAAACCCACGTTTCCTGCAAGAACAATTGTATCTGCGATAGTTGCACCTGTTTTTTTGGCGATGCTCTCAAGCACTTTAAGTGTTTTTGAGAGTTTTTCTGGTTCGTTAGCCTCCCAATTTTTCATTGGATTAAGGCGAATTCGTGCTCCATTGGCTCCACCTCTTTTATCGGTCCTTCTGTATGTTCTAGCGCTGTCCCAAGCAATAGTTATTAATTCACTTGTAGTTAATTTACTAGCTGCAATCATTTTTTTTAATTTTTCTACGTTGTATTTTTTTTTAAATGGTGAAACGTTGCCTTGCCAATGCAGATCTTCTTTGGGTGCCCAAGGACCAATATAGTTATCTTTACTTCCCATTGTTCTATGAGTTAGTTTAAACCAAGCTCGTGCAAATGAGTCCTCAAAATACTTTGGATCTTTATAAAATCTCTCTGATATTTTCCGGTACTCTGGATCCATCGCCATCGCCATATCAGCATCTGTAAACATTAGTCTAGCTTTCTTTTTGGGATCGCCTAAATCTACTGGCTTTTTTTCTTCTTCAAGGTTGATCGGTTCCCATTGCCAAGCCCCTGCAGGGCTTTTTTTGCTTTCCCACTCGTAATTAAGTAAAAGATCTAAATATTGGTGATCCCATTTGTCAGGATTTGTTGTCCAAGCACCCTCAAGACCAGAAGTTATTTGATTTACTCCTGTACCATTTTCTTGTACCCATCCAAAACCTTGTTCATGAATATCTGCGCCTGCTGGTTCCGGGCCTAAATTAGCAGGATTACCATTACCATGAGCCCTACCAATTGAGTGACCTCCAACTGTTAAGGCAGCTGTTTCAACGTCATTCATGCCCATTCGACCAAAAGTTTCTCTTACATCCATCGCAGTTCTGACTGGATCAGGTTTACCTTCTACGCCCTCTGGATTTACATAAACAAGCTGAAAATGCGATGCAGCTAGAGGAGCTTCTAATGAAGAACGATCTTGTGGATTCCCATACCTATTTACGGCTAATGGAACTGTTTCCTTACCCCAATAAACATCTTTTTCAGGTCCCCAAATGTCTTCTCGACCAAAAGAGAAACCAAAAGTTTTAAATCCTGCTTTTTCATAAGCCATAGTTCCTGCCAGAACCATTAGATCTGACCAACTTAATTTATTTCCATATTTTTTTTTAATCGGCCAAAGAAGACGTCTAGCTTTATCTAAATTTGTATTATCTGGCCAAGAGTCTTGGGGTGAAAATCTATGTGAACCAACATTAGGTCTGCCATCAAATTCTCTGTAAGTTCCAACTTGGTGCCAAGTAAGTCTAACCATCAGACCAGTATAACTTCCTAGATCTGCAGGCCACCACTCTTGACTATCCGTCATTAATTTTAATAAATCTTTTTTCAAAGCTTTGAAATTAAGTTTTTTTACTTCTTTTTTATAATTAAATCCTGGAAGTGGATTAGTTTTTGAATCGTGTTGATGTAAAATATCTAAATTAATACTATTCGGCCAGAGTCGTGAAGTATTAGACTCACCTGCTTTTGTTACGCCACCATGCATTACTGGACATTTTCCGTTACTTTCTTTTTTATAATCTACACTCATAATATTTCTAGTTTATAATGATTCTAAGGTGAAAACAAGTGACAAACTGTCAATTTTTCAAATTTATAAATACCTCTACATTTTTAATTTTTTTTCCATTTGGTGCTTTTGGAATTTTTTGAATAACAATTTCATTTGCATCTATATCAATTAATTCTGAAGTCTCACTATCATAAAAATGGTGATGATTTGATACGTTCGTATCAAAATAGGTTTTATTTCCCCTAACTTCTACTTCGCTTAAATGGCCAGCATTTCTGAAAGCGTGAACAGTGTTATAAATTGTGGCTAAAGCAAATTTTAAATTCGTTTTTTTTGATAAAAATTTATTTAAACTTTCAACGGTAAAATGAAAAGTCTTTTCTCTTTCAAATAAAAATTTAGCGATTTCTACTCTTTGTTTAGTTGGTCTTAAACCTGATGATCTTAATTTGTTAAAAATGTCTATTTTTTTCACTTTTTTTGCAGATTTCTATTAGTTTATAATCATTCTAAAACACAAATATATATGAAACTTTTGCTAAATCAAGTAAAACAGTTTCTAAATCATGCAAAAAAATAG
>MDSV01162800.1_pt1 | contig 19238 bp, 24 predicted proteins | sample 810851 | NCBI WGS metagenome assembly MDSV01 (sample SAMN05326640, study PRJNA326480) | marine metagenome | isolation source: seawater | place: Atlantic Ocean: North East | collected 2012 | reverse complement strand
TTTTTATCGCACGATTATAATATCTCGAAACATCATGACCAATACCGATAGCTAAAATTTCAATATCAGTTTTATCTTCGATAAATCTAACCATCTTTTTTAGATGTTTTTCTAAAAAATCACCTGAGTTTACAGACAAAGTTGAGTCATCTACTGGTGCTCCATCAGAAATTACCATGAGTATCTTTCTCTCTTCTTTTCTTTTTTTTAACCTGTTAAATGCCCATGAGATAGCTTCTCCATCTATATTTTCTTTTAACAATCCTTCTTTAAGCATTAGACCAAGATTATTTTTAGAAAGTCGCCAATGAGTATCAGCCCCCTTATAAATTATATGCCTTAAGTCATTTAATCTTCCAGGTTTCAATGGTTTTCCTTTTTTATTCCAACTTTCTCTACTTTGACCACCCTTCCAATTTTTAGTGGTAAAACCTAATATTTCAACTTTAACAGAGCAACGTTCTAATGTTCTTGATAAAATGTCTGCACATATTGCTGCTATAGTAATTGGCCTACCTCTCATTGATCCAGAGTTATCAATTAACAACGTAACTACTGTATCTTTAAAATCTAGGTCTTTCTCCTTTTTAAAAGATAAAGAATTATATGGATCCATTATTATTCTAGGTAATTTTGAGCTATCTAATAATCCCTCTTCTAAATCAAATTCCCAAGCTCGGTTTTGTTTAGCTAATAATTGTCTCTGGAGTTTATTTGCTAATTTAGTTATTAAGTCTTGGAAGCCGACTAATTGTTGATCTAATGTTTTCCTTAATTTCGAAGCTTCATCTGCATTTTCCAAGTTTTCAGCTTTAGTAACTTCATCGAAGGAATTTGTAAAAATCTTATATTCAAGATCAATGGCGTTTAGTGCTTTCTTTTGTATTATTTGATCATTATTTTGTCTATCTGTGTCAGTATCTATCAGTTCTTCCTCTAATTTATATTCATCAATGTCGTAATCAGAATCTAGGCTTGCCTCTGTTTCATCGTCTTTATTTTCATCTTTATTATCCTCTGTTTCTGAATTTTCTTCTTCATTTGATGGGTTATTAAGACCATCATCTTTTTTTTCTTCTTTGGATTCTTCATTTTCATCAGTTTGAAAAATATCCATATTTTGTAATATTTCTGAAAATTTAGATGAATATTTATTTTGATCTTCAAAATTATCTTTTAAAAATTGAAGATGTTCAGAAATTGACTTATCAAAATCTTTTTCCCAAAAATTTAACATTCGATTTGTTAATGAATTTAATTCTATATTATGAAACTTTTTAAGCATATATAATTCAAATGCTTCATTAATAGGTACATCATCTTTAGTTTTAACCTGGTCTTTTCTTTTTGAATTAATTTCTTGTTTATAATTTTCTATAAAATTTTTTTGAATTCCTTTAAGCATTTTTCCACCTAAAACTTCACATCTTATTTTTTCAGCTTCAGAATATAATAATTTACAAGAAGAATTTATTGGAAGATTTTTTTTATATATATTTTCGTCTGAAAATTTTTTTTTTAATGCTGATGAGTCTGACTCTGCTCTTGCTCTTATAAAATCACCTTTAGTTTTAAGATTATCTATTTCGATTAAATCAAATTTGTTGGAAGTATCATTCTGGTCAGAATTTGATTTAATTTTAAAATCATCTGAAATTACTTTAAATGTTGAAGTGAGCGCTTGTTTGAGTTTTTCTTTTAAGTTAGCATCTTTGTTGCTATTGCTCATTTAGATTTGAATATTGGCTAATGATTCTGGTAATTCTTCTCCAAAACATCTTTGGTAGTATTCTGCAATAATATTCTTTTCCATTTCATCACATTTATTTAAAAAAGTAACTCTAAAAGCATAACCGTTATCCTTAAATATTTCTGAATTTTCTGCCCAATGAAGAACAGTTCTCGGACTCATCACAGTAGATATATCTCCAGCTACAAAACCTTTTCTTGTAAGGGAAGCTACCTTAATCATATTAGAGATAATCTCTTTACCTTTTTGATTATTAAAACTTTTATTTTTAGCTAACACAATTTCCATTTCTTTGTCTAGACTGAGATAATTTAAAGTAGAAACAATATTCCACCTATCCATCTGACCTTGGTTTATTTGTTGGGTTCCATGATACAAACCAGTTGTATCTCCTAATCCAACAGTATTTGATGTTGCAAAAAGTCTAAAAAATTTGTTTTGTTTTAAAACTTTATTTTTATCAAGAAGTGTAAAATTACCTTCAGCTTCCAGTACTCTTTGAATTACAAACATTACATCAGGTCTTCCAGCATCATACTCGTCAAAGACCAAAGCAACTGGATTCTGAATAGACCATGGTAAAATTCCCTCATTAAATTGAGTAATCTGTTTACCATCTTTCAAAACTATTGCATCTTTTCCAATAAGATCAATTCTACTAACATGACTATCAAGGTTCACTCTAATACAAGGCCAATTTAATCTAGCTGCTATTTGCTCTATATGAGTTGATTTACCAGTTCCATGATAACCCTGAATTAAAACTCTCTTATTAAATGCAAAACCAGAAATAATTGCGAGTGTAGTATCTTTATCAAACTTGTAGTTTTTATCTATTTCTGGAACATATTCGTTCTTTTTTGAAAAAGCATCAACTTCCATGCCAGTGTCAATTCCAAAAGTTTGTTTAATAGAAATTTTAATATCGGGTTTTATATCTAAATTAGGTGTCAATTTTTTCTCTATAAGTATTTTTTAACTGTGTATAAGCTAAAGTTATTAGTTTAAGTTTTTCCTCATATTTTTTGTTACCAGAATTCATATCAGGGTGAAATTTTTTGACAAGTATTTTGAATTTTTGCTGAATTTTTTGCCATTTTAAACCTACAGAAACACCCAAAATACTAAATGCTTTAATGTCTTTATGATCAAAATTAAATTGACGCAGATGAGTATCGTCGATTCCAAATTTATCTTTATCTAAATCATCTTTAAGAGTGTTCTTCCATAAAACCTTAAAAAAATTATCTGAAGAACTAAAACTTTGAGTTGGTTTATGCCAAACCATATCAGATTTAAGAAAATCAATAACTTGTTTATCATTCATGCCAGAAAAATAATTCCAGTTTTTATTAAACTCTTTAACGTGTTCTAAGCATAACATTCTATATTTTTTACTATTATCTTTTTCAACAGGTGCTTTATAATCTCCAATTTCATCACAATTATTCCAGTCACAAATGTTTTTCATGGTATATAATATTTAGTATTTATGAATATAAATGAATTAATTACAATTATAAAAAAAAAAATAGAAAGTCAAATTAGGTTAGAAAATATAAGTATTGAGGATAAGACATTTTTACACAAAAATCACTCAGGGTTTCAAGAGGGTAAATTTCACATAAAAATATCAATAACATCAACCGAATTAAAAAAATTGAATAAGATTGATAGTAATAAAATGATTTATAAAATTTTAGATCAAGAATTAAAAAAATATATTCACTCTTTACAAATCTTAATTAGTTAATTCTTTTTGAAAAAAATTTTTTAATTTTTTTCTTGAATATTCTTGATTAATAATAGTTGATCCTATTTCTTTTAATAAAATTAAATTAATTTTTTCAGATTTATTTTTTTTATCTTTATTCATAAAACTCAATATTTTATTTACATCTTTTAATGAAAAATAATTTTTTATATCAGATGGCAATTTTGAATTTCTTAAGTGATCTAAAATTGATATGAAATCTTTTTTTTTAATTATACTTTGCATTTTTGAAAATCTTAAAGACATTTGGATACCTAGGATAATAGCTTCACCATGATTTAATTTTTTTGAATAACCAGTTGTAGCTTCAAAGGCATGTCCAAAAGTATGACCAAAATTTAATGTTTTCCTTAAATTTGATTCTTTTTCATCTTTTTCGACTATGTTTTTCTTAATTTTACAACTTTCAAAAATGGCTTTTTGTATAAATGGTGTTTTTAAATTCAAAATTTTTGACACATTTTTTTTTAAAAATTTATAAAATTTATTATCAGCAATTAAAGAATGTTTTAAAATTTCCCCATAACCACAAATAACTTCTCTTTTGGGGAGCGTTGATAAAAAATTAATATCACTTAGAACTAATTTGGGCTGGTAAAAACTTCCAATGAGATTTTTTCCATGACTTGTATTAATACCAGTTTTTCCACCTATTGATGAGTCAACTTGCGATAAAAGAGTAGTGGGTATATTTATAAATTGTAATCCTCTTTTAAAAATACTTGCTGCAAACCCACTTACATCACCAGTAATTCCACCACCAATAGAAATCAAACAATCTTGCCTAGAAAAATTTTTTTTAAGTAATACATCAACTATTAAATTAACATTTTTTTGATTTTTATTTTTTTCATTTGGTTTAAAAATATGAGTGTAAATTTTTTTATTCTTTAATTTTCTTTTAATTATATTTATTTTTTTTTTTTCAACATTATTATCTAAAACAATTAAACATTTATTAAAATTTATTAAATTTTTCTTTAAAATTTTATCAAAATTACTAATTAAATTATTACCTATTATAACAGGATATTTTTCTGAGCTAGCTTTGATTATTAATCTTTTTTCTTTCATATAATTTTAAAATTTTATCTACAGTTTTAGTTTTAGTTAAATTATTACAATTAATTTTATATAATGCTTTTGAATAGATATTAGAACGTTTTTTTATCAATTTTAGTAAATCTTCATTTGTTGATTTGAAAGCCAATGGTCTTTTAGGGTTATTTCTAATTCTTTTGATTATTTCATTATTATTTATCTTCAACCAAAAAGATAAGTGGTCGCTTAAAACCACTTTTCTAATATTCTTATTCATAAATGCCCCACCACCTAAAGCAATGACTATATTTTCTTTTTTTAGGATTTCTAAAGATATTTTTTCTTCAAATTTTCTGAAGTAGTCCTCTCCTTTAATTTCAAAAATTTCAGAAATTTTCATATTTAATTCTTTTTCAATAGACTGATCTATATCGAAAAAATCTAAACTTAACTTTTTAGAAATTAGACTCCCAATAGAGGTCTTTCCGGAGCCCATCATACCTAAAAAAACAATATTTTTTTTTGATTTCATAAGTTTTCTTTATTGAAAAAACACAAATATGTCTTAATTTGAAATTATTTAATTTATATGCAATTTATCAAAAAAACAAGTTCGCGTAAGAATATATTTGGATTAATTATAAAAATTACTTTAGTTTTACTAATTTTTTTAGGTGTAATTTTTATACTTAACAAAATAGAATTTCCTAGTCCAAAAAAAGTAATTGAAAAAATAATTCCAAATGAAAATTTTAAAATCATTAAGTAAAAAATATTTTCTAATTGTTATTGTATTACTTCTAAACTCGAGCTCTTATGCTGAGGATCAAGAGCAAACGATTGATATTTGGAACTTAGAAAAAACAAAAAAGAAAGACAATGCAACCACTCAAGAAATAATTATTACTGATGAAGAAAATTTGGGGGAATCTTTTCAGTCTGATATCTATAAAATGCAAACAAACAAAGAGTCGAATGATATCAAGTTTGAGGAAAAACTTAATTCTAAAGATATTAAAATAGTTGGTCTATATGACCCAGAGGATTTTGGATTAGATATTAATATGTGGTCTAATTCAGATGGTGATCAAATTAAAAATATTTTATCAAAATTAAACAAAATGAATCTTTCACAGGATGCATCTGAAATAATGAAAATATCGATGCTTACAAATGCTCATTATCCTAGGAAAAATATCTCAGAAGCGGAATTTTTAAAATTTAAATCAGATTGGTTAATTAAAAATTCTGACCTAGATTTAGTTGAAGAATATTTGATTAAAAATCAAATTTTCAATGTTCATCCAGAACTTGTAAGATATTTAGTTGATCATTACCTCTCAGAGTCTAATTTGAAAAAGTCCTGTGAAATATTCTCTAAAAACCTAAGTCCTATAAATGATCAATATTTATCAAAATTTAATATATATTGCTTAATTAACTCTGGAAAAAAAGATGAGGCTCAGATAATTTTTGATCTAAAAAAAGAGTTAGGTTTAAAAGATAAATATTTTGAAAAGAAAATTAATTTTTTACTTGGCTATGAAACAAAAAATGATGAAAATATATCAGAAAAATCTATTCTTGATTTTCATCTAGCACATAAAACTAATTCAAATTTTATTTTTGAGCCAAAAGAAACAACAAAAAAAATAATTTGGAAATATTTAGCTTCATCCAATTTGCTAACATCATATGATGATATTAAAGTTTCTGAAATAGATAAAATTTTAACAATTGAAAAAGCTGTTCATAATAAGAATTATCCAGAAAAAGATTTATTTAACTTATACAAAAAATTTCAATTTAGTATTAACCAACTTTTAAATGCAAAAGATTCTTTTAAATCTTTAAGTAATATTGAGGGAAGAGCTTTAATTTATCAAAAAATTTTACTCGAGTCTGAAATGATAGAAAGACTCAAGTTACTTAAAATTTTGAAAAATTCTTTTAAAACAGATAATATAAGTAACGCTTTTGATGTTGAATTGAAAAAGTTTTTAGAAGAGGTTGATCCAATGGATGTTCCTGATAATTTAACAAGTTTTTATTATACAAATATAAACATAGCCACAGAGACTAAAAAAAAAATAAAATATAATAATGACACTTTACATCAATCTAAGCTTATTAGTTATTTTAATGGAGATTATTCAAATTCTAAAATACAAAAAGAAGTAAATAATTTTCTTAGAAAAATTAAGAAAAATAAAAAATACTTATTATCAAAAAAAGATATTATTTTTTTAGAGGCTTTAAAATCCGATGGAATTAAAATCGAAAAAAAGTATGATGATTTGTATGAAATAAGTGCTTCAGAAATTCCTACAGATATGCAAGTCATGGTTAATAATGACGAAAAAGGTACAGCATTGCTAAGAATAGTCGAGGTTATCGGTCAGGATAAGCTTGAAAGAATTGATGAAGATACGATGTATTTTATAATTAGCACTTTAAATCAATTAAATATAAATATTATTAGAAATAAAATTCTTTTAAAAGTTCTCCCTTTAAAAGTTTAATAATTATATTATTATGCCTCTATTATGGCGATAAAAACAATACTTACAGAACCTAATAAAGTATTAAGGCAAATTTCTAAACCAGTGAATCAAGTAGGAAAGAATGAACAAAAATTAATGGATGACATGCTAGAGACAATGTATGCAGCAAACGGCATTGGTCTTGCTGCAATTCAAATTGGTATACCAAAAAGGATTATCGTAATGGATTTAAGTAAAGATGAAAATAAAAAAGAACCAATATATTTTGTAAATCCAGTTATAAAAAACAAAAATGAAATGAATTCAACTTATGAAGAAGGGTGCTTATCCGTTCCTGACCAGTTTGCAGAGATCGATAGGCCTAAAGAATGCGAAGTTGAATACTTAGATTATAACGGAAAAAAAAGTTTTTTGAAAGCCGAAGGTTTATTAGCCACTTGTATTCAACATGAAATGGATCACTTAGAGGGAATTCTTTTTATTGATTATTTATCCAAACTTAAAAAATCAATAATTATCAAAAAACTATCAAAAAATAAATCAAGAAGAATAGTTGTTTAATAAATGGCTCTAAAAATAATTTTTATGGGCACGCCAATTTTTGCTGTGCCTATTTTAAAATCCTTATATCAAAATGGCTATCCAATAACTGTAGTTTACACACAACCACCAAAAAAATCTCAGCGGGGTCAAAAGATTAATAAATCTCCCATACAAAGTATGTCTGAAAATCTTAATATAGAATTTAGAACACCAACTTTACTTTTGGATAATTCTGAAGAATACGATTTCATAAAAAAATTAAATGCAGATATAGCAATTGTAGTTGCCTACGGTCAAATTATTCCCAAAAAATTCTTAAATCTTACGAAAAAAGGATTTATTAACATCCATGGATCTATTTTACCAAAATGGAGAGGAGCTGCCCCTATCCAAAGATCGATTATGAGTTTGGATGAAGAAATAGGAATAAGTATAATGAAGATTGAGGAAAAATTAGATAGTGGACCGGTTAGTAAAATTTATAGAATTAAATTAGATCGAAACGAAAATGCCCAAAGTGTCTCAGAAAAATTATCTCTTTTAGCTGCAGATAAAATTTTAGATAATATTGATGATATTCTTGATGATAAAGTGCAATTTATTGAACAAGATCACAAAAATGCAACATATGCAAAAAAAATAAAAAAAACTGAAGGAAAAATAAATTGGGGTGATGAGGCAGAAAATATTTTGGGAAAAATAAATGGATTATATCAAATACCAGGAGCTTTCTTTAATTTTAATGGTGAAAGATATAAAATTTTAAAAGCTGAAATTGGAAATGGAAGAGGTAAAATTGGTGAAGTATTGAATGATAAATTGGAGATTGCTTGTAAAGATGATAAATCAATTAAAATTTTAGAGATTCAAAGGCAAGGAAAAAATCCTCAAAAGATTAATGAATTTATTCTAGGATCTCAGATCAAAAAAGGCTCTGTAATACGAGATGCCTAGATATCAAATACTTATTGAATACGCTGGAAGTAACTTTAGAGGTTGGCAAATACAAAAAAAAGGAAAAACCGTTCAAGGTCTTGTTCAAGCAAATCTCTCTAAATTATTAAAAGAAAAAATTGCCTTATTTGGATCTGGCAGAACAGATACTGGTGTACATGCAATTGAACAATCTGCTCACTTTGACACCAAAAATAGAATTAATCAATTAGATAAATTTATTAAATCAATGAATCATTTTTTGAATAAGGAAGATGTAGCTATACTTAAAATAAAAAAAAGGAGTATCAAGTTTCACTCTAGGTTTTCTGCTAAAATGAGGATTTATAATTACACCATTATTAATCGTCTAAGTATACCTGTCTTAGAAAAAGAAAGAAGCTGGCACATTATTAAAAAACTTGATTTAGAATTAATGAAAAAAGGAGCTAAAAAATTAATTGGTACAAAAGATTTTTCTACTTTTAGAGCCTCAAGTTGTAGAGCAAATAGTCCTATAAAAACTCTAAAATTAGTAAAAATTAAATCGGTAAAAAATAAAATTCAAATAGAATTTAGATCTCAGTCTTTTTTACAGCAACAAGTACGTTCAATGGTGGGTTGTTTAAAATATCTAGGAGAAAAAAAATGGTCATTAAAAAAATTTGAAAATGTTATGAATTCAAAAAAAAGAGTTTTATGTGCACCACCAGCACCTCCACAAGGTCTTTACTTAACGAGAATTCTCTATTAATTTTTTTTTATTACCCATTGAAAATTTTTTATTTATTCGCCATCTAGATTCCTCTCTTACTATATAACCGCAGCAGTTTTTAGTGCCACATTTACATGGAAATTGTCTATAATCCTTGTCAAAGCCAAAGCCATAATCACATGTAAACTCCTCTCCTTTTTTTATATCTTTTATTGCTGTTACCCATATTTTTAAACCTTTACCATCATATTGTGAATTAGGGTCACAACTATGGTTAATTAAACCAGCTGTGTTCCACGAAAAATCACCATCAAGGGTATATCTATTATTTAAAGTAAATAAGTATATAGGTTTTCCATTGTCGTATTTATCAGATCTATCAACTTGTTTATTAGTAACTATTTTTCCAGTATAATTAATTATTTTCGTCCCTTTTCTAATATCCTTAGCCGCATAAAGTCCTCGACCTTTATTATCAATTTTAGATTTTTTTATTCTATATAATTTCATGAGGGTTATCTATAACGTATCTGATATATATCAATTGAATTCTATTAATGCATCAACATGTCTCTTGGTACTTTCTTGAAGCGCTTGTAAATCATAACCACCTTCTAAAATTGAAACAACTCTTCCATTGCAAAAATTTTTTGATAGCTCAAGTGTTCGTTTTGTTATTTCATAGAAATCATTAGATGTGAGTTTTAATTGTGCTAAAGGGTCATTTATATGAGCATCAAAACCTGCAGAAAATAGTATGAATTCTGGTTTAAACTCCTTAAGTTTTTTTAATACATGTTCATAAGCATTTAGATATTGTTGAGAGTTCGTACCTGCTTCAAGAGGAATATTAAAGATATTATTAAATTTACCTTTTTCTTTTTCAGAACCAGAACCTGGGTAGTAAGGATATTGATGAGTTGAGATATATAAGACTTTCTCATTATCATAAAAGATATTTTGAGTACCATTTCCATGATGAACATCAAAATCAATAACAGCTACTCGATTAAATTTATATTTTTCAATTATATAATTGGCACCAACTGCAACATTATTATAAATACAAAAACCCATTGCTTTATCTTTTTCTGCATGATGGCCTGGTGGCCTTACAGCACAAAATGCATTCTTAAATTCATTATTTTGAATTCCATCTATTGCAGTTATGATTGAACCCACAGCGTCTTTGGTAGCATCTTTGCTTCCTGGAGAGATAATTGTATCACCATCCAGGAAAGAAAAACCTTTTTTGGGGAAAGATTGAGCAACAAAATCCACGTATTTTGATGAATGAGTTTTTATTAATAGAGATTGATCAAATTTAGCTGGTTTTTTCCATACTATATTATTGTTATTTAATTTTTTAAAATTTTCTATCACTGCAGTTACCCGATCAATCTTTTCAGGATGACCGTTGCCAGTATCATGGTTTTGATATGTATCTGTAGTAACTAAGCAAGTTTTCACTTAAGATAATTTTGTAAAATATTAAGATAAATTTTAGTTAAATTCTTTAAATCTTTAAGAGATACAGCCTCATCAATTTTATGCATAGTTTTTCCCACAAGTCCAAATTCTAAGCAAGGGGAAATCTTCCTTATAAATCTAGCATCTGAAGTTCCCCCGGTTGTTGAGAGTTTTGGTTTAATTTTTGTAATGTCTTTTATAACATTTTGGATCATAAAAGTTGTTGCATTAGGCTTCGTTAAAAAAGCTTCACCGGAAACCCTATATTCAATTTTATATTTAGATTTATTTTTTTTACTAACTTTAGAAAAAATTTTGTTAAGTTTTTTTTTAATAGAGTTTGAGGAATGTTTATTATTGAACCTTATGTTAAAAGTTGCCTCAGCTAATCCAGGAATAACATTATCAGCATTATTATCTATACTTATTTTTGTTACCTCTAAATTAGTTGGTTGGAAATTTTTTGTTCCTCTATCAAATTTTATATTTTTCAACTCATTCAAAATCTTTACAATAGTCGTTGAAGGATTATTTGCTCTTTGAGGATAAGCAACATGTCCCTGGATACCATTTATAATAAGTTTTCCAGTTAAACTGCCTCTTCGACCTATTTTTATCATTTCACCTAATTTATTTGGATTTGTTGGCTCTCCAACCAAGCAGAAATTTATTTTTTCTTTTCTTTTTTTTAAATAATCTATAACTTTTTTCGTTCCATTAATTGCATCACCTTCTTCATCTCCTGTGATTAATAAGCTAATTGATCCGTTATAATTATGATTTTTATTTATAAATATGCTTACTGCTGAAACAAAAGCAGCAATAGAGCTTTTCATATCATTGGCACCTCTACCAATTAAATGGCCTTTTTTAATAGATGGTTTGAAAGGGTTAACTGTCCAATCACTTAAATTTCCAGGAGGAACAACATCCAAGTGTCCTGCATAACAAAAATTAGGTTCTTTATTCCCTATTTTTGCGTATAAATTTTTAACGGGTTTTAAATTTTTTTCTTTGAATTCAATTAATTTTGTTTTGAAACCTAGTTTTTTAAGCTTTTTCTCTAAAAATTTCATAACTCCAGCATCAACTGGAGTAATAGAGGGAAATTTGATTAGCTCTTTAGCTAATTTTATTTCGTTAAAAATTGTCATGAATTTTATTCTCTTAAAAGATCATTAACAGACGTCTTTGATCTCGTTTTTTCGTCAACTTGTTTAATTATAACTGCACAATATAAAGATGGTGCAGATGAATTATTTTTATCTGGCAAGGATCCAGGTACAACTACAGAGTATGGTGGAATTTTACCATATGTGATTGCACCAGTTTTTCGATCTACAATTTTAGTAGATTGTCCAATATACATACCCATACTTAAAACTGATCCCTCACCTACAATTACTCCTTCGACTACTTCTGACATTGCTCCTAAAAAAACATTATCTTCTATTATTGTAGGAAGTGCTTGGGCAGGTTCCAATACTCCTCCAACTCCACTGCCTGCAGAAATATGACAATTTTTTCCGATTTGGCAACAACTCCCTGCTCTAGCAAAAGTATCTATCATTGTCCCTTCGTCAATGTACGCTCCTATATTAACGTAGCATGGCATTAAAACTGCATTTTTACCAACAAATGATCCTTTTCTTACTGGCGAATTAGGAACCATTCTAAATCCAGCTTTCTCATGATCTTTTTTGGTCCACCCAGCTGTTTTTCCTTTAAGTAAATGGGCCTTATCAAACCAACTAGAATATGGACCATTTAAGTTCTCCATGGGATAGATTCTAAAACTTAACATAATTGCTTTTTTTAAATACTGATGTGTGATCCATTCACCATTAATTTTTTCAGCAACCCGAGATTTACCACTATCTAAATCACTAATTATTTGATTGATTGCATCTTTCAAAGATTGATCAGAATTTTGATTCACTTGATCTTTATTTTCCCAAGCTTCATTTATGATTTCTTGTAAATTACTCATATTTTTTTGATTTTAATTGTCTCTTAATATATTAATTTTTTGAAGAAAAGAAGGCAAGTTATTAATCTTATAATCAATGTAGGGTTTGTCAGCATCTTTTTTTGCAAAAGTCTCATCATTTTCAAGCCAACAAGTTTTCATTCCTAAATTTTTAGCTTGCTCAAGATTATGAGCAATATCTTCAATTAAAATTGACTGTTTAGGCTCTAATTTGAACTTTTCAACTAATTTTTTGTAAGGGTCCAAATGAGGTTTTGGAACAAAATTTGCATCAGTAATATCAAACGCTCCATCAAACAAATCCTCAATGCCCAATTGACTGGTAACATTTCTGATATGATCGTGGGAACCATTTGAAAATATATATTTTTTTTCTTTAATTTTAATTAATTCTTCTCTCAAAAGTTTATCTTTTGGTAACCAAGATATATCAATATCGTGTACAAATTCCAAAAATTCATTAGGGTCAACATTTTTCCTCTTCATAAGCCCTGACAAAGTTGTTCCATATTCATAAAAATATTCTTTTTGAATTTTTTTAGCCTCAATTAAATCAACATTAAATTTTTCCGAAATAAATGATGACATTTTTTTATCCACTTCTGAAAAAACTTTAGTTTGTCCACTATAAAGAGTGTTATCTAGATCAAATATCCAATATTTTATTTTTGTTAATTCTTTCATTTATTCTCTAATTAAAGTTCCAGACCCAGCATTAGTTAGTAACTCAAACAATATTGAGTGGTTCAAGCGACCATCAATAATACAAACTCCTTTAACGCCATTACTTGCAACATCTAAGCAATTTTTAATTTTTGGTATCATTCCACCACTTATTGTTTCATTCTTAATTAATTCATTGACTTTATTGGTATCAATTTCAGATATTAATTTTTTATTATCATCTAATACACCTTCAACATCACTCATTATAATCAATCGTCTAGCATTTAGTTTTTTAGCGATTGAACCAGCAGCAGTGTCAGCATTAATATTAAAAATTTTATTGTTTTTATCTAAACCAAGAGGAGCTATTACAGGTACTTTTTTCTCTCTCACTACTTGCTCTATAATTGATTGGTTTATTTTTTTTGGTGTACCAACAAAACCCAATTCTTTATTTTCTTGCTCAACTATTAAAATGTTATTTTGTTTGTTTGTTATGCTTTGGCTATTACAATTATTTTTTTTTAGAGAGTCTGTAATTTCTTTATTAAAATTATTCAAAACTTCTTCAACTATACTTATAGATTTTTCATCTGTAATTCTTAATCCATTAATAAAATTACTTTTAATTCCTTCTTTACTTAATCTATTTGAAATTCTTTTTCCCCCTCCATGAATAATTATGGGTATAAAACCTAACTTATTTAGAACTGAAATATCATTAATAAAATTAGCAAATAGACTTTGATCATCTAAAACACTTCCACCGCACTTAATAACTATATATTCATCATTATACTTCTCTAAATAGTTCCTTATTTCTTCAAAAGAAGGACCTTTTAAGGGTAAGATTTTTTGAATTTCTTCCTCTGTAAACTTTGACATTAAGTTACAGTTTTGACAGTTGTTCGCTTCATTATGAATAATTGTTGGGCCATAGTTAAAATATTATTTACAGTCCAATAAATTACTAACCCACTAGGAAAAGGTGCAAGTATTACTGTTAAGAAAAGTGGAAAAAACATAAATATTTTTGCTTGCATTGCATCTGTAGGTGCTGGATTTAATTTTTGTTGTACCCACATTGAAACTCCCATTGCTATTGGCCAAGCTCCAATTACTAAGAATGAAGGAACATCATAAGGCAATAAACCAAATAAATTAAAAATACTTGTAGGGTCTCGCTCACTTAAGTCGTGTATCCACCCATAAAATGGCATGTGGCGCATTTCAATTGTAACAAATAAAACCTTATATAAAGCAAAAAAGACTGGTATTTGAACTAAGATTGGTAAACAACCTGACATTGGATTAACTTTTTCTTTTTTATAAAGAGCCATCATTTCTTGTTGCAATTTCATTTTATCATCTTTGTGAAGTTCTTTTAATCTTACCATTTCAGGCTGAAGTGCTTTCATTTTTGCCATGCTTCTAAACGAAAAATTAGCCAGAGGAAAAAAAGCTAATCTAATACAAATTGTAATGGCAATAATAGCTAAACCATAATTGCCAAGTAATTTAAAGAAATAATCAATTCCAAAAAATAGGGGTTTGGTAATAAAATACAAAAATACCCAATCAATCACTAAATCAAATTTATCAATTTTTAAAGTTTCAGCGTAACCATCAATTACGTCAACTCTTTTAGCAGCAACAATAACTTGTAATTCTTCTTCAACTATATCGTTCCCTTTTAGCTCAATAGGGTCTGTCGTAATAAAATTAGCTCTAAATTTTTTTTTATAATCAAATGTAGTTTTAAATTCTTTTCCTTTTGGTGGAATTAATGATGTAATCCAATATTTATCACCGATTCCTAACCATCCTTTTTGAGAAGTTCGTGAAAATTTTTTCTCTTGAATATCATCATAATCCTCTTCAATGAGCTCATCATCAAGAGTAGCGATTGGACCCTCATGAAGTATATAAAAATTAGAAAGACCTTCTGGTATTTTGTTTCTTATTATTTGACCATAAGAGTAAAAATCATATTTGTTACTCGTAGAATTTATTATCTTTTGTTTAATTGTGAATAAGAATTTATCATCTAATGAAATTTCTTTTTCAAAAGTTATCCCCTGTTTATTTGTCCATGATAAATTTATTGGAGATTGATCAGTTAATTTATTATTCCCACTAAGAGACCAAACTGTTTCTGAATTAGGAATATCAATATTTTTATCAGAAGTGACAAAACCACTTTCAATTAAATAACCATCCTCAATATTTCTAGGGCCAAGAAGAGTTATTTTTTTATTGCTTTCTAGTTCAGTATTATAATTTTTAAAAGTTAAATCATCTATTGAAGCGCCTTTTAAAGATATTGAACCGATAATACTTTGATTTTCAAATAGAACTCTTTTATTTTCTTTTAAGGCATCATCTCTCGATATTTGAATCAATGTTTCTTTTTCGACCAAAACTGGAGTATCAGTATTTTGTTCTATTTTATTTTTTTCGGTTAAGTTTTGTTTTGAAATTGGCTTTTCAGGTACAAAGAATAATGAATAAAGAACAATTACTGCTGAAGACAAAGCTATCGCTGCTATTACATTTTTAGAGTCCATTATTTTTTAACTTTCATATTTTTATTAACAGGATCAAATCCCTCACCACCACCTAACAATTTAATAGGGTGACAAGATAAAATTCTTTTTAAACTTAAAAAAGAACCTTTAAAAAATCCAAAGGCTTTGAGAGCTTCAATACTATATTCAGAACAAGTAGGCATGTATCTGCAAGAGGGACCAATCAAAGGACTTATCAAAAACTTATAAACTTTGATTAATTTTATGAGAATGTAAGTTAAAATATTCATTATCTAATTTTACTAAATTCTTTAAATAAGGTTTCTTTTATATCTTTAAATTCATTGTTTAACATGGTTGGCTTAGCAATAACAAGATATGAATAATCTAATTTTATTGAGATTTCTTTAAGACCATCGTTCATAATGTTTCTTAGTCGCCTTTTTATTTTATTTCTTTTAACTGCTATTCCTAACTTTTTCTTTGCAACAAAACTAATATTTAATTTTTTTTTATTTTTATCATTTAATTGACCAAAAAAAATTGTCACATATTTATTTGAAACTTTCTTTTTTTTTAAAAGTTTTTTGAATTCTTCGTTATTAGAAAGAGCAAGAATTTTGCTTTTCATTGAATGAACTTATTTTCTTTTCTTTTTCATGGCCGAGGATACTGTTAAATTTTTTCTGCCTCTAGCCCTTCTTCTTTTTAAGAGTTTCCTACCACCCTTAGTTTTCATTTTTGAACGAAATCCATGTTTTTTTTTTCTTTTACCAAATTTAGGCTGAAAAGTTCTTTTCATAATTCTGTTTTAGTTAATTGTTTAATAAAATTGCGCTCTTTATATTAACTAAATTAAAAAATAGCAAATATAAGATTTTACAAATAGTATGGTGATTTATGGAAAAAGCTAAAAAAATTAAATTATATATTGGATTATTTTACATAATATTTATAGGGTTATTTTTATATTACTTTTTTTCAAAATTCAGCTTTCAAGAGTTAACTAGTTATGATTTTATAAAAAATAATAGAGATTTCTTTTTTGCGTTAAAGCGAGCTAATTTTTTCTTAGTCGTAACTCTATTTATATTATTTGTTGTTGTTTGGGTTTTAGCTGCTGGTTTTATTTCACCCTTGGCAATTTTTGCGGGATTCGTTTTCGGCAAATGGCTTGGATCAGTTTTACTAGTAGTTGGTATGTCAATTGGAGCAACCTGTCTTTATATATTTGCAAATTACTTTCTTAAAGAATTTATTAAAGGTCGTTTCTTAAATAAGTTTAAGAGTCTTGAGTTAAAATTTAAGAAATCAGAATTTTTGTATCTATTAGCTTATAGATTTATTGGTGGAATACCATTTGCAATTTCCAATGTATTGCCATGTATTTTCAATGTAAAAACATCAAACTTTTTTTGGGCAACTCTAATTGGGGTAACTCCACAAATTTTTTTGGTTTGTGCTTTGGGCAATGGTTTAGAAAAAATTATTGATAAAAATTTAGAGGCTCCATCTTTAAAACAACTATTATTTTCTTCTGAAATTTATATTCCATTAGTTGTATTTTTTTGTTTAGTTGTTTTAACAATTTTTCTTAGAAAATTTTTTTACAAAAGGTAGTTTTGGTGCTCTCACCCTGTAATGATCAGGGAACTAGTCCTTACCAAGGACTTGTTATACCATTTAACTATAAGAGCAATTATCACAAATTGTATTTTATTGGTAATTAAGCATTTTTTTCAAATTATTGCCTTAATTTTTTGACTAATATGATTTATATCTTATTGAGGAAATTTTATGGGTATTCATTACGATTATAAATCTACAAAAAGCTCGAAGTTAATGGAGAAGCAGGCAAAAAGAGAGAAAAAACTTGCTGAAAAAAAAGCTAAACGATTAGCAAAAGAAGGTCAAAAAAAAGAAGAACAAAAAGAAAAAACTTTAGATGCGTCAAAACCAATAACTTTAGATTTTCTTACAAATCCAAATAAGGAATGAATAATAAAGATAAAAATGAGCGTTTAAGTTTAGCGCTTAGAAAAAATCTAAGAAAAAGAAAAATATTCCAAAAAAAAAATAAAAAGAAAAATGATATTAAACGATAAACAAATTAAACAATTAGCTGTAGAACAAGAAATGATTACTCCTTTTGTAAATGAAAGTGTTGCAAAAGGCATAAGCCATGGACTTAATTCCTTCGGATATGATTTAAGGTGTGGATCAGAATTTAAGATATTTACTAATATAAAGGGTGCTACTGCTGATCCAAAAAATTTTAGTGAAGATAATTTTATTACAGTAGAGGGTGAAGACTCGATTCTAATTCCACCAAATTCTTTTGCTTTAGCGAGTAGTTTAGAGTACTTTAAAATGCCTAGAAACGTGACAGGTTTAGTAACTGCCAAATCTTCTTATGCTAGATGTGGCTTGGGAACTCCTCCAACAGTCTTGGAGGCTGGTTGGAGTGGCAATCTAGTTTTAGAATTTTCAAATCATACTAGTAATCAAATAAGACTTTATGCAAACAGTGGAGCTGCTCAAATTTTATTTTTTCAAGGTGAGCAACCAGAAGTTTCTTATGCGGACAGAGATGGAAAGTATCAAGGGCAAACAGGTATTACTTTAGCAAAATTTAAATAGTTTATGGATAGATTTTTGATAGAGGGTCCTTGTAAAATCAAAGGCAAAGTAAACATTTCAGGTGCAAAAAACAGTGCTCTTGTTTTATTGGCAGCCACTCTTTTGTTTGAAAAACCTGTCACTTTAAAAAACTTACCAAGAGTTAAAGATATTAATACTATGTTTAGTTTATTAAAATCTCTTGGTTCTAAAATAACTTTATCTAAAGATAGAAAAACAGCACGAATTCAAAATAAAAAAAAAATGAAAACTTTAGCAAGTTACTCTCTTGTTAAAACTATGAGAGCTTCAATTCTTGTATTAGGCCCCTTAATTTCAAAATTTTATAAGTCTACTACATCATATCCTGGTGGCTGCAATATTGGATCACGACCAGTGAATTATCATTTATCAGCATTAAAAAAGTTAGGAATGAAATACCAAATTAAGAAAGGATATATTTACGCAAAATCTAACGGAAGGTTAGTAGGAACATCAATTAAGTTTTCAAAAATTAGTGTTGGGGCAACAGAAAATACAATTATCGCTGCTTGCTTGGCTAAAGGTAAAACTATTTTAAAAAATTGTGCAATTGAACCTGAAATAAAAGATCTTACAAATTTTTTAAATTCTGCAGGAGCAAAAATTAAATGGAAAGGTAGAACATGCATAATTGAAGGAGTTAATTCATTAACTAAAACTGAT
>MDSV01126425.1_pt1 | contig 19242 bp, 19 predicted proteins | sample 810851 | NCBI WGS metagenome assembly MDSV01 (sample SAMN05326640, study PRJNA326480) | marine metagenome | isolation source: seawater | place: Atlantic Ocean: North East | collected 2012 | reverse complement strand
TAGAGGATGCAGATAACTCTCTTCAATTTGGCGCTGATGTCTTAGGCTTCAACTTATATTCAAAAAGTAAAAGGTATATTGATTTAAATGCTTCATCTAATTTGATTGGACAGATTTCAATTCCTTTTGAAAAGGTTTTTGTATTTGTAAATGAAGACGAAGGCTATGTTGCAGAATGTTTGAAAGAAGTTCCTGATGCCATACCTCAATTTCATGGAGAAGAAGATCCAGTCTATTGTGAATCTTTTGGAAGAAATTACATTAAGGCGATAAGGGTTAAAAAGGGTGTAGATTTAGAGGGTTCGTTTAGAAAATTCTACTCAGCATCAATGATGCTTTTAGATTCCTATGTAAAAGAGTCCTACGGGGGCACTGGTTCATCTTTTGACTGGGATTTAATTGACGGGCACTTAGAAAAACCCTTTTTTTTGGCAGGAGGTTTAAACTTTTCAAATCTTGGAGAGGCCCTTAAAAAAATAAATCCAGCAGGAATAGATTTAAATTCAGGTGTAGAATTGTCACCTGGAATTAAGGATAAAACCAAATTAAAAGACTGTATTAAATTCATTAGAGAATCAGATGACAGATAATAAAAAAATGCCTAATCAAGAAGGTTACTTTGGAAAATATGGAGGAAGATATGTAGCTGAAACTCTTGTTCCTGCTCTTGAAGAGTTATCAGAAAAATATCATGAAATAAAAGATGATGAGAGATTTAAAAAGGAAGTAAAGGAAGACTTAGAAAAATTTGTAGGCCGACCTTCACCTCTATATTTTGCTGAAAGGTGGTCAAAGCAATTAGGAGGTGCAAGCATTTACCTGAAGAGAGAAGACCTTAATCATACAGGTGCTCATAAGATCAATAATACTGTTGGGCAAATTCTTTTAGCAAAACATATGGGCAAAACCAGAATAATTGCAGAAACAGGAGCTGGACAACATGGAGTAGCTACCGCAACTGTAGCAGCAAGACATGGATTAAAGTGTTTTATCTATATGGGAGAGGAAGATACCAGAAGGCAGTCACTTAATGTATTTAGGATTAAGCTATTAGGTGCAGAAGTAATTCCAGTAAATTCTGGAACAAAAACTCTTAAAGACGCTATGAATGAAGCAATGAGAGATTGGGTAACAAATGTAGATGATACTTATTACATTATAGGGAGTGTTGCAGGTCCTCATCCTTACCCTGAGATAGTTAGAGACTTTAATTCAGTAGTTGGTTCAGAATTGAAGTTACAAGCTAAAGATCAGATAGGAGCAGAACCAGACTATATAGTAGCTTGTGTTGGCGGTGGATCTAATGCCATGGGAATATTTTATCCATTTATAAATAGTAAAGACACAAAGCTAATAGGAGTAGAAGCAGCAGGCAATGGTTTAGAGACTGGAGAGCATGCAGCTCCACTTAATATAGGAACAGAAGGTGTACTTCATGGAATGAGGACATATTTGATGCAGGATGATCAAGGGCAAATACAAGAAACTCATTCAATATCTGCTGGTTTGGATTATCCAGGGGTTGGTCCTGAGCATTCATGGTTAAAGGATAATGGAAGAGCAGAATATGTTGCAGCAAATGATGAAGAAGCGCTTGATGCTTTTAAAGAGTTAACTCTAATTGAAGGAATTATGCCTGCTTTAGAAACAGCCCATGCTTTAGCTTATGTGAAAAAGCTAGCTCCCTCTTTAGATAAGGGAAAATCGATAGTTGTGAATATTTCTGGAAGGGGAGATAAGGATATAAATACTGTTGCCGATCTCGAAGGTATAGAAATTTAATGTCTAGAATTAAATCAATATTCTCTTCTTTAAAGGAAAGAAATAGGAAAGCTCTAATAGCTTACATAGTTTGTGGAGATCCAAATAATTCATCGACATTAGAAGCCATGGAATATATGGCCAAAAATGGAGTAGATATAATTGAAATTGGAGTACCTTTCTCTGACCCAATGGCAGAAGGCCCTTCTATTCAAAGAGCACATGAAAGATCCTTAAAAAATAATACTTCTTTAGAAAATATCTTAGCCTTAATTGGTGATTTTAGAAAAACTAATAAAACAGTAGGAATTGTCCTGATGGGTTATATGAATAACTTTGAATCCATGGGAGCAAAAGAATTCTCTTTAAAGGCATCTGAAAAAGGGGTTGATGGAATAATTGTAGTAGATATGCCACCTGAAGAAAGTAATGAATTTACAGAACATACAAAATTAAATGATATCGATATCATTAGACTAATAGCACCTACAACTGAGAAGGAAAGAATCCAAAAAATTTGTAATTCTGCTTCTGGGTTTATTTATTTCATTTCTTTAAAAGGAACAACAGGATCTGAAAAGATTAACCCTATTGATGTCAAAGAAAATATTAAGCATTTAAATGAGATATCAACTCTACCCGTTGTAATAGGTTTTGGAATAAAGGACAAAGAAACAGTCGAGTCTATAAAAAATTTATCTGATGGTGTAGTTGTTGGGAGTGCTTTAGTGGATTTATTGGGAACAAAAGGATTTGGAACTGACTTCAAAGAAAAGGTTAATGAACTTTCGTCTGCTCTAGCAGACTAAATTATATGTCTAGTTGGTTCGACAAGATTTTACCCTCCTTCATAAAAAAAGGTTCTAAACAGAAATCTTCAATTCCTGAGGGTTTATGGAGAAACTGTTCTTCTTGTTCTGCAGTTCTTTATGTGCCTGATTTAGAAACAAATCTCTTTGTTTGTAATAAATGTGATCATCACATCAGGATAGGTGCAAGAAAGAGGTTAGATATTTTCTTAGATGAAGACAATAGAGAGGAAATATTTGGCAATCTAACACCAACTGATTGGTTAAAATTTAAAGACACAAAAAAATATAAAGAACGAATTAATGAAGCTAAAAATAACAGTTCTGAGAATGAAGCTTTAATTGTAATGAAAGGAACCTTAAATAGAAGTCCGATTATTGCTGCTGCCTTTGAGTTTAGGTATATGGGCGGATCCATGGGATCCGTCGTTGGAGAAAAGTTCGTTCAGGCAGTTGAGGAGTCCATTAAACAAGGCTTGCCTTTTGTCTGCTTTTCAACCAGTGGAGGTGCAAGAATGCAGGAGTCTCTTGTTTCTCTATATCAGATGGCAAAAACTTCAGCTGCAATTAAAAAATTGAAACAATCTAACAATCCTTATATTTCTATAATGATTGATCCAATTTATGGAGGAGTATCCGCAAGTTTAGCTATGTTAGGAGATATAAATATTGCCGAGCCTAGAGCTTTAGTAGGGTTTACAGGGCCAAGAGTTATAGAAGATACTCTAAAAGTGACTCTTCCTGAAGGCTTTCAAAAAAGTGAATTTCTACTGGATCATGGAGCTATAGATATGATAGTTCATAGAAGAGACCTTAAAGAGACCACCTATAGGCTTATAAATAAACTTCAGAAGAATTAATAAAACTGATGAAATCTTATATTGATTGGCTTGAAAAAATTCAAAGCTTAACTTCAAGAGTAGTTAAACCAGATTTATTTAAAACAAAGGAAGTCCTTGATCAGATTTGCCATTTTTCTTCTAACACAAAGGTGATAGTAGTTACTGGAACAAATGGAAAAGGTTCGACAATAGAGTTAATAACGCAAATGCTTCTGAATAACGGAAAAAAAGTTGGCACTTACACTTCTCCTCACCTTTTTGAGTTTAATGAAAGAATAAGAGTAAACGGAATAAAAGTAACGGAAGAGGAAATTGTTGAGGAATTTGAATCTATAGAGAAACACAAAGGTAGGCACGAACTTACTTTCTTTGAATATTCTACTCTTGCGGCTTTATCTATCTTTTCGAAGAAAGACTTAGACTATTTGGTTCTAGAGGTAGGAATTGGAGGAAGATTAGATACTGTAAATATAATGAATGCTGACATTTCTATAGTAACAAATATAGATCTGGATCATCAAAAATGGCTGGGAGATGATGTGGATTCTATAGGTAAAGAAAAGTCGGGAATTTTTAGGAAGAAAAAACCTGTGGTATTGGGCAGCAATATGCCTTTATCAGTTTTTGAAACTGCAAAAGAGCTTTCTTGCCCTACTTATGTGCTCGGAAATGAATTTAACATCCAAAAACAAGGCTTAACTGTTGAGTACAAGAGTTCTAAAAATTCACATAGATCAACCTCTTTTTCTCTTAGAGAGGATTATGTCTATCTTGATAATTTAGCTATAGCTATTGCTACCCTAGATCTTTTGGGAGAGAACATAAACTTTAATTTTTTAAAAATTACTGAGCAGAGTAAATTGCCAGGCAGATGTGAATTTTTTGAGGACAGGTACCTAATGGATGTAAGTCATAATCCATCTTCTGTTTCATTCCTTAAAAATTATCTAACAACAAGCTTGTTTGATGGGAAACGTATTTTTGCAGTTTTAGGAGTAAACGAAGAAAAGGATGTTCATGGCATGATTAGAGAGCTAGAAGATAGGGTATCAGAATGGTTTATAGCAGAACCTAAAATGAGCCAACCTTTAAAAAAAGAAAACATATCTCAGATTTTATGTAAAACAGGAAGCAAATTTACCCTTTGTGATGGTGTCTCTGAGGCTTTTGTAAAGGCGGACTCTTTTGCTGATAAGGAAGCTATAGTTCTAGTGTTTGGATCTTTTTTTACAGTCAATGAAGCTTACTTTCATTTAAAGAAAATAAGACAAGCATCTTAAAGATATGAAGATAAGATTAATTCTATTGCTTGTGATAATTATGATTTTCAGCTCATCCTTTTTCATAAATCAGTCTTTTGAAAAAAGTGATTTACCAAACATCACTATAAGCTCTCCATCAAAAGATCTAAGTTTTGAAGAAATTGATTTGAACTCAAGCGTCTATTTAGATGAAAGTAGCCTAGAAGATATAAACTTTGATGAAACAAAGGGCGGGGTTAACTACAAAGGGTTTTTATCAATCTTTATAGAAAATTATGAAAATTTTAGTAAAGCAGAAGAAAAAGCATCCCTTTTAATTGAAAAGGGGTTTAAGGCTTATATTAAGCCTTCTGACTCAGATAATTCTTATGACTTGCTTGTTGGTCCTTACGTGAATAAAGCAGACTTGAAAGAAGATCAAGAAAGGCTTGGTAAATTAATCCAAGTAAATAGCTCCATAGTAGATTATTCTTATTAGTATGTTTTATATAGATATTGTTAGTTCCATTTTTTTAGTATCTTTTTCAGTTTTGGGTTTAATTAGAGGGTTTTTTAAGGATCTATTCTCAATCCTATCTTGGGTGTTATCTTTACTAGTAAGTTGGTACTTTTCTCCTCAACTACTTATTTACCTATCAGATTTTATATCTAACGCCCAAGCTCTTAAGATAATTTCTTTTGTTTCAGTATTCTTATTGTCTTTTGTATTAATAAGAGCTATTGGTAACTTACTCTCTTCTTTCGTCTCTGCTATTGGTTTAGGTATTTTTGACAGACTTTTAGGAATTATTTTTGGAACTTTAAAGTCCATAGCCATTATGACACTGATAATATTTCTGGTTGAGCCATTTATCTTTCAAGAGATATGGTGGGCTGAATCTTATACAGCTGAATACTATTCTTACGTTAAATCTTTTTTAGACTCTAATCTAGAAGATTGGGATAAATATCTTGATTTAATTCCAAACAAAGAAGGTGATCAATCACCCTCATCGGTATAAACTATAAATATGTGTGGAGTTGTAGGAATAGTAAGTAGATCAGAAGTAGCTCCTATGATTTACGATTCTTTACTTCTGCTTCAGCATAGAGGTCAAGATGCAGCTGGCATAGCAACATCAGATTCAGAAAGCTTTCATCTCAGAAAACAACTAGGATTAGTTAGAGATGTTTTCAGAGAACAACATATGCAATCTCTTAGAGGCTCTATGGGGATAGGGCATGTTCGCTATCCAACTGCTGGAAGTCAGGATAGAGAATTAGCCCAGCCGATGTATGTCAATTCTCCATATGGATTAAGTATTTCCCATAATGGGAACTTAACCAATGCTGAGGAGCTGAAGAGAGATTTACAAAAAAAAGATTTAAGGCATCTAAATACAGAATCAGATAGCGAAGTTCTTTTAAATGTTTTTGCTCATGAACTACAGAGTCAGGGTTCAATAAGGCCTGGGCATAAAGAAATATTTGCAGCTGTAAAAGCAACCCAAAAAAGAGTAAGAGGAGCTTATTCTGTCGTTCTTATGATTAATGGAATAGGGGTAGTGGGTTTTAGAGATCCAAACGGAATCAGACCACTTATCCTTGGATCCAAAGAAAATGATCTTTTGGGCACAGATTATGTTTTAGCCTCAGAAAGTACAGTACTAGATGTATTGGGTTTTGACGTTGTTGATGATGTAAAACCTGGTGAAGCAATTTTTCTTGATGAAGCAGGAAATATGAAGAGAGAGGAATGCTCACCTAGAAGTAACCACACACCATGTATTTTTGAATATGTTTATTTAGCTAGACCTGACGCAAAGATAGATGAGATTTCTGTGCATAAATCCAGAATGAGAATGGGTGACTTCTTAGCTCAAAAAATAAAAAAGACATTTTCTAATTTAGACATTGACGTTGTAATTCCAATTCCTGATAGCAGCACTACCTCAGCACTCCAATTAGCTATATCTTTAGGAAAAGAGTATAGGCAGGGCTTTGTTAAAAATAGATATGTAGGAAGAACTTTTATAATGCCCTATCAAGAAAAAAGAGAAAAATCAGTTAGGCAGAAATTGAATCCAATAGACTTTGAATTTCAAGGAAAGAATGTACTTTTAGTGGATGATTCAATAGTAAGAGGAACAACCAGTAGACAAATCATACAAATGGCAAGACAGGCAGGAGCAGAAAAGGTGTATTTTGCTTCAGCCTCTCCAGCTATTAGATACCAAAATGTTTATGGAATAGATATGGCAGCAACTACAGAACTTGTTGCACATAATAGATCAGAGGAAGAAATAAGAGACTTTATAGGAGCAGATGAGCTTATCTATCAAGACTTAGAAGATCTAATAGAAGCTGTGAAATACGGAAATCCCAATATAGAGGAATTTGAATGCTCAGTCTTTAATGGTGAGTATGTCACTTCAGACATAGATCAGATCTATCTAAAAAAGTTAGAAGAAAACAGATCTGATTCCAAAAAAGTAAAAAGTTAACTCTTAACTGTCTCTATTGTAATAGTGGGCAATAGCGCGTTATTTGCAGCATCTTTATAAGACGATATCTGGTGAAAGTTTAAATAACGATAGACCTCAGGTCCCATAGTGTTCACTTCTTTCATATAATGCTGATATTCTTCAATTGTTGGAAGATAACCCAATATAGATGAAATTGCTGCTAACTCTGCAGAGGCTAAAAATACATTTGCTCCATCTCCTAGTCGATTAGGAAAATTCCTAGTGGAAGTAGAAATCACAGTAGAGTTAGATTCTACTCTTGCTTGATTTCCCATACATAAAGAACAACCAGGAGTTTCAGTTCTGGCACCTGAATCCTCAAAAATATCGTAGTAACCTTCTTCAGTTAATTGGTGTTTATCCATTTTAGTAGGAGGAACAATCCAAAGTCTTGTAGGGAGTTCATCTGATTTCTTAAGTAGCTCTCCTGCTGCTCTAAAATGACCGATATTAGTCATACATGAACCTATAAAGACTTCATCAATATTTGTTTTCTGTACTTCTGATAGAGGCTTTATATCATCTGGGTCATTAGGGCATGCAAGAAGAGGTTCAGTAATTTCATCTAGATTGATTTCTATAACGGCAGCATACTCTGCATCTTCATCGGCTTCTAAAAGCTCTGGACTTTCCAGCCATTGCTCCATGGCTTGAGCTCTTCTTTCTAAAGTTCTTTCATCACCATAACCTTCGGAAATCAACCATCTCAATAAAACAATATTTGAATTCAGATATTCTCTTATCGGTTCTTCATTTAGTTTTATTGTGCATCCCGAAGCTGATCTCTCTGCAGATGCATCTGATAATTCAAAAGCTTGCTCAACTTTTAAATCCGGTAAGCCTTCTATTTCTAAACATCTTCCTGAAAATACGTTGACTTTACCTTCCTTCTCTATGGTTAATTGTCCAGTTTGGATTGCTGCATAAGGGATTGCATTAACTAGGTCCCTTAAAGTTATACCTGGTTGAAGATTTCCTGTAAATTTAACTAAAACTGACTCCGGCATGTCTAAGGGTATAACTCCTAGGGCAGCTCCAAAGGCAACTAATCCAGAACCTGCAGGGAAGCTTATACCAAGAGGAAATCTAGTATGAGAGTCTCCTCCTGTTCCAACTTTATCTGGAAGAAGCATTCTATTAAGCCAAGAATGTATTATTCCATCTCCCGGTTTGAGTGAGATTCCTCCTCTATTTTGAATGAAATCGGGGAGAGTATGTTGTGTCTCTATATCTACAGGTTTGGGATATGCAGCAGTATGACAAAAGGACTGCATCACTAAGTCTGCAGAGAAGCCCAAACATGCTAACTCTTTTAATTCGTCTCTGGTCATTGGACCAGTAGTGTCTTGACTTCCAACAGTATTCATTCTGGGTTCACAATACATGCCAGGTCTAACACCTTCTATACCACAAGCCCTTCCCACCATTTTTTGCGCCAAAGTGTAACCTTTTTTGCTTGGCTTGGGTTCTTCTGGTCTCGCAAAAATAGTTGAACTTGTCTTCTTAAGTGATTCTCTTACTGAATCTGTAAGATTCCTTCCTATAATAAGTGGAATTCTGCCTCCGGCTCTGACCTCATCCAACAAAGTAGGACTTTTATGTTTAAATTCAGCGATGATTTCTTGTGTTTCAGACATCAAGATTTTTCCTTCATGAGGATAGATATCTAAGACATCTCCTAAATTTATTTTACTTACATCACATTCAAAAGCTAAAGCTCCTGAATCTTGAAGTGTATTGAAGAAAATGGGTGCGATTTTTCCTCCTATACAAATTCCACCAGATCTTTTATTTGGAATATAAGGTATGTCATCTCCTATATGCCATAAAAGAGAGTTAGTTGCAGATTTTCTAGAAGATCCTGTACCAACAACATCACCAACAAAGGCTACGGGTAATCCAGATTCTTCGAGTTCATTTATTTTATCTATAGGGTTTTTAAAGTAAGTATTTTTAAGCATTGAGAGAGCGTGGAGGGGTATATCTGGTCTCGACCATGCTTCAGTAGCAGGAGAAAGATCATCTGTGTTAATTTCTCCATCTACTACAAATGCAGATGCTTTTATTAATTCGGGTACTTCTGGTTTATTTGTAAACCATTCTCCTTCTGCCCAAGAATCTATGACCTTTTTCGCTCTATCATTGGATTTTGAAAGGTCCAAAACATCATGCCTTGCATCAAAAATCAGTAAAGTATTTGATAAAGCATCTACAGCTATATCTCCAACTTCATCATCTTCTAACAGTTTTACTAGTGGTTCAATGTTATAGCCTCCAAGCATAGTTCCGAGAAGTTTAGTAGCTTCTGATCTGTCTATTGAAGAAACTTTTTCAGTTCCTAGGGCTATTTCATTTAGAAAGGCTGCTTTGACATAAGCAGCTTCATCTACTCCAGCGGGAACTCTATTTGTAAGAAGATCTAAAAGTAATGACTCTTTTCCTTCTGGAGGGTTTTTTATTAATTCTACAAGATCAGCAACTTGTTCCGCATCCAGTGGCAAAGGCGGTATTCCTTGTTCTAATCTCTCTTTTAAATGATTTTCGTAGTCTTTAAGCATAATTTGGCGCGCATTTTATCATAAAAGTTGCTTTGAGATTTCCTGCAGATATATTATGTAAATATATGGAAAGAAAAATTAAAACCCCTTGTGTAGGCATTTGTTCTACAACTTATGGAGATGAAGTTTGTAGAGGTTGCAAGAGGTTTCAGCACGAAGTAATTCAATGGAATTCATACTCTGATCAACAAAAAGAAATAGTTTGGAATAGATTAGAAGCTTTAAAAGTTCAAATCATGCAAACTAAATTTAAGATCATTGATGAATCTAAGCTTAAGTCTTCTCTCGATACTTATAATATTAATTATTACTCAGCAGTAGACCCTTTTTGTTGGGTTTTTGATTTGTTTAAACAAGCCAGTCAATCCATTAAAAATTTTGAAGAATTTGGATTGAAATATTTGTTAGAAGAAAAAATAAGCCCCGAGGAAATTAAAAAGAACTTAGAAGAAGAGCTATTCGTTTTATCAGAAGCTCATTATCAAAGGTACTTTAAATTAGAAGAGCATTTTCGTGAAAAGCCATAACGACAATATATTACTAAAATCAACGCCTAGAGAATGGATAGAAAAAGCTAAAGAATCTCTTGAAATTCTTCTTGTAGATCATGCTTTATGTGAAAAGAAAGCAGCAACTACAGCTTTAACATTAATCAATCGATATCCGGAGTTAATTCAATTCCATAAACGACTTTCTGCATTAGCAAGAGAAGAGCTTCTTCATTTTGAGCAAGTTTTACGTTTGCTATCTAGTTATGGATTTAGGTATCGAAATATGAAGTCTAGCTCTTATGCAAAAACTTTAAATTCGTACGTTGCAGATAAAGAACCAGATAAACTAAAAGATCAGTTATTGGTTTGTGCTTTGATTGAAGCTAGGTCATGTGAAAGATTTTCAGCGCTAGTTCCTTTCGTACCAGATAAGATCTCAAAACTCTACTTAAAATTGCATGATGCTGAACTTAGGCATGCCTCTCTTTACTTGGAGATGTATTCTGAAATATTTAATGAACCTTGGACTCCAAGAATAAAACGTTTATCAAAAATTGAATCTAAATTGATAACTAAAAAAGACTCAGTATTCAGATTCCATAGCGGTGTCTAATACCTAGCTAACCACAATAAAATCTTCCCAGTTCGTGGTGTAGCGAGGGGAGTGCATATGTCTTTTCATTGACCAATCTTTTTTTATTCCTTGGGATGCAAAGTTAACCTTTCCTATTCCAGTTGAATTGATCCTATCTATTGTCTTCATTAGCGCAATATCCTTTTCGTTTCTATTTTTTCTTATAAACATATCTGATTGCGAAACCCCTTTATCGTAAAAATCACTTAGCATCACCCCGGCCTTTATAAAGTTTATATTCTTTTTGAATAGTCTCTCTGTGATCATTCTAGTTACATAAAGAATATCTCGTGTATCGTTTGTTGGTATGCTTAGTTTATAGCTTAATATATTGCTGTATTGTTGATCTTGTTTTCTGAAAGGATTGGTTCTCATAAAAACAGAAACCATCTTACAAAACTGATTTTCTTTTCTAAGTTTTTCACAAGCCCTAACAGAATAATCACTGACGGCTTCACTAATATCTACCAACTTATTTATTTTTCTACCAAATGTTCTACTTACTACAATCTGTTTTTTTGTATTAGGTTTTTCTTCTAAACCTATACAGGGGATACCTTGTAGTTCCATTACAGTTCTTTGAAGAAGAATCCCAAACCTAGTTCTTATTAGCCTTGTATCAGCATTGATTAGATCTAGTGCAGTTTTAATTCCTATTCTATTGAGTTTTTCATTTAACCTATATCCAACTCCCCAGATCTCACCTACAGGCATTATCTCTAGCAATTTCTTTTGTCTATTCTTATCTGATAGGTCGACCACACCATTTGTTTTAGGGTATTTCTTTGCTCCATAACTTGCAGCTTTTGCTAGAGTTTTTGTTGGGCCTATACCAACTCGAACAGGCATCCCTGTCCATTTCATGACCGTAGATTTGCATGAGTAACCAAAGTCTTCAAGATCCATATAAGAGCTAACTCCTGTTAAATCAAGAAATGCTTCATCTATGCTATATATTTCAGTTTTAGGTGCTAAATGTTCCAATGTTTGCATGACTCGCATAGATATGTCTGCATACAATTCATAGTTAGACGAAAATGCAACACCCTTGTTCTTTTGTAGATGATTCTTGACTTTAAACCAAGGTTCACACATTTTTATACCTATCTCTTTTGCTTCTTTAGATAATGCAACTACACAACCATCATTATTAGATAAAACAATTATGGGTTTGTTTTTTAGATCAGGTCTAAAAACTCTTTCGCAGGATGCATAAAAGCTATTGCAATCAACCAGAGCGTAAGTCATTTCAATAGATATTAATAGCTGCTATGACGGTTCCTGCAAGCTCCAGCTCCGCATCTTTATTTATTTGTATAGGTTTGTATTTGGGGTTCTCAGACATTAGGCATATTTCTGGTTTTAAAATTAGACGTTTACAAGCAAATGAACCATTTATTGCAGCAATTACTATATTTTTATGTTTGGGTTCAATACTTCTATCAACGATTAGTAGGGCGCCGTCTCCTATATTTGCATTTATCATAGAATCACCCTTGACTCTAACAAAGTAAGTAGAAGCGGAGTTTTTAATTAAATATTCATTTAAATCTATTGATCTTTCTACATAATCATCTGCTGGACTTGGCCAACCAACACGCACTATATTTGAGAAATAAGGTATCTCTCGATGAGTCAGCTCTCCGTCTTTGGCGTCTCCCAAATAGTCAATATTCATAAGGGTTTTATAAGATTAATACTGTATATATATACAGTACAATTAAAGGCTAAGTTTGTAAAGCTTTTCACCTAATAATGTTAAGGTAATATATTGTTTAAACGGAGAGGGTATGAAAACTTGGACAATATTTTCAGTTATTTATGTGAGTTTTTTCTTGTGGTATACGGACTTGGGAGGAAAATTAAGTCCAGAAGAGATTCAAAGTTTCATGCAAAAATACGAAGAAAATCTACTCAATGATGGCGTTTCTTTAGACTCAGAACAACACCAACTACAATCAAAGTTTATTCGCAAATTTATGGAAGAAGACACCGGTAAGCAATTCATCATGGTTAATAGCGTTGAGTTGAACAATAATCCTGGGAATGTCGATGGTGCAAAGCCAGGAGAGTCAGCTGAAGAATTGTTGTCTAGATATATGGAGCATATGTGGCCCAACCTATTTAAGAGGGCTTCTCATCCAATTTTTGCAGGTGATGCGATCTGGGAATCTATGGATATAGTAGGGATAGAAGGGGCACAAACTTGGGATCAAGCAGCATTAATGAGATATAAAAGTCGAAGGGCATTTATGGAAATCGTTACGCATCCTAATATGAGAGATAGACATAGATTTAAGGTTGCAGCAATGAAAAAGACCATTGCATATCCTGTTGAGCCATTAGGTTATTTTAGCGATATGAGAATTATCTTGGCTATGGTGTTATTAATAACTTGTTTATCAATTCAGTTATTTTTTAGTTCGAGGAAATAAGAAATTTTTTTAGTTCACAAGATTTAGAATCCATCCAGATATACCACCCATATTTATCCCAGTCTCCTAACACTATCCTTCTAGAAGAAAGATCGTCTATATCAATTTTATGAGAGTCTGGTCTATGAGTATGTCCATGAATTAGTAGATCTACATCAGATTCTCTCATGGTTTTTATTACTTCAGAACGAGATACATCCATAATTTCCTCTTTCTTTTGACCAGTAGCTTCTTTACTGACATCTCTTAGTTCTTTGGCTATTTTTTGTCTTTCCGCTAAGGATTTACTAAGAAAATCTTTTTGCCATTCTGGATCTCTGCTAGTTTTCCTAAATTTCTGATAATCAACATCCTTGGTACAAAGAAGATCTCCATGCATCAACAGAACAGGACTTCCAAACATTTCCTCAACATAAGGATCGCTTATGAGTTTCATGCCAGAAGAAGAAGCGAATTCAGGTCCTAATAAAAAATCTCTATTTCCATGCATGAAAAAAATTTCAGTTGTTTTGTTAACCTTTAATAAAGATTCTCTAATTTCTGAAATAAATTTACTTTGATTGTCATCTCCTATCCAGGCTTCAAATAAGTCACCTAGGATATATAGTTTTTCTGCTTTTGGAGCAGTCTCTTCAAGAAAACCAACAAAAGCTTGAGTTATATCTGGTCTGCCTTCATGCAAATGAAGATCAGAAATAAAACAATAGGCCATTCCTTTTTAGTTTACTCTGTAGCTATTTTTGTATCTAGTATTGAAATCTCTTCTAAAGGCACGTCTTGATGAAAACCTGAATTTCCAGTTTCTGCTGCAGCAATTTTTTCAACAGTTTCAAATCCACCTATCACTTCACCAAAGACCGCATAGCCCCAACCCTGAGGTGTTTCTGATGTATGGTCCAAGGAGGTATTGTTGGTTAAATTTATAAAAAACTGAGAGGTTGCTGAATGAGGATCACTTGTTCTTGCCATGGACAATGTCCATTTTTCATTTTTTAAACCATTATTTGCTTCATTTTCTATTGGAGGATTTCCTTGCTTATCTTGCATACCAGTAGTTAAACCTCCGCCTTGTATAACAAACCCTGGAATAACTCTGTGAAATAAAGTTCCATTTAAGAAACCACTTTCGGCATATTCTAAAAAGTTTTTTGAAGTTATAGGCGCTTCCTCAAAAAAAAGCTCTATTTCAATCGGTCCTAAATTTGTTTCTAAAGTTATCACTTTTACCTCCTTTTTTTCATTATTTGAGCAGCTTAATAGCAAAAATAATCCTATGGAGAGCAATCCATATTTGATAATTAGTGATATTTGACTCATTTTCTTTTAATTACTGATCACTGAGAAGGCTATAATACGAACTTTATGACTATGCTTCCATTGTATTATTAATTATATGTCTAAAATTAAATCAAGATTTTGCCCAAGTCCAACTGGTTTTTTACATCTAGGCAACCTAAGAACAGCTCTGTTTAGTTATTTGGCTTCTCATAAAGACAGCGGCTCATTTCTTCTTAGAATAGAGGACACTGATCAAAATAGGTCAAAAAAGGAATACTCAGAAGCTATTTTTCAAGACCTTGAATGGATGCACTTAAACTGGGATGAGGGCCCAAGCAAAGAGAAAGGAAGTCAAAGTTATTTTCAATCCGAAAGAACTGAAATATATGCTAGTTTTTATAAAACTCTTTTAGAGAAGGATTTAATCTATCCATGCTTTATGTCTGAGGAAGAATTAAAGCTTGTTAGAAAAACTCAGTTAGCTTCAGGAAAGCCACCTAGATATCCAGGCACTTGGGCAAATGCGTCAGAAGAGGAGGTAAAAGTAGAATTCGATAAAGGAAATAAGCCTGTTTATAGATTTAGAATGCCTAAGGATTGTTTAATTACTTTTGTGGATCAAGTTAAAGGGGAGCAGTCTTTTGACTCAAATGACCTAGATGACTTCATAGTTCAAAAAGAAGATGGGTCGCCAACATTTATGTTCTCTAATGCAATTGATGACTCCTTGATGGAAGTAAATTTAGTTCTAAGGGGAGAAGATCACCTGAGTAACACCCCGAGACAAATTGCTTTATTGCAATCCTTGGGATTAAAAGAACCTAATTTTTGTCACATAGCACTCTTTACAGGAAATGATGGAGCACCTTTATCTAAAAGAAATGGAAGCATGTCCCTTAAGGAAATGAGAGAAGAAGGTTATCTTCCTCAGGCTATTACAAATTATCTTTCTAGAGTTGGCCATGTAATATCCGATAACAACTTAAGATCTTTGAAAGAGCTTTCTGTTGAGTTTGATTCTTCTAAAATATCAACATCGCCAAGTAAATTTGATATAGATCAGCTAAATTACTGGCAAAAGAGATCAGTAGAAATTATGTCAGATGAAGAGTTATCAGGATTTTTAAAAGATGTTCTCCAAACTGGACTTCCTAAGGATATTGCTCTCCTAGACTTTGCTAAAGTTTTTAGGTCTGAGATAGTTTTTCCTTCAGATGCTTTATCACTTGCAGAACATATTTTTTCAGAACACCTCAGTATTGATGAAAATAGTAAATCCATTCTTAGAGAAGCAGGATCTGACTTTTTTGGAGATTGCAAAAATCATTACGAAGAAAATTATTCTGATTGGAAAAGCTTTTTAAGTAAAACCTCATCTTCTACGGGCAAAAAAGGAAAGGAAATCTTTTTACCTTTAAGAATAGCTCTGAGTGGATTAACTTCTGGTCCTGAATTAGACGATTTAACTGAATTACTAGGAAAAGATAGGGTTCTAGAAAGATTTGAGCAGGCTGCTGATTTATGAAAATTTTTAACTCATTAAAGTCAGAAAAGGAAGATTTCATTCCTTTGAAGGAGGAAGAAATAAGCATATATGTTTGTGGGATGACCGTCTATGACGATTGTCACATAGGCCATGCTAGAACTTTTTTGAGTTTTGATTCTATAGTTCGATATTTGAGGTTTAGAGGGTTTAAAGTTAATTACATTAGAAACATCACTGACGTAGATGACAAAATATTAAAAAGATCTGAAGAATTAAATATTGAACCTTCCGAGCTTACTCAGAAATATATTGAAGAAATGGATAATGATTTTGAGTCTTTGTCTATGATAACTCCAGATTTAGAGCCTAGAGCTACAGAAAATATAGACTCAATTATTAACTTAATTTCTAAACTAATTGAAAAAGGAAATGCATATGTAACAGATTCTGATGTATTTTTTGATACTGCCTCTTATCTAGAGTATGGAAAATTATCTAATAGGAAGATAGAAGAACTCATTTCTGGTTCAAGAGTAGAAGTTGATCCGGAAAAGAAAAATAAAACCGATTTTGTTTTATGGAAAAGAACTAAAGAAGGTTTGAATTGGGACTCTCCTTGGGGTCCAGGGAGACCTGGTTGGCATATAGAATGTTCTGCTATGAGCATGGATGCCTTAGGGGAAACATTTGATATACATGGAGGAGGTTTAGATCTGAAATTTCCTCATCATGAGAATGAAATAGCACAATCCGAATGTGCAACTAATAAAGAGTTTGCTAGATATTGGATGCACACTGGACCTTTGAGGATTGAAGATGAAAAAATGTCTAAATCCTTAGGAAATTACATAACAATTAAAGATGCATTAAGGAATTTTTCTTCTGAGGCTCTCAGGTTCTTCTTGCTGTCTACGCATTACAGAAACCCTATAAGCTTTAAGGAATCCTCAGTTAAAGAAGCTCAAGTAAGCCTGAATAAGCTTTACACCTCTCTTGCAGGTCTTGATTTAGATAAAGAAATATCTTTATCTACAAATAAAAGCAAAAAAGAATTTATGAAAGTTATGGATGATGATTTCAATATCCCGGGCTCATTAGCTGTACTTTTTAATCTTTCAAAGGAAATTAATGTAAAAAAAGATAATGGAGATATAGAAGAAGCAATAGCCTTAGCTAAAGAGCTAATAGATATAGCAGAGCCTCTAGGATTACTGCAACAAAACCCTGAGGACTATCTTAAAACTGGAGTTAATGTTTCTTCAAATGAGATAGATGAAATGATTGCTGAAAGGTCTTTAGCTAGAGCAAAGAAAGACTTTAAAGAAGCAGATAGAATAAGAGATGAGCTTCAATCTTTAGGTGTAGTTTTGGAGGATAGAAACAACACCACGACTTGGCGAAGAGCTTAAACTAAAAGTGTTTTTTTCACGTATCTACAATAGGTACATGATTCCGAAGCATTTGGCGGTTCTTTTCCCATTAAACATGCCTTCAGTTCCATTAATGTTGGCTCTACCCAGGAATCATTGCCTTTATATGGAATAAGTTTTGTTTTAAACCTCAACTGATCATTAAATTCGCCTTCTTTTATACCATTACAATAAACAAAGTAGGCCGTATCAGATACATCAAATGAATTTCCTCTAAGTAGCCATTGATAAAATTCAACCTGGCGTTTGTAGCCTATCTGCCAATCTGCATCTAGACTTACTTCACCTGCTTTAGAAGTTGCCTTGTAATCAACCACAATTAGTTGATTAGTTTTAGTATCTATCCATACATCGTCCAGGCCACCACGTAAGATAAGATTTGTTGGTTCGTGGAATCTTTTAACTCCATGCCTAAGAGATTCGCGCCATTCTTCTAGATCTGGATGTTGATATGGAATGGCATTTACTTTATTTTCTATTAATAGAGGATGGGGTTCTTGTTTCTCTCTATAGACATCGAATTCGTTCTTTAGGAGTTCATCAACAGCATTATTTAAATTAAAAGGAAACATTGAAGGCCTAGCTATGCCAAGTTTATTAGTTAAATAAAAACACCTAGAACACTCTAGAAAGTTATCAACTCTAGATCTACTTAATGTAAAACTTTCTGTTAGATTTGGATTAAATAACTTTGGCACTCCTAATAATTCCTCTCTTTTTGTTCTTCAGTCATAAAATCAAATGATAGGCATATTCTGTCTTTTTTTCCAATATAAGGTAATGTTTTATGAAAATAGTAGGAAGGAAAAAGTAGAAGTTTTAGTTGTTTGGCTTGAACTTTAATAGAGCACCCATTCTCTTTAAAATTTGATGGACTACATCCTAGAATAAACTCACCCCCTTTGCCTTCTTCTAATTCTAAATAAATTACGCCACTAATAATCCCACGCGGATGAAAATGTGTCAGCATATTGCCCTCATTTTTAATTGAAATAGTCCAAATTCCTTCATGCATTTGGTTAAAATTTGGTATTACTAGTGGATTTGTGCTTTGATTGAGAAGAGAAATAAATTCTTTTATATAAGGACTTAATTCTTTAAAAAATGCATCTACTTCACGGTTTATATTCTTTTTTAAGTAGCGAACATCTCCTCCTTTTAAAGATTGTTCTTCAGGGTCTTTAAAAGCATCAAAATTATTTTCGATATTATCAATTAATATATTTAATCTTTCTTTTGAGAAATTATTTGATAAATCATATTCTATAAAATCTCTTTTGAGATTGAAGTAACTTCTAGGCACATAATCGGTAATTGATTCCAGATAAGCCAAAGCTGCAACTGCCGAAGTATTTTGAATTCCACTTTTATCAATTATCTTATTTAAAAATCTATAACTTTCTTCTAGGTTGTCCAACCTTTCATCTATTAATAGTAGGATCTTAATAGCAGAATACTCATAAGGGTTTTTATGTATAAATTCCTTAACAAAACTCTTCAAGTTTATGAGGTCTTTATTTGAAGAACTAATTTCAAAAGCACTTGTTAGTAGTTCCAAATCATAAGGTCTAAGCTTTAAAGCTCTATAAATTAAATTTTTTGCCTCTTTTTCCATTTCAAGATTATTACTATTAATTAAGAATTCAATTAAGTAAAGAAAATGAGATAGTGAGAGAGAGGTTGGCTCCCCGAGCTGGGCTCGAACCAGCGACCCAATGATTAACAGTCATTTGCTCTACCAACTGAGCTATC
>MDSV01140352.1_pt1 | contig 19245 bp, 21 predicted proteins | sample 810851 | NCBI WGS metagenome assembly MDSV01 (sample SAMN05326640, study PRJNA326480) | marine metagenome | isolation source: seawater | place: Atlantic Ocean: North East | collected 2012 | reverse complement strand
CACGGGTTCAAGCCCCGTATTGAGCATTTTATGATAAATCCTGAGATCTGATAAATCCTGAGATCTGATAAATCCTGGCCAGACGGTGGCACCCAATTAATGGGATACTGAGTTTCAATACCAGCAGGATTGCGGGGAGCACGGCAACGGGAGCACGGCAATGGGGAGCACAGTAACCTGGTGTTTGGTTATTGGGGAGCATGATTATGGGGAGCACGGTTATTGGGGAGCACGGCAATGGGGAGCACGGCAAACAGCTCGAATAGCTCAGTTGGTTAGAGCGCACGACTGTTAATCGTGAGGTCACAGGTTCGACTCCTGTTTTGAGCGTTTAGGAAATATGCTGTAGGAATTATAAATTGATTTAATAAATTTATAAATTAAATTTATTAAAAACTTAATAAAAACTTAAATTTAAAAACTTAATAAAAACTTAAATTTAAAAACTTAATAAAAACTTAAATTTAAAAACTTAATAAAACTTTAAAAACTTAATAAAACTTTAAAAACTTAAATATGGCTTCTGTTAATTCTTGGATAAAATATGTTAAATGTGAATGCCCTAACGATGTTAAAAAAACAATGTGTAATTGTATATTGTTTGAAAATCAAGTATTTCTCTGTTCTACTTGTAATAATTATTATACATTGTTTCCATATGAAGAAAAAATAGATGATATTCGCACAACCGTTACTTCCAAAATTGTTAAAGTTACAAGCGTTGGCGCCGTTTTCCATTGTTATTCTCAAGGTGAAACAAAAGATGAAAATGCTAATAGTGAAAAACGTTATGTCTTTTTTGAAGATCATAACGTAGCTCTCACTACAGATGAAAAGAAAAATATTGGTGATTCTCAGCCATTTATGTTGCCACCAAGGACATTAGATTCTGTGAAAAATTTGAAACATATCGGCGATGGTCACGATTTAACAGATGAAGAACTCGGAAGAATGATTCACAAAAGAAATATTACACAAGAAGAAGCCTTTGCTGTAGTAAAAAAAGCTCGCAAAAATTATAAACTTTATTCAGAAACTTCTGTTTGTCTCGGCAAAGATTTATGCTTTTCTCGGCATTTTGTAGATTTCATTTTCACAAAAAATATAGAAAATGAAAATTTAATTGATACTGTCGAATTACTTATGCGTGAAAAAATAAATAGAAAATTCAAGAATGCTTATGTGAAAAAAAAATATTCTAATAATTTTAATTGGATTCAATGCTTTGCTAAAGCAGGAGATGTGTTAGAATGCAGTCTTAATTGGAATATCGATTTAAAAGATACCACCGTTGATAGCGATGCCGTTGAAAAAAATTTACAATCACATAATTATTTTTGTTCCAAAGAATTACCCAATGTATGCTATAACGCCTATCATACAAATCGTAATTTGCGTTTCCTAACAATTTCCGATATTGAAAAAAAAATGAACGCTTTTCAAGAATGTTTCGCTCATTGCGACCTATCACAATGGAACGGTCTCGAAGGTCTTAAACAATTCAAAAAATGCATCCTCTAATTATTCAAATTACAATTATCCAATGCTCTTGTTTTTCTAAAAAAAAATATAACATCAAACTCCTTATTTATATTTGTTTTCACATAATGTGAAGCCATTTCATTGGCTTTATTGTAAATTACACCAATATATCGAAAGTATTTTATAGTATTCAAATTTTTGTTACAAACATAAATAAAACTTTTTCTGTTATTATGTTTCGCCACTTCATTAAATTCCGCCTCAAATGAATTTTTTATTGGTGGATTGATCAACATTGTTTCTCCTTTTCCACCCCACGTTTTCGCTGCCGTAACTTCTCCTATAGCGGTGCTAAATCCCATCAAATACACATTGTATATCTTTTTTAATAAATATCCTATATTAATTTTGTATTGTTGTCTTATATTCGCTGTTACATCACCTATATGAGAATTATGTGCCCAAAGTATAAATTTACTTTTTCTATATTTAGCTACTCTTTTTATGATTTTTAACCAAAAACTGTCTCTCGCATTCCAATAATTTGATTGTTTCATTATTTCATAATTCTTTATTATTTCCGTTACAATCGGACAGTTTAAATCTGGTTCTGAACATACATTGGCTTTTGCTAATTCCACATCTTGACAATCAATACCATATAAATATACCTTTCTCGTGTTTTTTGTATTATATTTTTTCATAAAATCTAACAGTTTTACTATATATTTATTACACGTCATCCACTTTGGGAATTTAACAAACGTTTCTTCTAATAATGTTTCTGCATTTATTTTTAGTTTTGAATGTATATATTTATTTAATTTATAACCTAATGACCATTCCGTCTCTAAAAATACTGTATTGAATTTATAATTATTTATTAATCTTTTTGTAATGTTCAATCTCGTATTGTAAAATTCACGTGTCCCATGTGTCGATTCTCCCAGTAATACATAATCTTTTTTTGAAGCTTTATATACTATTTTGTTGATATGATTCATCGGTAAATACTGTGTGTTTTTCTTTGTTTTATTTATTCTTTTATTTCTTGTTTTATTTATTCTTTTATTTATTCTTTTATTTCTTGTTTTATTTATTCTTTTATTTCTTGTTTTATTTATTCTTTTATTTCTTGTTTTATTTATTGTTTTATTTATTTGGGTTTTCATTATAATATATATTTAAAATAATTTCAAAAGAAAATTTCTTTTATAATAAATTTTATTATAATAAATTTTATTATAATAAATTGATTTTTTTTATATTTTTATTAATTAATAAAAATATAAAAAAAATATGAATTCTGACACAAATAATCAAACAGATAATGATTGGAAAGAATGGTTGCAAAATAATTGGCCCAAATTAAGAGCTCTCGATCATAATTGGACTATGGAAAGATATGATTTTCCCCAGTATGTTCGCAATGGTATTTCCGCTAATTGGATTAAAGTAAATAATGAAAATGGTGGCACATGGGAGGAACCCGAATATAATCGTTCAAAATTACAATCTGTTGATGATGCTGTTGATTATTCCGATACTGTTGATACTGCTGTTGATTATTCCGATACTGTTGATACTGCTGTTGATTATTCCGATACTGTTGATACTGCTGTTAATGATGCTTTGCAAAAAATTATTAATACTGCTGTTAAAGATGATAACGGGAGATCTTTTGCAAAAGTATGGAAAGATATCGGTTTCAGTGAAGGAATGGATGATGCTAATAAAAAGGGATTAGATATAATGGAAAGTGAAGGTATGGATGCTGCTGTTAAATATATGTTTACTGATCAGAAAAGTGGTCAGCAATTGTCTTATAGTGGAATGAGAATGCGTTATGGTTAATTCAGTAAATTTTATTGTATATATATATATAATGAAATATAATCCACAATCATTAATTAATGGTTATTTATCAGCATTAAGAAATGGTATTATTACTGTTACTCTCGGTGTTGTTATATATGGGTTTTCAAAAACTTTTAATAAAAAATCTAAAGAAATTATGAAAAAATTATCAAGTTTAATATATATTTTTTCATTCTTTATGGTTCTAAATGCTATTTTTTATTTCAGAAATTATTTAAAAATATTAAATAAAGAAGAAAAAATTACTGAACTGTCATTTTTTCAAAATTTTGAATATTTAGGATGGTTTTTATTGACTATCATTTCCATCATATTTTTATTAAGTATTAATAGACATATTCACTTTATTTTTGCATAGGGTTTTAGAATAATGTGTTGTTGCGGTTGTTATGTTAAACATACCACCCACATTTGACACCATTGCAAACAAATGAATGTTTTGGTTTTATATTGATTGGTTGACCACCATATGTTACAAATTTTATTGTTGGAGGTATTGTGTATCTCGGTTTGTATTGTTTTTCTTGTGGTTGCTGTGGTTTTTTATGTCTTTTATATTTTTGATATTTTTTTTGTTTTTTATATAATTTATTACCCATATAAGTAATCTATAATTACATTATTTTGGTTCTCTTTATGTTTAAAAAAATTTCATAAGATTTTAAAATGATAAATCATTTTAAAATCTTATGAAATTTTTTTATGATTTTTTATGAATTTTTATGAATTTTTATGATTTTTTATGAATTTTTATGAATTTTTATGAATTTTTATTTTAAATATATATAGTAATGAATAAAACAGTTTCTACCGTTTTGAAAATTGTCGCGTTTACGTTGTTGGCTATTGTCGGATATATTGATTTGAGAATGTCTCACAATACTGTTTTCCAGGACCCGTTTTTTGTTGGAGCAGTAGTTATGGTTATAGCGTGTTTTATGACATTGATTAATCCAAGCGTCTATTATATTCACACTGGTATGTTCTTCTTTATTTTTACCAAAATTGTTTCACAAATTACTCACTCCAAGCATTATGACTTCTGGGGACGACATTAAATTTATTTCTATGTTTTGAGAGGGGATGAACCCCTCTAAAACATAGAAATAAATTTAGAGGTTTGTTGGTTTTGTTGGTTTTGTTGGTTTTGTTGGTTTTTGTTGGTTTTTGTTGGTTTTTGTTGGTTTTTGTTGGTTTTTGTTAGTTTTATAAAATAATTTTCATTAAAAATAAATTTCAAGGAAATTTATTTTTAATGAAAATTATTTTAAAATATATAAAGATTATTTTTGTTATTTAATATAATGTCTTTTTGTGATAGTATAGGTTTGTTTTTAACATTAATAAAAACGCAAATAATTGAATATTTTTGGGATAAAACCCTGGATTATAATACTGAATTGGATATAGTGTTGAAAAGATTTAATAAAATTAAGAATGTTGAAGTATCTCGGAAATCAAAAGATATTGGGACGTTGTTTCGTAAAAATGAAAAAAAAAATGCTGCACGTTTTAGTTTAGATAATTTAAATGGAATTATAAAGATAGATGTTAAGAATAAAACCGTTGATGTAGGTTCCAAAACAAGATATTATGATGTATTGAATGAAACTTTGAAATATAATTTAATGCCGAAAATAATACCAGAATTAAGTTCAATAACTGTGGGTGGTGCAATTACTGGTATATCTATTGAATCAAGTAGTTTTAAATATGGTTGGGGTCATGATTCTGTGATTGATATGGATGTTTTGGTTTCGTCTGGTGAAGTGTTGTTTTGCACAAATAATAATGAAAATAAAGACTTATTTAATTCCATACCAAATTCATATGGTGTCTTTGGTTATATAACAAGAGTAAAATTAGAATTAATTGAAGCAAAAAAATTCGTAAATGTTATCAATCATAAATTTACAAATAATAAAGAAGCATTTGAATTTATGAAAACTATTGCTGAAAATAAAAAAGATAGAGACGGGGAAGATGTAGATTTTATGGACGCCGTGTGTTTTAATAAAGATAAAATATATGTAATTACTGGCAAATTATCAAATGTAGCAAATAAAAAACCATCCAATTATCCATATAATGAAATATATTATGAAACTATCCGAAAATATAAAAGTGATACGTTTACATTGTATGATTATTATTGGAGATGGGACGCGGATATGTTTTGGGGGGTTACTGATGTGTCTTTTTTAACGAATATGTGGGTTAGAAATATTTTTGGTAGATATTTATTAAATTCAAGAATGTTGCGAGCTTTGCAGAAAATTATTAAATCTTTCAAAAAAACAAGTAAAACTGAACATATTGTTCAAGATTTGGGTATTCCCTATAAAAATGCTTCCCTTTATTATGAATGGATTTGTAATGAAATAAAAATATATCCTCTATGGATATGTCCCGTTGTTCCAAAAAAATCCAATACAAAATTTTGGACTTACAACGATAATAAATTATACTTTGATATTGGTGTTTTTGGGAATGTTGAAAAATTTTATGATGATGAAGAATTTTATTATAACAAAATTATTGAAAGAAAATTACTTGATTTGTCTGGAAACAAATGTTTCTATTCTGGAACCTATTTATCTCGTGAACAATTTAATACTCTCATAGATAAGGATGTTTACAATATTATTAAAAATAAATATGATTGTAATAATAGATTTGGTGATTTATATAAAAAAATAATTCACTCTTAGCGTTTCTTTGTTTTTTTGGTTTTGCGTTTTGTTTTGCGTTTGGTTTTTCTGCGTCTTGTTTTGCTTTTGCGTTTGGTTTTTTTGGTTTTGGTTTTTTTGCGTTTGGTTTTTTTGCGTTTGGTTTTTCTGCGTCTTGTTTTGCGTCTTCCTCCTTCTTTTTGTTCGCCTTCTGGTTTTTTCTTGTTCTGAATAGCATTTTCCAATGCAAAGAGTTGAGTTTCTAAATTCTTCTGTTGTGCTTGTTTTTGTGACAGTTGTTTTTTAAGTAATTTTTTAAGTTTTAAATCAAGCATAGCACCTTTCTTATTCTTAGTTTTAGATTTTTTTAAGGCATCCATGTGACATTTTTTAATTCGTTTTTCAAGATGTTCACTACCCTTTTCCATTAGTCTTATTTGTTCTTTTATTGCACCAATTGCCTCTATAGGAGTTTTTGTTTCTTCTTTTGGTTTTGTTTTATTAGATAACGAATTTGTTGTTGCAACCAAAACAGCAGTTTTTTCTTCCGAGGCAGTAACTGGTTTATTTTTATTAGTAATTTTTTTTATTGTTGATGTAAAATCTTTCAAATTTTCTTCGAATATTTCTTCATCTGTAGTATTTTCTACATTTTTTAACAGATGTTCTAGATATATTTTTGTTGTTTCGTCATAGTTATATTTGTTTAGTAAATTTTTCATACTTTTAATTGCATAATTCTTTTTGTTCCCAAATGCTTCATCCATTCCATCACCTTTTGGTTTTGTTGTTAATGATGCCATAATACTATATATAATAATAATGATATTTTAATTATATTTCTCATTTCACTTTCTATTAAATGATTTGGAGAGAATTATCATATTTTAAAATAATTTTCATTAAAAATAAATTTCAAGGAAATTTATTTTTGATGAAAATTATTTTTTTGATCTATAGTATTTTTCACACATATTTCCGGATTCAAATGGTTGTGTTACGCACCATATTGTATCGTCCGGAAATTCAGCATTACTACTTGTGGGATACGACAATATTGATGAAGTCCAATAAAATTTTTGATCTATATCTTCTTTAGGTGTCATTGGATTTCTTTTTTTTCTCTTTTTTTCTCTTTTTTCTATTTCTTTCTCTTTTTTTTTACATTCATTTATTATATTTTCACATAATAAATCAAATGAAGGTATGGGGCCAAATACACCAAATACTCCAGAATATAGATCATTAATATGATTAAATAATTTATCTTTATTCGCCGACATGTCTTCCATATATTGTATTCTACCTCTTCTAATATAATTTATAAATTCCAACCATTGATCTTTGCTTAAATCATAATCTTGCAATATTGTAAAATTGCCTTCTTCGTTTTTTCTCATTTCAAAATCTTGTGAAAAATTTGTATGTTCATTTACATTAAATAATGTTTTTAATATATGTGCCCCTTCTAATCTCTCTGAATTTTTCAATTCATCAAGATTTATAATTACACACGCGTTTAATTTGTCTACTACTTTTATAATATCTAAAGATGTCATTTTATATTAATAATTAAATTATTAATTATTAATTCAATTTTTAAACTCTTTTATGAATTATATTTTTTATTAATCTTATTTTGCTTTCTATAAAATGTTTTGGAGAGAATTATCAAAATTTAGAGATACTCTTTTATATATATATAATGAAGTTTTCTCCAATGTTTTCATTAGTTGTTGCATTGGTTATTTTGTTGTTTGTGGTTGGCTTTTTTCGTAATAGAAGGGCTACCGAATCCTTTATATCAAGTGATAAATTTATTGGTGCAAAAAAAGGGTTTGTTTTTAAAAACGACTATAAAGGTTTGGGGTATTATATTGACTATTAGATAATGGATTTATATTATACTACTGAGTATGAATTCAACAAATCTTTTCGCATATTTTTGTGGCTGATTGCTGTTGGTTACACTTTTAATTATTTTTATAAACACTTTTAATTATTTTTTATAAACACTTTTAATTATTTTTTATAAGTGTTATTGCTGTTGGTTACAGGCGTGGGATTGTAGTGTCGCACCTAGCCCAAGGACAAGGTGCTCCACTCCACCCCCCAGATCCACCCGCAGATCTACCCTTCAATCTACCAAGGAACAAGGAAACTCGATTATCAGGCAAGAAATGGATTATCAACACAATATTTTAACACCTAATATGATGTTAAAAACCTGCTTAGATTCTCTACTTTATTCTTTTTTTATATCCTAAATTTCTCTCCAAGGATTAAAACTATTTCCTCTTTCTAATATATCCTAATTTATACTCTTCCTAATTTTCATCATTCTTTTCTTTTTTATCATTCCACTTTCTATAAAATAATTTGGAGAGAATTATCACTTTGTCCTTTTTATTACTAAAGTATTCACTGCAATCTACACAAAGCATACAGTGCCATTCTAACTTTGGATACCGTGCAATCTACACCAAGGATACCGTGTAATCTACACCAAGGAACAAGGAAACTCGATTATCAGACAAGAAACAGATTATCAGCACAATATATTTAACACCTAATTAAGGACCAGGTTAAAGATTCTAACGTCTTCTTTTTCTGCGTCTATTCGTCTTTCTCTTCGTCTTTCTCTTCGTCTTTCTCTTTTAATAAATCAGTAGGATCTCATGATGTAAATACATTAAATGATTCCACTGAACAAGATGATATCAAAAAAAGAAACTAATAATTTCATATAAAATTTTAAAAATATGAAATTATTTTTTATACTTCTTGTATTTATTATTATACATTTTTCTTGTTTTTTTATTCGATAATATTTTATAAGCATGTTTTATTTTTTTTGTTATTTTTTTATTTTTTTTTAATTTTTTATATCTACTTTTTATTTGTTTTTGAGTAGAATATTTGCTAAGACCTAGAGTTTTATACAAATGATGACCACCTTTTTTCTTTTTTGTTTTTCTTCCTCCTGAAATTGTGAAAACTATTGGTTTTTTTCTTTTTTTTTCAAATTTTTCTTCTAATTTTGAGGGTGTTAATATATTTAAATTATTTATTCTATCATTAGAGCTTGTGATATTTTTTCCATTATTTGAATTCATCAATAAACGATAATGTCTGCCATTTTCTACAAATTTACTTGTACCAAAAGTACCCTGATTTTTTGTACAAAAAGAAGCAGCATAACATAAAAATGAATAAACATGTAAAAAATATTTATTAGTTACTTTTTCTGCAATTGTAGAACCGGTTAATCTAGCATATTCAAATTGAAACCATGTATTCCCGGATTCTGCACCATCATCGTTACATTGTACACCTATTATTAAATCAAAATAACTACTAGATTTATTACGATTACACAAACCTCTTTCATTACAATCATATAACAACCCCTGTCCCATTCTAATTTGATCTTTATCGTGAGGAGTTTTACATTCCATATTTTCTTTTCTAGATGGACACGAATAGTGACTGCTTTCAGGTACACGTGATATTCTTTTACCTGCAACAAAATAAGGAGCTATACCTCTTTCTATGTCTCTTGCCTGTTTCGCTAGCTTACATACACTATAATATAGATTACCCTTATCATTTTCAATTACAGTATATCCACCATTTAATATTTCCTTTAAACCCACGAGATCAATATTTGTGTTTTTATTTAACCAACTTAGTAAAAATAAAGTGCTTGAAAACATATTTCTACCTTGTAAAGAATCTTCAAGTAATGTTCTTTGTAAAGATTCTAAATAGCTACCTATTATTCCTCTATTTTCTGTTAATTCGAGAACTTGAGCTTGTGTAGTTTGTCTAAGTCCAATTCTTCTACTTTTAGTTTCACCTGACATATTATATAATTATGTGCTATTTTATCTTTTCGTTTTTGTTTTTTTCCTTTTTTTATTTCTTTTCCTTTTTCCTTTTTTTGTTTTTTTAATGCATCCTTAAATGGATCACACTTTTCAAGGCATGCTAGTTTTGCGTCTGTAACTGCCTTTTTATTGTCAGCATCCCATTGTAAACGATCTTGGTAGTATTCGTCGTAGGGCGAAGTATCATATGTTGTTGCCATTATATATATATCAAAAATAAGAAATAATGTCTTTTTATAAATTCTCTCCAAGGATTCAACTACATTCTATTTTTTAATATACTCTTCTAAATATAACATCTTTCATTTTTTATCTTTTTTTATTCTAATCTCATTTCACTTTCTATATAATGATCTGGAGAGAATTTTCACTTTATTAATTTTTTAAATTAATAAAGTATACCGTTCAATCTAACAAAGTATAATATGCAATCTAACTTTGGATACCGTTCAATCTAACAAAGTATAATGTGCAATCTAACTTTGGATACTGTGCAATCTACCCAAAGATACCGTGCCAATCTACACAAGGATACCGTGCAATATACCCAAAGATACCGTGCAATTTACCCAAAGATACCGTGCAATTTACACAAGGATACCGTGCAATCTACCCAAAGATACCGTGCAATTTACACAAGGATACCGTGCCATATACACCAAGGATACCGTGCAATTTACACAAGGATACCGTGCCATTCTACCAAGAAATAAAGACACTCGATTATCAGGCAATAAACAGATTATCAGTTCAATATACACCTAATTAAAAACCCTGTTTAAGATTATAACCTCTTCTTTTTATACCCGTATATTCGTCTTCCTCTTTTTACTCTTATTAATATTCATCATTCTTATCTTTCCCCCCCACTTTCTATTTAATAATCTTGAGAGAATTATCACTTCTTTTTATTTTGTATCCCACATACTACCCAAAGATTTACACATAACAACCTTTTAATTCTCCAACCATTACTAATATATATCATATACTCTTTTCTCACACCACTTTCTATAATATTGACTATATTATCACTCTCTTCTTTTTTAAAGTATTAACCCCCCCCCCCAAAAAAAAACACCACACACACTCCCTCTTATATTTCTTGGGGGACCATGTCCCCCAAAACCCCCTATTTTTATAAATATTATAAATTGAACATTTTATTAAATTAATAATTATTAATCATAAAGTAATAATTATGAAATTAACACCAAAACACCGCATAATAATATGTATAATAGGACAAATTCTTTTATTAATTTCTGCTTTAATACCAACAATATTATTAGCTAATAAAGATAGCACTTATTATCGTTTTGGTCCCAGCGAAGAATTAATCATCATATCTATAAAGATAAATACGTGGACACGTTATGCAATATTATTAGTATATATACTAATATTTAGAATATGTAAAGTTTTTGTTACAGAACTTGGAATGCCTATTTTATCATTCAATATTTACGACCCTAATCGAAAAAAAGTAAAAGATTTCACTAGAAAAGAATTACAAATATTAGCCAATATAATGTTTATGTTAAATGCTATTCGTTATGCACTCACACTACAATTATATATTATACAAATTGATATAGCACTGTTATCTGGTATTTTTAGCGAATTAGCATCTATACCAACAATATATATTTTATTAAAGGATAAAGTATTTGAAGAAGATGTTAAATCAGAAGAATTAAAAGAAGAATTAATAAGTACAATATAAATTGAATATTAATTTAAACATTATTATTTTTATTATATAATAAAATAATGTTGAAATCCAATAAAAAAATCACTGAAGTAAAAAAGAATGAAAAAAAATTTAATCTGAATGATCCTATTCAAGCAAGATTATACGAACAATACTTATATAATTTAAAAAAATATTCAAGAAAAACAAAAAAATCAAAACTAAATAGGTTATAAGCATATTCAGAAATAAAATTCATTACACAAATCCATGTTCATACGCATTTTTTGTTTTTTTTCTTTTTTTTTCTTTCTTTTTATTTTTTCTTTTTGTTTTTTTATTTTTTCTTTTTTTTAGTCTTGTATGTTTTCTTCTTTTTTTCTTTCTTTTTGTTTTTTTCTTTTCACTAAAAGTTGTTTGAAATTTTTCCCAAGCTTTAATAGTTGGTTTAAATGGGTTAAGCTTCGGGGGAATCTAATATATCACCTTTTTCGAGAAAAGTATCTCTGTTAGCTGGCATATATAATATTATGATAAATTAAAATTGATTTTTTTAACTTTTTATGTTTAAAAGTTAAAAAAAAAGAAAAAATAAATTTATTAATATAAAAATATCTAAAATAAATATCTTATATTAATAAATTTATTTTTTATCATTATATATATATATATATATATGTCGACGAAAAAGATAACTGAAACTGCGGAAGAGAGAAAAGAGAGAGAGAGAAGATAGAGAAGATAGAGAGAGACAAGTAAATAAAATATGGAATGATAAATTTAAAAATAAAGAAAAAGGAAAAAATAGGCGGAGAAATTTGATATGGAAAGACAAAAAAAAATATGAACAAGTGAATAATGTTTTTTATCCAAGAGGAAAGAAAGAAGAAGATTATGATAAAGTTATGAATGATTTAGATTATGCGATAAAACTTGAGATTGATAAAGGGAATATACATAAGGAGTATTATGATGGATTATCAAATAACGAAATATTTGATTTCTTTAATAATAATAGTAAAAATGTTGATGAAACTATAAATTTTATAAAAACTGAATCAAAAGATTTTATAAGAAGCAAGAAAAGAACAAACGATTTAATGAAAAAAGGTAAGGGGGAGAGGGGGCAAATTGGGATGAGTGAGGTTTGGTTTCCAGGAACAATATCTTTTGGGCCTGAATATAACACTTCATTTCTTCAAAATGAATTAAAATACGAAGAAAGTAAATTAAAGAAAGAAATGATAGATGACTTTAAAAAAAATTATGGAGGAATTTTTTATGGGAATAATGAACCAATAAAGGATAAAAATGGAAACGAAATGGCGTGTGCAAGCGATTGTAAATGTTCATTTTTTCCATGTCGTAGACCACAATGCAAGCGTATATTGAATAGTAATAAAATACCATTTACCATTGAAGAAAAATGGACTTACTGCAAATCACCTTCAGAAAATAAAAAAACGGTAGGTGGTGCAAAAAAGAAAAAAAGTAAAAAAAAATTTAAAAAACGCAATTACAAAAAATTGAAAAAAAGGAAAACTAAGAAAAAGATGAAATTTAGAAAAAAAACAAAAAAAAAGAGGAAATCAAAGAGAAAAAAATAAAATTATAGTGTAAATTTTTTTACTGACTTTTTGTTTCTTCTCGTTCTTAGTTTTTCTTACTATGAGTCTGGTAATATTTTTGACCTTCGGAAATAAAAATTCATTGTGCACCATCCATGATCATACGCTTTTTTTCCAATAAATTTTTTTAAATTACCTTCTTCAGGCATTGGTCTTGCATTGAATGTGTATCGTTGATTTTCTTTTGGTATTTTGATTTTTTCCTCTACCATTGATTTAAATTGTTCTACTGTAGTTTCTTCATCGATAAGTATATTAAATGTTTTTGCCTCTTTTCTACACAAATCACGTAAATAAATCTGCATTTTTTTTGATTAAAAAAAATGTATATTAAAATATTCAATTTATATTATACAATTGATTTATTAAATTGATTATTATTATATTTAATCGTGTTTTTAAATATAATAAAAATGACTGAAAGAACAGTTCAAGATGTTTTCGACGATGAAAGAAAAAACAGAAATCGTATAGAAGAAATAGAGGAAGAATTAGAAATGATAACTGCATTAAAAAAAGACCTAAAAGAATGTAAAAAAAAAGAGAAAATATTGAAAATAGAGAGAAAATCTCTCCAAATTGATTTATTGAAAGAAAAAAAATTAGAATGGATTGAATCAGATTTGAATGAATGGAGAGAATATGTGGAAAAAAATTGGGCGGAAGACCCAGTAAAATATTATATTTATCGCTACGATGGTGGTATTCGTCAACAAGGATTTTATAAAGGTGAATGTCGATTAAATGACAAAGATGAGGAACATTTCCGAAAATATTTTGATGATTACTTTTACTATGGATATCCAAATTATCAAGATGAAAATCATCCCAATGCTGATGGCTCAGAATGTTATTTGGCCTTTGGTGGAGGTAGTGCATCGGTTCAGTCATTCGAATGGGAATATTAAGATCCGATAAAAAAAAATATAAATAATATAATTATAATTCTATTATTTCACCATCTTTATATATTCCAATATAATCTCCACTGGTTGTTGCCACTTCATTCAAGTGATTGATTAAATACAATTTACCCTCATATTTAAGCCATTCTAATGTATAATTATCTATTTTAACCGTTAAATTTTTCTTTTCTTCAATTTTGTTCTTTGCTCTTCTTCCCCGTGCTTTTTCAATATGTCTTACATGCAATTCTTTTATTTTATCATTGAAACGTATCTTAGCATATTTATTGTTAAATTCAATAATTTCACCAACACCCAATAATCCATCCTTTGTAGACTTTACCCTATCGCCTATTTCATAGTCAATTTCATCATCAGTATCATAAATAGCTGCTGATTTAAGTTTACAGGTGCTTTCCTCCTTTCTGTGTATTTTTTTAACCGGTCTTCCGCGTTTTTTAGTAGAATCCTCAACAACGCTATATTCTGGATATAATTCACTTAGATCATCAAAGGCATTTTCCGACCAATTTGATGCAAATTTCAATACAATAGTAGAATCATCCTTATTGATGATATATCTGAGTTTTTTGGAATTCTTCCCCATAATCCACTCATTGTCTATTTTTAAGTATCTTGTGGTCATTTTTTTGATTCATAACGGATATATTATGTTTAAAATCAATTTAATATATTCTTTAAAAACCTCTTTTTCTTGGAAAAACCCAATAAATGTATATAAATCCAGGAAAATTTTACAACAGAGAGTGGTTGGTATATAAACCCAGGTCACGGTATATAAACCCAGGTCACGGTATATAAACCCAGGTCACGGTATATAAACCCAGTTATAGTGTATAATATGTAATAAGGTGTATATATTATAAAGCCAGGTATAATTATTGTCTTTGGTATATATCAAAACAAAGCAACCAAAAAAAAATTGATAATAAAAAATACCCTATATGTTTCACTATACAACAACTAAAAAATATTAATAATAACTAATAAAACTATTAAAATGTCTTATCAACTTACTAAACCACAAATTGCTCGTTTCTCTGCTGATTTAAACAATTTTATTGATTTTACATCAAATAATACTAATATTAATGGTATTGATATGATTACTATGAATAAATACCTTAAATCGAATATTGAATCATTTATTGAAGAATATAGTAGACCTATAAAACGATCTATTAAGTCTAAAAAGCCTAAAATGACGGATGAAGAAAAGGCAGAAAAATTAGAAAGAAAAAATGCCTTAAAAGCTCAGAAATCTGAAAAAATGGCATTATTGAAAGCTAAAGAAAAGGCTGAATGGAAATCTGCAAAAAGAATTAAGGATATAGATGGTGATAATGAAGCAATGAAAGGTCTCAATGGTTCGTTTTTAAGAATTGAACAAAATAGAAATACTGGTATTTTTAGAAAGAAAAATGAATCCAATTGGACTGAAAAAGCTAATAAAGTTTTTGAAACCCATTTCAGTATGATTTCTAATACTCCAAAAAAACCCAATATGATTGAAGTTTTAAATAGTTTAAAAAATGAATCTACTGAAGCAACTACTGAAGCAACTACTGAAGCAACTAAGGATAATTCAATAGATAAAGATATTGAAAATTCAAAATTAGAAAAGTTGAAAGCTAAGGAAGCTAAGAAAGCTAAGAAAGCTGAAAAATTAGCATTACTTAAAGCTAAGAAAGCTGAAAAATTAGCTGCTGAACAAGCTGCTGAACAAGCTGCTGAACAAGCTGCTGAAAAATTAGCTGCTGAACAAGCTGCTGAAAAATTAGCTGCTGAACAAGCTGAAAAATTAGCTGCTGAACAAGCTAAAAAAGTGGCTGCTGAAAAAGAACCTGAAATTTCTACTGAAAATATTACATTAGAAGAAGACGAATATGTTAATTCTTCTTCCGATGATGAAGCAGAAGAAGAAGAATTATCAGATTTTACATCAGAAAAATTTCCGGGTCAAAATTTGAAAATAGACTCTGAAGGTGTAATTTATGATGACAATAGTGAAATGGTAGGTATATTTGAAAATGGAGAAGTCACTACATTGTAATTAAAATAATTAAAATTTAAAAATAAAATAAATAAAAAAAGAAATAAAAATAAAATAAATAAAAAAAAATAAAAATAAATAAAAATTAAAAAATTAAAAAATAAAAATTAAAAATAAATAAAAATTAAAAAATATAAAAAGGGTTGAAAAACCTATTTTTTTATATTTTTATATTGAATTTGTGCACATGTTATATAAAATTCTATTAACTAAATAAAGAATAAAAGAATGTGATACTACAAATAAGAAATTTAAGTTATTGGCAGACATTACTTTTTTTGATGTTAATACAAGACTGATAAATTTAATTGAACTTACTATAAATCCAATGAAAAAAAGAATGGCAACAAAATAGAAATAATAACAATATCTTTTATCTAAAGGACCAACAATTTCATCAAATATTTTATTCATTATAATACATACATATATTTTATTTAATGTATGGTTGTTAAATAGTATTCCAGTTTTTGAATAAATCTTTTACTTTCATTCTGTATTTTATTTTTATTAGATGAATTTATTTTTATTTTATAATCTGCTACTATATTTTGTAATAAACAAACATCTTTTTTTTTAATTTTTTGGTCCATTCCTTGCCAGCCTTTATAATTTTTAAACGGATCTAATATCTCAGTTAAAAATAAATTTTTTTCTAAAGGATTTTTAATTTTACCATAACAACAAGGGCTACATAATTTGGCTTTTTCTTTTTCTGCCATTTTTATTTCATTTTCAAATATTTGGTCAATAATAGAAAAAGCGGATTTTAACAATAAAATCATACGAAGAGCTTCATTTTTTGTTTCATAAGCATATTTTAATTTTATTTTTCGTTTTTGATTACATTCATTATTTTTATGATTAATTTTACATAATAAATGGTTTATTCTATTAGTAATATCTTTTAATCTGATGACGTATTCGCGGCGTTTATTTTCTATTTTTTTTATAATTGAAAATACATTTAAATTGTATATTGTTAAATACCGATATCTTATTTTTCTTGGAATTACAAATTGATTGGTTTCCTTTATTTCTTTGATTTTATCGTTAATAAATTCCATTTTCTGCTCAACTTCACCTTCTATTTTTTTTATATACTGTTTATCATCTTTATTATTGGAAGAAAGTAAAAAATATCCAGATGAAAACTCACACATTGATTGAAGTTTATCGTATTGATGTGCAGAAGTTTTATGAGCTTCAGATTGTGCATCTAATTTTAAATAACTTACAACTGCTAATAAAAATGCAATTAACGCAGAAATACCAGATAATATGGAAGTTCCTAATACAGCTGTATCTAAAACACTTGCTAATACTGATGTTAAGGACGAGAGAAATATAGCTGGAAACATTAACACATTTAAACGTGTTTCGCAATAATACTTTGATTCCATATAAATTAATTTTTGACCTCTCACGTAAGTTGCTAAAATATCCATAGCATATGAATAATATTCACTAACATCGTAATACATAGCTTTAATACTTTTTTCAACATCAAAATAAGTAACATAGTTAATTTGATTTCCAGATGTGGTGACTGTATTAATAAAATCAAAGTCAGGAACAATTTCTAATATATTATCACAATAAATGTCTTCTTTAGTTAAAGTAATTGCTTTTTTCCCTTTATGTTTATAGCTTTTCCTTTTTTTTCTACGTTTTGTTTTTTTACTGTCCATTTTTCCATAAAAAAATTTATCTATTTTTTTATTTAATTTATTTTCTCTTATATTTTCTTCCTCTTTAGTTGTATCTTTAATATTTTCGTTATTTATTTTTTCACTTATTCCCTTTTCTTTAACAATATCATTTTCAGAAATATCAATTATGTGTGTTTCAGTCATTTCCAATGTTATATTTGAAGATAAATCGGTCATATTAATATATAAAAATATTATCTTTTTATATATAATGATAAATCGTGTTGTAATGGCTATTAAAATTCAAAGATTATATCGTGGATACAGAGCAAGATGGAGATTAAATAATTTTATTTAAATTATTTCTTTTTTTTTGTTTTCCTTTTTTTCTTTCTTGTTTTACGTTTCTTTTTTGATTTTCGTTTCTTTTTTAATTTTCTTCTTCTTTTTCGTTTTTTTGTTTTCTTTTGACCTCCATTAACTTTTGTAACAAATGATTTTGTTTGAAATGACATATTGGGTTGTTCATTTTTATCATCATCATCATATACATAGTCATGTGTCATGATTACTTTTGCTGGGTCCTCTGCTGGGTCCTTTTTATCATGAAAAGTGAGTGTAAAATAATCAATCTCCCCCACGGCTGAAAAGAAAATTTCTATTTTTGCATTTCCATTATTAATATCATTATCTTTTACCCGAACTTCTTTTGGTTGATAACCTTCTTTTTCTAAATCTTTCACATGTTTATAAAAATCTTTAATATTCAACCACTCTTCATTTTTAACACCTCCATATTGGATTTTTCGTTTCTTTCTTGTTTTACGTTTCTTTTTTCGTTTTTTTGTTTTCTTTCCTCCTGACATCATACTGGCGTAGTTGTTCATATATAATAAACAAATATTATTTATCGTCTTTCAAAGCAATTTTAAATGGAATTGTGGATGCTAATTGTTTTTTTATGCTTATCATATTTTTTTCTTTATCTTTATCATTTTCGCCATGTCCAATTATTTCACGAACCATTAATTGCCATTCGTCTAAAAGCTTTTCATTTGTTAAATATGCAGGATGCATATCTTCCCATTTTTTCAAATTTTTAACTTGTTTCATTCTAATATCATGTATGGTTTTATCTATTTTTATATGTTTTTCATCTTTATGCCAAGTATCGTCATCTTTTACATAAAATTGCAATCTTTTCTTATCGCTACAATGTATTGGTCTATCAGTTGGGTTCATATCTTTTAATTGTTTTTGAAAGATATTTGCTAATCCTTCCGCGTGTCCATGTTGCGTAGTATATAATAAATCTTCTATAGAAACATTTATCTGTTCAACGAAGTCTGTTAAATTCATAGCATCTTTACAATT